>Ga0302252_1000780_pt1 | contig 23580 bp, 32 predicted proteins | sample AAG_RA_Leu_MG_FD_193511 | JGI IMG/M metagenome (GOLD analysis project Ga0302252, IMG submission 193511) | Enriched activated sludge microbial communities from anaerobic digester in WTTP, New Holstein, Wisconsin, United States - AAG_RA_Leu | ecosystem: Engineered > Bioreactor > Anaerobic >...
AGTATTGAGCGCGAGGGCAGAAGAGGCCGGCCAGCGGCGCCGGGCTTAAGACCTCGTCAGGAAAATCAGTACACAACTCACGGCCCGGGAGGGTAGGAAAGCTGGCCAACTCCGCCGGACTTAAGATATAAACCTATCAAGTAGTTTCAGAGCAACAGGAACGGCAAGCGCGTAAGAAAATTAACAATCAAGTAGCATTCATACTATAGAATTCAGCGAGCGAAGGTAGGAAAGCCCGGCCAAACCCGGCAGACTTAAGATCTGTTCTCGCAGGAGTCCGTGGGTTCGAATCCCACCCTTCGCATTTCATTCAATCTGTTTTAAGAAATTAAAATGGAACTTCCGCGCCCTTCCAATCCCCGCACCAGATCCGGCCCATCATCAGCCCCGGTTTTCCAATCGTCTGACAAATATCGGATTGATTGAACCCGCTGCTTCAGGCAAATATATAACCGATTAGATGCCTGTTTGGTTAACAACAATGAATCTGGAATCGTACATGGTAACGGAGAGGAAGGTGCGGCACTACGTCGAGACGCATACGCTTGCGGCGCGACTAGTCAGCATCGTCAATTTTTTCACCCTGTTACTGTGCTTGCTGATGGACGTGGTTGACATGCCATCCAGGATCAGGACACATCTGAACAGGGGGCACGGAAAATTCCGATCGGGGAGCCGTGCTATCCTGTCTATGCCCGCTTTTTTGTTATTACGCCATTGACCGCTGGTCCCTGAGCGCGATGTTTCGGTTGCTGTGATACCCGGACAGGCCACCTGCCGTTTCCTTAAAAAACGGCGAATGGCGATTTTCCCGGATACCACTTTTGCCGGCTCGCGCTCAGGGACCGGTTTCCTGAATCCTGGACAGCGGCTCTGCCCGTCTGTCACGGTATCGCTGGTGAACACTTCGAAAAAATCGGTGAAAGAATGCAGAGTAATGCATGTGAGCCCCTTCGGGTCACGCAGGAAGCTGTCGATGCCTATGAACGGCAGAGCGGCTTTTTCGGCATCGGAAAGATCATGGTCGAACGCGGTTGCTGGGTAATTGTTCCAAACGAGGCGGTGGCATCCATGCGGCGGCCCAATCGCAGCAATCCCGGGGGCCAGCCGGCCCTCGTTGCGACTTCGTATCGTGATCGCGCGCGTGCAGTACCTGCAGAGAACGCAAACGGAGGTTCATTATGACAGCATTTTCAGCCGGCCAGATCATGTGCGGCAGCGAAGGTCGCGTGCATGTCCGCATCTGGGGAGAACGGTACTACATCTGCCCTGAGGAGCTCGGTATGCTCTTCTTTGTCGGCGATCGCGTGCCCCTCCTCAAGAAAGGGCCGGCACCCGATGAGGTCCCGCAGGTTTCCGGGACCGTTTATCTCAGCCCGTCCGGTCGGGCCGTCATCATTGCCCTTGGCAAACAGCAGTACATCCTTCCCCGCGACAAGTTCCTTGCAGTCGCGCTCGGGGAGGACGTGTCCTGCATCTTCTTTGAAGTGCCCGGGAACGATCCGGAATTTGAAACAATCTCACCCCGCAAGGGAGGTGCGGCCTCATGACCAGCCGTCGCGGTACGCTGGTCGAGGAGGGGGCCCGCGAGATCCTCCAGGTGCACGGGTACCAAGTGTGGGTGGTCCCGCCCGGCTTTGACAAGAGATTGCCCCCGGCCCATCTGGTTGCGGAACGACCTTCCGGAGAGAAACGGTTCATCCGCATCCGGAAATTCTCAAAAGTCCCCTCAACGGTCGATATGGTTATGCAGAAGTGCGGGCTGGACCTTGCGCAGTTCCGCAAGCACCTTGCCCGCCACCTTGACAGGGCAGAGTACCATTACGAGATCTGGATCTACTCCCTGACGCACGGGTTCCGGTGCTTCGAGGTCCTGAGGGACAGCGTCCGGGAGATCCCGAAACTCTCGCTGTTCGGGCCGGTGGTATCACGGGTCGGGGGTGTCGCATGACCGCTTTCCACAGGATGCAGACGCTGGAACAACAGGCCGGCAACATCCTCCTGAAACTGGGCTACGATCCGGTGATCGTAACGGACCTTGTCCGGACCTCCCGGTACATCCCGTACAACCTGGCCGCCCGCAAGGAGATGGATGACGGGACCATCGACAACGTGATGGTGAAACTGAAGGTCTCGCTGCATCCGATCCAGTCATTAGAGGAAGCGGCGTTCCTCTGCCGGGACGAGATGAGGCGCATGAAGAGGTTCTTCGCCCAGGCACCGGCAGGTATGAAAGTCTCCCGGTTCGAGGTCTGGGTCTCGGTACCATCAGACCGGTTCCAGCAGTTCGAGATAGGGCGGGACGGGATCCGCGAACTCCTCGCTCCGGATGAAATCACCGGGCAGGCCGGGGGTGCGGCATGATCTCGCAGCAGTCGTTCCACGCAGCGAAGAACCGGTGCACAAAACTTCTCGTCTCCCGGGGCTACGAACCGGTCCAGCCGGTCACGGACAGTTTCCTTTCGCAGATCATCCCGCTCCATCTTGTCGGGCTGAAAGGCGACTACGAGGCCCTCTGCGCAAAGCTCCGGATTGCCCAGGGGGCCGTGAGCCCGCAGTATGTCGAGTCGTTCTGCAGGTTCGATATCTGCCAGCTGCGATCGCTCCTTTCCATGTCGCCCGGTGACATCTTTCTCCGGTGCGAGGAATGGGTCGTGTCGCCGAACGGGTCAATCCACTGTTTCGAAGTGCTGGAAAACGAGATCCGCGAGGTGGCGGCCTATGCCCGGTGAAGAGAAGAATGTGGAAGCAACAATAGAGAAGATCGAGGACATCCCGCTCTACCTGATCCCGAAAGCGATCGCGGACCAGATCAAAAAGAAGGGTCATTCGGTCTTCCAGATCCTGGTCACCAAGAAATTCAAGCACCGGTACACGGTGAAAATCGAAACATCCGATGAGTACGCAAAAAGAATGCAAGAGGAGGATCCTGCCCGCGAAGAAGGCGACGGGCATGGTTAACCGGTATTTCTATCTGACTCCGGACGGCGATCAGGGCGAGGGTGGTGACCCGTGGATGGACTGCTCCGTGATACAATTGCCCGAATAGCCGGGCCCGGGCAGGTTGTCGAGGTCCGGGCCCTCACCGACCAGTTCACCCACAGCGGCTACTTCAGCGATCCCGCTTTGCTTGTGCGGGCAGTGGAGCCGCTCGATGCCGACAACTCGGTGCACGGCATCTACGTCACGCTGAACGAGGTGAACCCGGCCCTGCTCTCACGCCGGGCGAACCGGATCAAGATGCGCCTTTCCAAGAAAGACAGCACGACGAGCGACGCGGATATCCTCCGCCGCCGCTGGCTTCCAATCGACATCGACCCGCTGCGCCCGAGCGGCGTGTCAAGCACGGACGAGGAGCACGGGCTTGCCCTGGCGAAAGCCGATGAGATCGCCCGGTGGCTCGCCGGGCTCGGCTTCCCGGACCCGATCCGGGCAGACTCCGGCAACGGGGCCCACCTGCTATACCGCATCGATCTGCCAAACGATGAAGCGGCAACGGCGCTGGTGAAGAGTTGCCTTGCCACGCTCGACGCGCTCTTCTCGGATGAGTGGGTGACGGTTGACACGGCGAACTTCAACGCGGCCCGCATCTGGAAACTCTACGGCACAGTGTCGCGGAAGGGCGACAACACGCCCGATCGCCCGCACCGGCGGAGCCGTATGCTATCGGCACCGGATGAGCTGAACATCGCAACTGTTGAACAGCTCAGGGACCTCGCGGCCCGGCTCCCGACCGAGCAGCACGCCCAGGCACAACCAGCAACAGCGAAAGGGAAGGGCTTCGACCTGCGCCACTGGCTCTCCGATCACAGCATCGGGGTGCGGTCCGAAAAACCGTACAGCGGTGGCGCGCTCTTCATCCTCGACCAGTGCCCGTTCTCATCGGCCCACAAAGACGGGGCCTTTGCGATCCAGTTTGCGAACGGCGCGGTCTTTGTCGGCTGCAAACACACATCCTGCGGCGGTGGTACTCAGCGGTGGCAGGAACTGCGCGAGCAGCTCGAACCGGACCGGGCCACGAAGCGGAAGGACTGGGAGCAGAAACAAAAAGGCTGGCGGAAGGACCGGGCGAAGGCCAAAACTGAGAACGAAGGGAATGAGGGCCCGGCCCCGGTGCCGGCAAACCCCGATATCCGGGCGGCAGCACTCGATGTGCTGGAACACGGCAATCCGGCAGCCCTGATGCTCGCGGCATTTGCCGAGGAGCATGTCGGTGACGAGATCCTTGCCCGGTGCATGATCCTCTCGATGGCATCGCAGGCCGTGAAGAACTCGGACGGGCTGCACGTCTCGGTGACCGGAGATTCCGGCAAGGGCAAGACCCATGCCTTCCGGAAGATGATGCGCCAGGTTCCGGACCGGTACAAGGTAAAAGGCACGGTGAGCAACAAGGCGCTCTACTACATGAAAGACTTGCAGCCGCGCACGGTCCTGATGAGCGACGACACCGAGCTCTCGGACGGGATTCAGGAGATCCTGAAGTCCGCGACCTCGAACTTCCACGAGCCGATCACGCATACGACAGTCACCAAGGACCTGACCTCACGGGTCTGCACGATCCCCGAGCGGTGCGTCTGGTGGATTGCAAAGAAGGAAGGGACCGGTGACGATCAGGTGATGAACCGGATGCTGACCTGCTGGATCGACGAATCAGCTGAGCAGGATGCCCGGGTGCTTGAGGCGAAGCAAAAAAAAGAGGAACAGGACCCCGACACCTTCACCGATGAATCCCCCGGGCTGGTAATCTGTCGGGAGATCTGGGAGGTCCTGCACGAGCAGATGATCTGGGTGATCATTCCCTATTCGCGGCGAATCCGGTTCCAGAGAATCAGCAACCGGCGCAACCCCGACATGCTCTACGACCTGATCAAGAGCCATGCGGCCCTCTTCTTCCGGCAGCGCCGGCAGAAGACCGGCAGTGATGGGACGCTCTGCGTGTATGCAGACGAGGCGGATTTCACCGCAGCGACTGAAGTCTTCACGCTCCTGAACGGGACCGCGGGCGGGCAGGAATCGAAGATGACCAAGAAAGAGTCCGACCTGCTCGCCATCATCGAGAAGGCGGACCTGAGGGAGTTCACCATCCAGGACCTGCAACGGCTGACCGGAGGATCTTACCTGAGCATCTACCGGATGATCAAAGGCTACGACAGCCGGGGGAAGAATTATACCGGGCTGCTGGAGAAGTGCCCGGCGATTTCCTTCACGGACCGTACCGTGACACTGACCGAGGAGAGCGGGTATTCGGTCCGGCGCAGGACCGAGGCGTTCGAATGGGACCGGGAGCTCTACCGGCAGTGGATGAACGGGGGAGCGTGCTGGCTCGACCACAACCCGAAGAACGATGACGATGATTCATCTCATCTTTCAGCAGTTTCAGCAGGTTTCAGCAGTTTTTCAGCAACTGCTGAAAATGAGAACGGAACTTCCAGCGTTCCCGGTTCCAGCAAAGAAGGTGATTGTACAAATAATTCTGTACTAAGAGAAGGATGTTTTCAGCAAAACCGGAATTATGGAGGTGCTCAGGAACCTGAAACGAATTCTTCTCAGTGTCTGCATAATTTGCGATCTGCTGAAAACGAAAAACGATCTCCGCCCGGAACCGCCCAATCAGGCAAAAGGGATGCAGATCGGGCCCCGGGCTCTTTCAGCACCTGTACGAAAGATGCTGAAAACGTGCTGAAAACAGAACCGTGTGCTGAAAACAAGGGGCCGCCCCGGCCTGTCCGGGCAAAGGACTACAAAAAACTCGAGGTACCGGAGCCGAAGACCCTGTGCTGGTCCTGCGGGAAGAAGGGATCCTGGTATGTGGAGAAACTCACGGCGGAGCGTCGGGCCCGGCCCAAGGACCAGCAGACCGCCCGGCGGATCTGCCGCTCGTGTTACAATGAGGCGGTGAGAGCGGAGCAGACGGCTTCGGTCCCGCTGCCGGGCACCGTGGATGTTTCCCGGTGCAGCCGGGTGACAGCGGATATCGGGAAGTGCACGGTCTGCGGGGTTGCGAAGGCGGTATGGCTGGACCGGGAAGCGGGCGTGAAGCTGTGCGAGCATTGTTACGGGAGAGGGCTGCGGAAAGAAGCGGAGGAGAGCGGTGTGGTGTGACGGTCCCTCCGGCCCTGCTCTCTCATGAGAGTATCGAACATTACACGCCTAAGTACATTCTCGATGCGGTGATTGCATGTCTGGGCGCGATCGACCTCGACCCGGCCAGCAACAGCCTGGAGATCCCGAACGTGCCAGCAGTGAAACACTATACATCTCAGGACAATGGGCTTATCCAGCCGTGGAATGGTCGTGTCTTCATTAATCCCCCATTCGGACCTGGTGTTGAGCAGTGGTTTTCGAAGTTATACCTGGAGCGGGCTGCAGGCCGGACCACGGAAGCGATCGTGCTCTGGAAGTCGGCGACCGAGACCTCAGCATGGAAGACGCTGACGGCGATATCGTGCCGGGTGTGCTTTCCTTCGGCCCGCATCCGGTTTGTTGGGCCTGCGGGGAACGAGTCGGGTCCTACATTTTCACCGGCACTGTTCTATGTTGGGGAGAGGTCGGACCGGTTCGAGCGGGCGTTTGCGGGGATTGGGGCGGTGTGGGTTCAAACGTGTTTGCAAAAAAGTAAGATATATTATGAAAAATGAAATGGTGACACATGAATAAAAGAACAATTGAGATTACACAAAATCATGTTGATTTAATACAACCAGTAATTGACGTGGCTATAAGATATGAACAAATAATGGATCATAAAAGAAAACTTGGTATCACTGGGGAAGTTGGAGAAATTAAAGCATGTTTAAAATTTGGATTAAGTTTAATGTTGGATTCTCAATCTGCTGGATATGATGCCATTGACAGTGAGGGAAAAAAAGTCCAGATAAAGACTCGCAGAAGCGAATTGGGTAAAAAACTGACAAATCCTACAAGATTAAGCTCATTTTCACGGCATGAATTTGACTACTGTCTTTTACTTATCCTCGATAAAGATTATGGTATTGAAGAAATTTGGAGAGCAGATGCGGCGTCATTAAAATCCAGCATTGAACGACACGAACGACGGAATCCAACATTGGGGGCTTTTAAAAAAGTTGCAAAAAAAATTTTTGATGCAAAGAAAGATGTTGATAAATCAATTTCTTAAATATTTGATAACCAATTACAAAGGGACGTTATCTGATTTTCTTTTATCAAATTTGCAGCATTCGTTAATGATCCGCCCTCTAATTGACCCCATATCTCGGTTGCCATATCTGATACAATTGCGGCTCCTACGAAGAATGTAAAAGGTGATAGCCCTTTTTGATGAAATGCCGATCTTATTCTGTTCAAAGCAGAATTTGCTGTTTTCCAATGTTCATCTGCTCCAGCAGGGTCTATTCCGCCTTTTAACTCACCCAATGCCAGATACAATTTTGGCAATTTAATAGCTTCATCGAGTTCGTTATATTTGCAATCGAATAGACATAAATCCACATTTTTTCTTACAAGGGGAACAGTAAGATTATACAAAATTGTTCGATTATTTCCCTTATTTGACCAACTTAGTCCTTTTAAATATAATTCGATATCAGCATCATTATCTGATGATTTTATCCATGAACCGTTGTTTTTATGCAACCAATAATAGGGGATTCCAGCAAGTGTAAGAGACGAAATAATCATCCGAGTTAATTTTCGTTGAGCAAGTTCACCTCCAACATTTCGCATCGATCCTCCCAATGTATCTCCCCTTGTTAGAAGGAATCTGAAAACAAGTTCTTCCACAAATGCAGCACCAGCCGGTTCAAGAAAATTTTTTATTAATCCTTGTATTGCTTCGAGTTTATCCTTTTGAGTTAAATGTCCAGCAGCTTTATCAGAAATTCCAGCTGCTGTCAGTAGTGCCGGTTGAATATCATCAATCTCGATTAATGCTTTCGGATTAGATGCTTTACTCGCCTTAAATTTTAATGCCCTTGCTTGTTCGACATATGGCGTTGCACGCCGATTTCGCTCTAGGGCAAGAGAAACAAATCCCGCTCGAATTTCCTCATATGATGTAACAAGACTTTCAGCACCCGAAAGGTGTTGTTGATAGTTCTTTACTGGAGTCATTTCTCTTTTCTCCATACGTAAACACATTTCCTGAGCTGTGTGCGGCCATGAACGCCCATCTGCTGGCTACTGTTACCTTTTCCTGTTGGGAGGACTAGGATATTCTCAATTTTAAAACCACACTTTTCAGCGAAATCTGATAATATCATATCGACAGAAATGCTTGCTCCGGCATATCGGACATTATCATTCACCATGAACATGTACCCACCTGGTTTCAGAACGCGATGACATTCTGAAATTATACATGCCATTTCATAGAAATATCCGCGGACCATGCGGGGGATGCCGGTATTGTTAATCACTTTCCTTTCCTTGAGGTTTTCTAAATACTGCAAAATGGATTGCAAAACTTCTTGATTATCAGCGATTTGAATGACCGAATCCCATGAGGCGTTTATGGATAGGATATCTTTTGCTCGGTTTTCCACAGTACAACTGATCATGGTTTGTCTCAGTTTACGTAGTTCATCTTCACTTGTACCGAGCAATGCCAATTCAAGCGCATATGTCCTAGTGTAATCATAACGATTACAATATGGGGGGGAGGTCACGATCGCATTGTAAGTACAATCTTTCAATGTAGGAAGAATTTCAAGGCACGAACCTTCAAGAAGTGAAATTTTACCTGATTTTGCATGTGAATCGAATAAGGTTATTTGTTTTTCATCAGATGCAGTATCTGAAATAATCTCGTTGAGTTTTGAAGTAACTGCGTCATCAAATTCCAATATTTTTCCTTTATTAAAAGGTTTGACACCTTGACGTCGCCCAGATCGTTGATCCCATCGGAGATATTGCCCATCTTTTCTCGTATAACTGATAGATTCAAGAACGCACAAAAGAGCAAATTTTAACACAAATTGAACTCTCTTATTCTCCTTTAAAAGCGTAGAGAGGTAATGTTCGAGAGCAATTTGTGTTTCTGCTGGGTAGGCTTCATCGGTTATTTTTAAAATTGTAAATTGGGTTCGCTCACGTGTTTTTTTCCACGGCTTTTCATTTATCCATCTAATAATTGTTTCCCGATCTTTTTTTGTAAATGTTTGTTCTAGACACACTTTTGTTGAAATTATCTGATGCCCAATCGGTAGTAATTCAATTCCATCAGCATCAATACCTAACGAGCTGGCCGCGAAGAGTGCCGTACCACTCCCCGCAAATGGATCGAGCAATCGACCAGTTTTTATATCATATTTATCAAGAAGGTATTCAACGAGGGCTGCTGAAAATGCCTCTTTAAATTTATACCATCGATAAACGGATCTTTGTTTATTGTCTTGAAAACTTACTAGTTGCCGAGTCAAATTTTTATCAACAACAAATGATTTTTTAAAACGTTTGTAAAGGATTTCATCAAGTTCAAAAATTTTTTCCAGTTCTTGATTTATATCCAGTGAAAATGAAGTTTGAATCGGTGGAGCGATTTTTTCATTCTTGGAAATCATCGTTATACAAGTCTTTTATCATGATTATTAAATGTCTTTGATTTAACCTAATCTCTTGAGTCCCTTTTCAGTCAGACCCCATGTTCTCGTTTTTTTCTGATATTTGAGGAGGCCATCATTTTTCATTAAATACATTTTCCATTGAACATTTTTTTTCCAACGGGGCGAACCGTCATTAATTACGGATATATCTGTAACGTTAAATTTTTCTTTAAATGCAATTTCAATGAATTTTAGTATCTCTTTTTGTTTGGAAGCTCCTTTTGAAATGCTTTTTAAAATTATTCGCTCATATTCATGTCTGGAAGTCGCTCCAAAAAGTCTTACTCCACCTCTCGCTTCTAATTGACCAGTACCGTCATCTCCGACAACATATTTTCTCATAAAACTCACCTTAGTGTTTTCTGAATACTGTTGACTTAATACTAAATGTCACCTTTAAAATTTAAAACCAATCACACTAACTTTTCCTAAACTCTTATTCATTCTTCTTTCAGCAAAGGCTAAGCCCCGCCTCCCACAGAGTACTATTCAGCCCAAGGGCCCAAGGGCGGGAGAAACGTATGGCAGATTTCGTACAGAGTGCAAATGTCAAGAGTGCAGTCCGCACCCTTGCAGAACCCATTGCGGATGTCGCGACGTTCAACACGATCGTCCAGTCGGTTATCGACGACAATCCCTTTGAATGTGTATCGTATATGACCGGCGGTGTGACCCATGAACCGGTCGAGAAGACCAAGGAGGCATACACCGCCAAGTTCGTCTACCAGGACCTTGAGGCCAAGACCGTTGGCACGGGCAGCCACAAGTTCGACACGCTGGCAAAGTTCAATGCCGGCGTGACTGCGATCGTTGCTGCCACCGCTGTCAGCACGGCGCACGGCGGAACCGTGGTCCACGACCTCGGGAAGGATGGCTTCTCCGCGACCCTGAAGTGCCATGACGCCAACGGCGAGATCTACATGGTGAACTTCAGCCGCGACCGGGTCACCATCACCTCGTACTCGGATGACGCAATCCGGACGAATGTCGAGACCTGGGCGGACACCGTGGCAGCTCTCGCCTAGAACTGCCTGACGAACAGAGCCGGCGGGGAGAGTGGCCCCCCGGTCACCCTCTCTTTTTGGTTCTCTCGTCATTTGCGGAGGACCGTTATGGAAACGGAAATTCTCGGGATAGTGCTTGCCACCGTGCTTCCGCTCTATCCCATGCTGTTTGCCATCTACCAGAAGATCGGCAAATACGATGAGGTTGTCGAGGAGTTCAAGAAACTCCGGGACGAGCACGAGCAATGCAAGGAGGAATATCATGCCTCCTGAGGACATGCAGCCGGTCGCGACCGTGACCGGCCTGTATCGCGGGAAGTTCGGCGGCCTCGAACCGCTGACCGTGGATACGCCGCTCACCCGCGACGAGGTGCGGCGCAACCCCATCTTCTATGAACTGGACCTGCACCCGGAGCAGAGCGACGAGAACCTGATCATCGATGTGATATATGACCGGATGTCACCGATGCGGTTGCAGGACCTGTACCGGGGAACCGATATCCCCCGCGGGGTACGGTTCTGGCCGGACTGGTTCGAGATCCCGCCGTATGCAGAGATGCGGGACGTGGACGGGCGACGGGTGTATCCCCGGGCCCCGGGCATCCACACTATCCAGATCCGGACGGGCCGGCGCAAGTTCGTGCAGATGGGCCGGGTCCGGGATTTCAGCCCGGCGAATGGCGGATACATCAGCCCGGTCTTCGAGATCCGGATTGCGGAGGACGGCGATGTTTGAGAACGAGATGCAGACCCGGTGCGCCATCTGCGGGACCGGGATCCTGCTCGGGCTGCTACTGGTGCTGGCCCACCTTCCCCTTCTCCTGCTCATCGTGCCGATCGCGATCCTCTTCCTCGGTCTCGTTGCGGACCCGGAGGAGACGCACGCGGTCTGGTACGGGATGCTGAACACACTCGGTATCTTCGAGTTTCCTGAGCTGACGGATATCGAACGGTTTACCTATGCCGAGAAGCGGCATTACTTCTGGTTCGGGGAGGTCGGGATGGCGGCGGTCCTTGCCGGTATCTTCGCGGTCCCGCTCGGGATCTTCATGGCGGGCCGGACCGAGATCACCCTTGCGTTCATCGGGGCGGCGGTCCTGTTCCTGCCGCTGTTTGTGTTCCTGCCGAAGCTGATCCAACGGGCGATGAAGGCGGACACGACTGCCGCGATCGAGGCATTCGGGAAGAACGAACAGGTGAAGAAAGTCTTCTGGACATTCTTCATCTCAATGGCCGGGCTAGTCCTGGCCCGGGTTGTGGACCCTGCGACAGCTCAGCAGATTGTCGGACTGATTACGGGGATGGGAATATAATCCTTATTTTTCCCGTCGATAACCCTCAAAAAGAGGGGTAAATCCCCTCAGGGAAAATAAGCCCTATACGGGCTCCTTTTCCTCCTCCTGTGCCCGGGCCAATACTGGAAAACCTCGTAAAACTGCCCTTTTTCTTTCCGATGGAGAATATGCCCTATAATTGCTCCGTTTGGCAAAATACGGCAGAATTGCATGTCATTAAACGGCTACCGGAGCCCTTTCCACGGGCCCTTTTTTTCAGCGTGTTTTAGTCTATCCGGACCTGAGATCGGCTGCCGGAACGCGATTATGAAGGTCTTTTTCTCCGACGGAGGTTTCAAAAACAGGGATTTTGGGGATATTCAGATATATTCTCTCATTTTCTTAACGAGGGCAAGACGCTCAGTTGCCTCGTCTTTTTTTGCTTTTTCAATGGCAGCAATAATTTGTTTGATCGGAACAGCGAGTGAATAGATTTTCTGCGGTCGTCCTTTCTGCTGGGACGGAGCCTCGCCAGTCTTGATCCAGCCTTGCCCGGACAGATATTTGATTGCTATGCTTACTTCAGGCTGGCGCAGGTCCGTCCCGCGTTCGAGGTCCCGTGAAGTTGCTGTCGGGGTATTTGCAAGGAATACCAGCATTTGTGCAACGGTCTTCTTTGTGCCGATCTCGATGAGGAGATTTACAAATTCCTCCTCTTTATCGGTGAAAAGCTGAATGGTTTGTTCTTTCATCGGTCACCCGTTTCCGGATTGCTTCAATTTGCTTTTTATTATAACATTAAAGCCATTCTGGTCGAATAAGGAAAAATTGACAGCGAAGGATTCGTCCCACAATCTGTGGGACAATTGGAGCCCTCTTTTGTAGTCGCATCGTTTTTCAAGCACTTCACTTTCAAGACCGGACAAAAGTCAGACAATGTCTGGACAATTCTCCCGGCAGTGTCGAGACACTTGTCTACTCACTGCGTAGACAATTCAGGGGCTGACGTAAATGACCTCGGACTAAAGGGGCCGGATAGGGGCCTAAAGGGCCTCGCCGGTATCTGGACAAACGAGACATAAACGGGACATTTATGGGACAAATGAGACATGGAATTTTAAAACAAAAGGGCCAGATAAGGGCCAAAAGCGCCAGCCTTCCGCCGGAGGAGAAGGGCCTGACACGCCCGTGTGATTGACTCAATGCACGCAATTTACGCGCAATACGCGCAATGTAAAGAAATGGAGAACCGGTCGCAGAGCGGTGTGAACACGGCATAGTTATGGAAGCACATGTCGCGGTGGCGAAAACCGGAACCTCACAGAAGGCCCTTCAGCTTCTTTCGGAAGGACTCTCTTTTATCATTCGTCAGCCGGTCAATGACATCGAGGAGATCAGCATCGAACGATTCTGCTGCTTTGATGAGGTCAACAACCTCATCTCGGACCGGGGCAGACGTGACATAATATTGTTTATCGATCCGCTCGGTCTTTGCCGATTCAATCGCGGAGCTGTCGATGCCAAAGACATCTTCGAGCAGGATGATTGCCGCCGTATGATTCTCGCATTTGATGCCCGTTGCGAAGAAGAGTGCCAGGACGGAATAATACATGCTGTAGTAGGCCATCGACACGGATTCCTCGAACCGGTCGTTGTCCAACAGAAGCCGTGCAGAAGCAAGGAAACTCTCCGACTTCCGGATGTAGGCCGTTTTGATCTCGTCGCTGGGGGCGACCAGCTGGAGCGCCTTGTCTTTATGCAGTTTTTTCAAAAAACCCTGTTTTGTCAAAATACACCTCCACTCCCTTGATGATGATGTGATCTTTGATGATCTCCCGGATGAGCAGGTTCTTGGTATCGAATTCCCCGATCTTCACACTCAGCGATGAATTCCGCTGTTCGAGCTGTTTCTTCAGGGTGGTATTCAGTGTTTCGATGAAGAGGTCGATATCGCTGTCTTTTTTCGCGAGCCCTTTTGCATAGCTCCCGTATAACAGGGCGAGCGGGATCTCCGGCATGTCCTGAACGGCCCGGAGGATGCCCCGCAGGACCGGGTATCTGCTCACGGCCATCGACTGCTTATACATCTCGGCGGTTATTGCAGCGTTTCTTCCTTCGATGCTTTTTTTCAGGGTATAAACTTTATTTTTCCCCACCATCCGGAAATCCACGATATTGTCTTCGCTAAGATCGCGGAGTTTTCGCAGGACCGTGGCGTGGTTGCTGGCGAGCCGCTCGGCAATCGCCCGGGTATGGAGATCCTCCTTGAGAAGAAGCGCCACGATCTCATTGGTCAGATTTTGTTCCACATGGTTCATTTTTGAACCAATCGAATATAATCATTCCGGTCAGGCCGCTCCTGAGCACTATGTCGGGAATCCACCGTTATACCGGATAGCATCATGTCGGGATTATGTCGGGATTCGTGGAATGTCCGGAGCCGGTCGCGGAACAGGGTTTTGCAGGGCGCAGTCTTACGACGCGGATGGTGATATGCGACTGGTGGCCGGACCTGATGTGTGCCCCTCTATCGATGATCACGATAAACCCGCAGAGAAACGCCATGATCCTTTCGGTACGACAATCTCGAACCTCGCTCCCTTGCCAGGTTCACCGGTTTCCGTGATGGTGATACCGGTTATCGCGAGAATCTCACGGGAAAGGAAGAGCCCAAGGCCGGTATGGTGCCCGAACCCGCGCTCGAATAACTGCGTCTTATCACGAGCGGAAATGCCCTGGCCATCATCCTCAACATTCATTATCAGGCCAGTGTCCTGTTCGCGGGAGGACAGGGAAATCGTTGTCATCTTCGTACCCCCGTACCGCAGCGCATTGTCGATGAGATTGTAGAATACCTTTTCAAAAAGGGGATCGGCGAAGATTTCCAGGTTCCCGCATGCGTTTTCAATATGGAGATCCCGCATCGGAAGAGCTGCCATTGCATTCTTCACACAAATCCCAACGTTCTGCCAGACCGGCTCTCGGACGCCAAGATCCTCGTATTCTTTGGTAAAGGCGATCTGGCGCTCGATTGCGCTTACCGCCCGCTCTTCCTTGATCAGGTATTCTGAGAGTTGCGGGGGATTGTCCAGCGTGTCTTTTGAGAGATGAAGATATGCCTTTAGGGAGAAGAGCTGATTGATGATGTCATGCCGTGTGATACTGGAAAGTAAGTTGAGTTTTTTATTGGTCTGTTTCAGCGCATCTTCGGCAATTTTCTGATCGGTGATATCCTGGATGATAGAATGAAGAAGCGGGTGATCGCCAAGCATAACTGGAGCGCTGAAGATCTGAACATCGCGGATCTCGCCATCTTTTTTTCTATGGCGGAACTGGAAAACCGCACCCTGGCTGCCGGCAGCATCGGCCATGTCTTTTTGGATTCGGGCCGGATCGGCAGTATTGATCCGGGTAATCAATAATTCTCGCAATTCTTCCCGGCTGTAGCCATAGTAACGACTGGCCGCTTCATTCGCATCAATAATCATACCGGTCTTAGGATCAAGGATAAGCATGACGGCATTGTTGAGCTCGAAGAGGTCCCGGTATCGTTTCTCGCTTTTCTGCAATTCAGCTTCTGCTTTTTTTCGTGTGGTGATATCCTCGAATACCGCGATGAAATACTCCTTTTCCGGAGAGAAGACCGATACTTTCAGCCACATGTTCAATGGTTTGAAATCGATTTCAAAGGTTTCTGGTTTTCCCGAGGAAGCAACGCGACCATACGTTTCGAAAAGTTCCGGGGTCAGTTCCTTAATATCGGGTATCGCATCAAGGACCCGCTTCCCGATGATATTTTTCAGGCCGGTCAGCCGTTCGAATGCCGGATTGACATTCAGGTAGATCCAGTCAACCGGTCTGCCATTGGCATCATAGAACATACGGCAGTATGCGAAACCTTCGAGCATATTTTCAAAAAGGTTCTGATATTTTCGTGTGCTTTCCTGAAGATCATCCTTGTCAGCGACCAGCCGTTCTGATAAATATGCGATAATTGCCGCGATTCCGATAAACACGAAAAACCTGTACCACGCACCGGTAACAACATCAGCCTGGCCGACATCGAAATAATAGACAAGCCCGAGATATGCAGCGGACAGGATGGATGCAAAGACGAATCCCCGGTACCGGTAATGGTATGCGAGGAGGATGATGGGGAAATAGTACAGGTGCATGAAGATGGTGGTAATGCCGTGAGCAAGGCAATAGACAGAAATGAGGAAGACCGCCGCGATGCTGCCAAGGATCAGAATCCTCCACGACAATTCGGACATTTTCAAATCCTTCATGCCAGATCTGAATATTCCTGCATCAGCTCCGGTGCTCATTTTAGTTCCTTTTCTGAGATTGTATTGTCTGTAACAATCCGATTGTTTTTCACGGGGTTATTGAGAACAAATATGAACGGGGGAGTGTTTATAGATGCCGTTTTTTTTTACATCTGTCAGGAATTATTGGAAACGGGACATGGAGACGCTCGGTCATGTTCGTCTCCACGGGCTCGCGCCCGTTCCGCTCACATCACCTCGCTGTTTTCTGGATTGTCCTGTTGATAGGATGGACGCCCCTGGCTTGTCGCGCTGCTCCGGCACCAGCGGCTGCACGGCCCCGCTCCTCGCATACCGCTGAAGCGGAATACTCGTCGCTGTTGATCCAGCATAATTCGGAGGGAAAAAAGAAGAGAATCGCTCTTAACTCAGATGAGCGGTTCCGGCTGCTGTTCTCCTAATGCAGGGAGCCGGGTCATCTTGAAGAGAACCGGATCGTCGGACTGCCGGATCTTCTCGAGGATCAGGTTTTTGCCGTTCCTGGTCATGGCAAAGATCGGGACGGCCACTCCAGCCTGCATCAGGGCCTTCTTCCCGGCGATCTCACGGATGGTACCGGAGGCACAGGATGTGACAAGATCCGCTGATGAGGCCAGCATTTCTGCCTCCGCACGGGTGAGCCCGGTCACATGGACGCCAAAGATCAGGACATCGGGATACCGCTCCCGGATCCGTTGTGCATCGGCCGGGAGGGCAACGGTAACCGCGATTTTTTTGTATCCTCGTGCATATGCTTCCGCAACTCCCGCAGTCTGATCGAGCGAGGCATTCTTCCTGTCGATCACGATCCCGCCGTTCTCCTCGATCCGTCTGATGACCTCAGAATAGGGCACGGTTTTGACAAGCCCGGACATCCTCCCCCCAATTCCCTGCACGAGCACGGGACTGGTGGCAATGAGGGTCCCGGCTCCATCCGAGGCGAGGACAACCGCATCGAGCAGGCCGGTGGCGAGACCAAAACTCAGGATCTCCGAAGCGCCGAACCCGACAAACGGCCGGGTATCCGTTACTTCACGCCGGGGAGTGCACATGCCCCAGGACCTGATCCGGTTTTCGATGTTCGCTTTCACGGATTCCTTGTCAAGGGTGGACAAAGGGTATGCCATCTTCTTTGTCAGCGGGCATGATGTAATTCGGGCTTCCCCGACCTCGATCACGGTACCATCCCGGATAACCACCCGGCACCTGCCGAGCGCTTCCAGGATGTGTTCATCGTTGTTTATGGTCATGGAAAATCGTATTTATCATGGATTATCTACTGACAATAGCTTATCGGATTCTGCAATACTGTCACCATAAATTGCCGGTCAATTCCGGTTCACGAATCAGGGAGGGAGCCGGATCGTTCATTCTGCAGCCGGTTGTCTGGACCTCTTTCAATTTTCTGACCGGGCATATTCGTCATGCAGGTATTTTGTTACGGCATGCTCGTAACCGTTGACGTGAATCATCAAATCGCAAAGTGTTTCAGGAAAACAACCTATGGTAAATTAATCAAAAGAGGTGTGTAAGAAATGCCAAAAGCAAACATTCCTGAAAAAGGAGCAATTGTTCAGAGAGACATGGAAACGTACCTGATTCACCCGCATATTCCCGGTGGCTTTGTCGAGCCGAAACTGCTCCGGAAGATCGCGGATGTGGCGGAGAAATACGGAGCAAAATACCTGAAGCTCACCGGTGCCCAGCGCATCGCGATCATCGGCTTACAGGAAAAGGACCTGGACAATGTCTGGGCAGAGTTCGAGGACCGGCAGAAGGCCATCGGCCTGAGCGTCCGGAGCATTCAGATCTGCCCCGGGACCCGGTCCTGCAAGAAGGCCAAGCAGGACAGCCCGGGCCTGGGATTCGCCCTTGACAAGGAGTTCTACGGCAAGCCGGCGCCGGCCAAGTTCAAGATGGGCATATCCGGCTGTGACAATTGTTGCAGTGACTCATGGATGAAAGATCTCGGATTCTTCGGTACTGATGCCGGATTCACGGCGGTTGCCGGGGGCAAAGGAGGAGGGACAGCAAAGATCGGACGGGAGATTGCGACCGGCCTGACCGAGGCACAGGCAATCGCGCTGGCCCGGAAGGTCATCGCGTTCTACCGGGAGAATGGCAAGGCCCCTGAACGGCTGGGCGGGACGATAGAAAGGGTTGGGTTCGACGCGTTTAAGAAGGCCGTGCTCTGAAGCGGGACCTGCCGGGGGCACGGGCAGACCTGTCTTAAATTTCGATACGAATAATCTGCACCGGGCAGAGATCCGCAGCATCCTGAGTACACGGTTCGAAGTCAGCAGGAGGCTGGCCCTCCCCAATCTTCCCATCCAGCCGGAATTTTTCGATAACCTGGCTGAACGTATCATCCGGGTTCTGCTCGAAGAACCCCGGGCAGGTATCCCAGCAGGACCCGCAGCTGATGCATGTTGAGCGATCGATAGTAACGATCACGATAACGACGCTGCCAGAAAGCCATCAGTGATGGCCACAACCACCTTTCTCTGCATGCTGCTCGCCATGACCTCCGCCGCCCTTAACGTTCATGTACAGATGATGTGAATACACGACCCAGCCGATGAACGCTTCGATGAACTCCCTGCCGGCAGCAACATCGTCTACGTCATATTTCTTCTTCTCCATAACATGATGGAAGCGGTGCGTCAGGTCCTCTTCAACGGTCTTCAGGATGAAACCGATCGTCTCCTTTGGGTCGCCGGTCTCAATGGCTTTCTCCGCTTTCGGAACAACCGGTCCTTCACTGAGCCCGGCGGGTTTCAGGCCGGTATAGGGCGCTCCTTCCCCGGCCCGGTGGAGCCGGATCGCGGTCTCGAAGAACCAGTCGTCCGCAACATCCTGAGCATCCTTGCCGGCTTTTCTGGCCCGCTGGGTGCGTGCAAACACATCTTTCAGTTCCTTTTCGGACTCTTTCGGAATCCAGATCAGCACGTAGTTGAGATTCCCGGTCTCCAACGCTTTCTTCGCTGCCTTGACAACCGGGCCGTCCCTGGTATCGCAATGGGGTGGCATACTTCATCCTCACTTCCTGGTATCATTACCTTTCTGTTCATCACCGGGTCAGGGGCGTATAATCTGGCGATGATCGTCCCGTCATCCCTCTTTTCTCTCGACAAGTTTCCGGTACATCTCCTCGCCGACACATTCCTTCGCGTACTTGCACCACTGGACGCAGGAGGCGATGTCGTTCCAGATGACAAACCCGCAGTTGTCGCAGGTCACTTTCAGGTCATTAGAGAAGACCTCCACCTCATTCCCGCACTGAGGACATTTCTTGATCGAGAGGGTCGGGGTCCGGAGGTTTGCAGCACCGGGATAATGATCAAGCACCGGACTCACTCCCGGTTTTCTTATATTCCAGGAGCAGCGCCTCGCCATACTCCTTTTCCTTTCGGGTGGGAACGTAGTTGAGGACCTTTGTTCGCTTGAGCAATTCCTCGGTGATGATCGTGTCATTGGAAAGGTTCAGTTTCCGTACCTCCGCAAGAATCCAGTCCAGCTTGTCAATACCGGTCGCCTTGCCGTCAACAAGAATCTGTTTTATGTTAATCCTGTCTGGAGGGATACCGCCGCAGATCGTGCAATAGTATCCGTCCTGATCATTCCCGCCCATGCAGTTACCCCCGGATCATGGTCAGCGTCATCTTGAATTTCGTGATGGCACTGAGTGCGTGGGGAGCATTTGCCGGAAAGATGATGGTCTGGCCCGTCTTCATCTGGAGGGTTGTACCGGCAATCCATACCTCGCACTCTCCTTCAAGAATCGTGACCACAGCATCATACGGTGCCGTGTGCTCGGAGAGCCCTTCATTCTCATCAAAGGAAAAGATGGTGATACTCCCGGCCTTATTGTTGATAATCATCCGGCTTGCGACAGTCCCGTCGGAATAACCCACCAGTTCCGGAAGATTGATGACCTTTCCTTTCAGTTCTTCTCGCTTCTTATCATGTTTATCCGGATTTTCTAATTTAAATTCCACCATACTTTTCCCTCAATCAGTGTTGTTTTAGTTCCGCACTCATTTTTTTCCTTCAGCATTCCGTCGCTGGTACACTAAAGCCCCGGGAGTCGGGCAGGCATCTATGCACCGTCCGCAGAGATAACACTCAGCTTTCCCGTCATCACGCTTTGCTTCATCGGTCGGACAAGCCCTCTCACATTTTTTACATTCGATACAGGCATCGGTTCTTTGTAACCGGAAAAGGCACTTCCATGCAGCGAAGGACAACAGTGCCCCGTACGGACAGATCAGCCGGCAGAACGGGCGGTACCAGGTCATTGACAGCAGCACTACCATAAAGAATACGAACGAGCCCGTCGTCAGGGTAAGGTAAAAGAAATCCCGGATGCCAAAATCCGCAAGCAGCGAAACTGACAGGAAGAATGCCATGATAAGGAAGACGACAAAGACGAGCGCTCTCACTGCCATGAATGCATTCTTAGAGCGGGAACTGGTTTTCGGGACGGGGGTGTGATAGGCAATCTCCTGCACTGCCCCGACCGGGCAGGCATACCCGCAGAAGAACCTGCCGAAGACAAGTGTCAGGAGCAATACAATAGTGAGCCCGATGACGCCAATAATGAGCGGACCCCCCAGACCCTGCACATCCCGCAGCACCAGCTGCTGGAACTGCCAGGGCACGACCGGAGCAAAAATGAGAAAACCCAGTGCCGCAGAAATAACGAGGAACAGCCAGCCGAGCTTCTGCCGCCATCGCCCGGAATACCAGAGGTACGCAAGGACAAAAATAAGGACGAGTCCGTAGATGAATCCTATCGTTTTTGGAATCTGATCAAAGACCATGTCAATCCTTCCTCTTTTCCAAAATTCACTGTGTTGTCTCTGGTAAAATGCCAAGTTGCTGCATCAGTCCCATCAGGTTTGCCTCGCCCCAGAGCTCGCTGATCTTCCCGTCCTCCAGGCGGAATATCTCAATACCGGTCATGGCAATCGGTTTGCCGGTCGGTGGGAGGCCCATGAACTCTCCCTTATGCTCCCCCCGGGCAGTGAACCGGCAGGTAACCTTGTCGCCGTCAGCGGTCATATCCTCGATGGTCACGTTCAGGCCATGGAAGGCAGCCCGGCAGCTCGTGATGACATTGTTGATCGCATCGATCCCGGGCCCGGTAACCGGCAGCGGGACGTAGAGCGAGAATCCCGGGGCCAGGAGCGCATCGGCAGCCGCAAGGTCTCCCTTCGAGGGTCCGACTTCGAAAAATTTCCGGACAGTTGCCATATTGGCCTTCTCGGCCGGTGTCTGGGTCATGACATAAGCTCGAAAGATAACTATATAATTCTGTTGTCCCTAACAGAGTAACAGATGGACTCGGCAATCCAGAATCTCGGCCGGCTGGGGCTCAAGGAGTACGAGGCGAAGATCTATGTCGCCCTCGTGGGCCTCGGTGAGGCGAACGTCCGTAAAATCCATGAGGCCAGCGGGGTCCCCCGCCCCCGGGTGTACGATGTCCTGAACTCCCTTGCGGAAAAAGGGTTCATCAACATCCGGCAGGGGAGCCCGCTCATGTACAGCGCGGTCCGTCCGGACAGCGTGGTCTCCTTCCTCAAAAAGGATCTCGATGAAGCGGCCCGGGACAGCGTGAAAACCCTTGAAGATCTGTCCCTCGATGCACAGCAGAATTATTCGCCGATCTGGTATGTCCATAGCGACTGGACCATCCAGAGAAACCTTGAGATGCTTGCCGAAGGAGTCCGCAGAGAACTTATCGTACTCTGCTTCAACACAGCAACGCTTGATGAATTCAAGGAAATATTTGCATCAGTGACCGGCAGGCACCCGATCCGGATTCTGTTCCCAAAAGGACTAGCAACCGGAATCGAACCCATAGACGGTGTTTCGTTCTTCGAGGCCGGGACCATGAAGAATTTTTTCGGCGTGAACATCTTCGAGAACGTGTTCTCCACACCCATCAGCCGCGAGGGTGTCGTCTTCACCCTTGAGTGCATCTTCATTGCCGATGACTCCGAATCCATGCTCATTTATTCGCAGGACGGGAAGCGGATGGCCGTCATCATCACACTTCCCTTCATCACCAGTGTCCAGAGCCAGTTGTTCAGCCAGATGATCGCACGCGCTCATCCGGTCGGCCAGGGAAGTGACAAAGAACAGAAGACGGGAACAGGAATACGAAAACAGGAGAGGAAATCGCAACAGGCAAGAGGTGAAAAGAAATGAAGGATCCAGAGGGAGCTATCCGCCAGCGGGACGGGATGACCTACGCGGTCGTGACCCGGATGCCGGCGGGCATCGTGACACCGGAGGACCTTGAGAAGGTCGCGAAGGTGGCCCGGACCTACCGGGTCCCGATGCTGAAGGTGACGAGCGGCCAGCGGATTGCACTGGTCGGTCTCCAGCCGGAGGACGTTGCAAAGGCCGTTGATGACCTTGGCCCGCTCGCCAAACCCGAGACCGCACCGTGCGTGAAGTTCGTCCAGTCGTGCCTCGGCACGGAGATGTGCAAATACGGCAACCAGGACTCCATCGGTCTTGCTAAAACTGTCGATGGTCTTTTCAAGGACCGGACCTTTCCGGCCAAGATCAAGATCGGGATCTCGGGCTGCCCCCGCTGCTGCGGCGAGAGCCACACGCGGGACATCGGGATTATGGGGACAAACAGGGGCTGGACGGTCCTCTTCGGTGGCAATGCCGGGACCCGGCCCCGGTTCGCTGACATCATCGCACGTAACCTCTCTACAGAAGAAGCACTCGATTGCTCTCGACGTTTAGCCGAATATTACCAGAATCATGCAAAGCCCCATGAACGGACAGCCCGCTTCATGGAACGAGTGGGAATGGATACGCTCAAATCAGATTTGCTCGCATTCCTTCCTTATATCCAGATTGAAAAGGTGAGTTGAAATGAAAATTACCGATGTAACCAAACTTGTGTCAGTGAAAAATCCCCACAATGTCGATGTACGAAAAGTGTTCGAGGCCCCGGATACCGCAGCTGTCGTTATCACTCTGAAGCCCGGGGAATCGCTCAAGAAGCACGTCACCCCGGTCGATGTTTTCTTCTATGTCCTTGAAGGAACGGGCGTTGTCGAGATCGGCGATGAACATCAGAGCGTAGGGAAGGATTCCGTTATTGAGAGCCCCGCGATGATAGCCCACACCTGGAAGAACGAGAGCAATGCGGTGTTCCGGGTTCTCGTCGTGAAGATGCTGACCACGGGTAAAGGAAAGGATAGCAAACTCCTGTAAACTTTTTTCAAGCGAGCCGGTCGCGGAGCGGTGCGAGCACGGCGAAGTCGTGCGAAGCGTGCGACGCGGGCGGCGATCTGCGGTTGCCCGGTCGGTATGCTGACACCCTGTCAGGATCGCTTGTCCCCGCTGATGCTCCGTCCAGACTGTCTCTTCACTAAAAAAAGATAAC
>Ga0302252_1000781_pt1 | contig 23550 bp, 16 predicted proteins | sample AAG_RA_Leu_MG_FD_193511 | JGI IMG/M metagenome (GOLD analysis project Ga0302252, IMG submission 193511) | Enriched activated sludge microbial communities from anaerobic digester in WTTP, New Holstein, Wisconsin, United States - AAG_RA_Leu | ecosystem: Engineered > Bioreactor > Anaerobic >...
ACGGCAAGGGCAAGATGCTGGATCATATACTGGTCTCCAGAACCATGCTGGCCTACTTCCGGGGCACTGAGGTGCACAATGAGCTATTGCACGACACCTCCATGGTCTTTCCGGAAAGGATCTTCTACCCCGAGTCGGACCACGCCCCGGTCATAGCCCACTTCGAGCTGCCGGAGAAAAGGATTAAGCGGCAAACAGAGGAGGGCGGAGAGCCGGTGTATCCGGACAGGGCGGTGACAGAGGCAATAAAGCTGACCTGATTGGAAAAAACATCGACCGGGCTGGTTATTCAAGATTCAGCTTATAGCACCAGATCAGTCTGATGGGCTCTGGCCGGAGAAATTGCAGCAGGAATACCCATCTGTGAGGCAGCAACCCCAGCATAACCGGTCAAGAATAACGGGCTATCTGCATCCAGATTAGCTCGCATTTTGCAGCCACCCGCCCAATGCTTACGATATCCGAAGGATATAGCAAACCTCAGTCAGCTTTAATTTAGATAACTGGGCTATCCGTCTGAAGACCAGACGACAGGCAAACGTTCTCAAGGCTCCTTGGAAATCATAATAGAAAGGATCAACGTTCATTGTAGCTTCATGCGAAAATTATTTGTAATATCAATGGTTATAAATTAATTAATTCAGATTCCATGCTTAGAATTTAAGCCATGCTTCCAGGAGGAGTATTTTGTGAATTTTAAGGAGATCTCCATAGGAGAGAAGATAACCGATAGCCTTTCGAAAAGAGAGAGCAAGGGCTATCTGGTCAGGGTTGATGCCAATCGCAAGCTGACCATTGATCTGCGAGGACCGGCTGGCCAGGACTTTGATCTTTATATCAAGCACAATGAGGAGGCATCAACTCTAAAATGGGACTATAAGCGGGTGACGACAAAGGCAGATGAGATTATCACCATAGAACCCACCAGTGCAGGCTCTTATTATATCCTGGTTTATGCTTACAGAGGCTCCGGCCAGTTCAGTCTATCCACAGAAGTTCCTCTGCAAGATGTGGAGATAGTGCCAAGCCAGCAGATTAAAGGAACTCTGACTGCCAGCAAAGAGGCACTCTATTATCTCATAAAGACCAAAGAGGGACAGAAGATCACTCTGGACTTAAACGGCCCCCTGAATGCCGACTTCGATCTTTATGTCCGCTACGGCGAGAGGCCCACCAACATCAATTACGACTTTAAAAGCTACAGCGGCAGCTCTAAAGAGAAGATCATAATCGATAAGGCCAAAAGAGGCAGCTATTTCATAATGGTTTACTCATATCGGGGCAGCGGCGAGTTCACTTTATCGGCATTGCCTTTGGAGGAAGCGGAGACTGTAGAGCTGATCATAACCAGCAAGGAAAAGCTCAGGACGAAATACGGTCAGGCTGAACTGGGCCAGATAGAGGCAAAAATCGCCGATTATATCAACGCCCTTGGGACAGCAGGCATAATCGCCAAGCTGGCTTATGTCGATGATGCCGCCTCCCTATCCCCCTATGGATTAAGCCCGGTTGACTCCGACAGCCCGGAAAAGATCAAAGAGCTGATCGACGGCCTTGAGGAAAAGCTCAATCCCAGGCATATCCTGATCCTGGGTGGACCCTCCATCATACCCTTTTTCAGCCTGACCAATCCGGCAGGCTTCGACGGAGACAGAATTGTTCACTCGGATAGCCCCTATGCCTCCCGGGACAGCGACTATCTTATTCCGGAGAGGTCCTTGGGCAGGCTCCCCGATGCCAAGGAGAGCGAACTGCCTTTCTTCCTGACACTGCTTTCGGCAGCCGCATCCAGGGTCAGAAGGGCGGATAAAGTCTCCTTCGGCATGACTGCCAATGTCTGGACCGATGCCTCACAGGCGGTCTATGTCCCCATAAAGAATGCCGGCGAGATTCTGGAATTGTCTCCTCCCGTGAGGCATGGAGATCTGCCCGTGGCAAGGCTGAACAGGAAAGGCTACTTCTACTTCAATCTGCATGGAGGCGAGGATACCGCTAACTGGTATGGCCAGGAGGGAAGCTCCTACCCGGTAGCCTTCACTCCGGATAATATCCAGGACGCCGAGGTGAGAAATGCTGTGGTCTGCTGCGAGGCCTGCTACGGAGCAAATATCGTGGACAAAGGAGTTGATGAGGCGTTATCTCTCAAGTTCCTGGCTAAAGATGCCGCCTGTTTCGTGGGCTCCACAAAGATAGCCTACGGCCCCATCGAGCCGCCCAGCACCGAAGCCGACCTTCTGGTGCTGAAGTTCTTTGAGAGGATCAAGGAAGGCCTGACCTTCGGAGATGCCTTCATGAAAGCCAAGCAGGACTTTGCCAGGGAATGCCTTGCCGCCCGATCCAGGCTGGATATGACCGAGAAGAAGACCCTTATCGAATTTGTGTTGTTTGCAGACCCGTCATCGAAGATGGAGGAAGCATAATGGCCCTTACAGACAAAGAACTCAAGAAGATGATCAAAGGATATATGGAAGAGAATTCCCCCGAACTGGCGGATGAGGAGCCGGTCATCAGCGTTGAGAGCTATGAGATACCGGAGGGGGTAGCGAGAAAGCTTGGCGTGAGCTTGCCCAAGAGCGCCAAGACGGTCAAGGTTCTGACTTACAAGAAGATGGTTACCGCAGAGGATGGGGCCAAGCTGCCCATAGTAACCCGTGTCACTGTGGACGAGGACGGCAATATAATCAAGACCACCGGCAATTAAAGTGGAAGCGGAGGCGGACCTGGCGCAGGCGCGCTGGAATGAGGCATCTGGCCCACCTGCCCAGCTCCTAGAAGCTCACCCCCACTTCCACCAGCTTTGCCTCCTGCCTCTGTGCTCCTCCATCGCGGCCAGGTCCTTCATCAGGAAGATGCGCCATTTCCAGAGTCTCGATCATGGCCATGGAGATTTTCAGCACCGTAGCATATCTGCTGTACCTGGGCAGCTAGACCACATAGCCTCGGATGTTCTCCACTAGATCCCCTCGAAGACGCGTAGCTCCAGGAGCTTGAGGGCCTTGTTCCTCTCCCCTATAATCTTGAACTCGAAGCGGTAGAGGGCCTTGCTATAGTGATCGGCCAGCTCCCGGAAGATCTCACTGTCATCAAAGAAGTGCTTGAAGATCCAGCCGACTGTCGCCATGAACATGGTGATTCTCTTGCGCCTGGGGAGCACATCTAAGGTGTTAGCTTGCAGGGGGTGGCCTCCAGGGATTAATTATCATGATATTAAATATAAAATTATTTGATAGCTGGCTTGTTGGGCTGGCTTGGGGGGGGATGCTGGAGATGAGCAGGGCTCCGGCCCCGTAAATGCTATCTTTTATAAGCTGAATTGTTTTTATTCGCAGACTGGATCTCTTGATTCAATCCCGCAGCAGTTTCTGTGCCTCCTCGTGCATGCTGGCCAGCTTCTTGGTGATGGGATGCTGCGGCCCGTACTCCTGCTCCGCCAGGCCCTTGACCCGCCAGATCTCTGATAGGAGCTTGCCGATCTCCTTGGTGACGTACCTGCGATTCTGCTCGGTCATGGTTTATGCGGCTCCATGTTTTTGAAGGCCTCCCAAATGGCGGCCTGGGAGATAGGGATTTGGCCTGACGTTGTCTGTTATTTCTTTGCTCTCAATTTCGGTATCCAATAATCACATTGTTTTAACAAGGGCGTGATTCAATACGTCTTCTATATTCTTAACCGTTGTAAGCTTAATCGACTCAAGAATATAGGTCGGTAAGGCTTGGGCCTCCTTGAGATTCTCTTCAGGCAAGAGAACTTCTTTGATCCCAGCATCAACTGCCGCTCGGACTTTCTCCTGCACGCCGCCAATGGGAAGAACTTTGCCCATGATTGTAATTTCACCTGTCATTGCGAGATCGTTTCTGACCGGGATACCTTTAAGAGCCGACACAATACCAGTTACAATTGTTACCCCCGCTGAAGGCCCCTCTTTAGGAATACCCATAAACGTTGCCAGCACTGCAACATCATAACTGCTACGCCATTCTTCAGTTATACCGAGTTCTTGATGCTTAGCCTTTATGTATTGTGCTCCTGCTTCGATACTCTCTCTCATCACTCGTTGAATTGAACCGAGTGGAACGATGCGACCAGTTCCTTTTGTTGCTTGCATCTCAAAGAGGAGAATGCATCCATGATCTCCTGCTACTGCCAGGCCAATTACCTCGCCAACCGATGGTTGCAGAGGCAGAGCGACTTTCTGAATTCGATCGGCATCCGGAAGCTTGGGTGTGACCACTTTGCCAGTGGAGACGATCTTCGCTCCAATATTGATGCGCTCATACTCTCCGGCAGCAATCAGGTGTAGCTGCTCACGAACTCGCTGGCGAAGCTCGCATGATATGGTAAGGAGTTCCCCCAGTTCTTCATCTGTTATATTGCCATCAGGATAAATGAGCTTCATAATTCCAGATGCTAGTTTCATTATGGCACGCTGATCACGGCCTGAGACGCCGCGTACTGTTCCTGCTGTATCTATCAACTCAAAACGGGATTTTACAGCACCGATTGGATCTGCCCGCCGTAATTCATGCAGTATCTCACAGAAATAGTCGGTGATGAATCCGTAGTCTCTGGCAAAACTAAGTGGAGTGAGCTTAGGAATCTCCCATCCTGGCAAATAACCATGAATCCTGTCCAAGAAAGCAGTGACCTGAAGAAAGTCAGGAAGGGGCTCAAAGAGATGATAATACTTCTCATGAGGCAAGTTGCCCTGAACATCCAGATTCCCCACAAATACGAGACTCCCGAAGGCCAATAGCTCTTTTTTCCCGCGACTGAACTTGGCGTCCTGCATGTAAGCCTGCATGATGCTTACAAAGGACTTGGTGTCTGTGAAGTCCGTATTAGCTATCTCATCAAAGACTACGCAGTCCCTGGTACCAACGACCCCTATCTTGCCGGTGTTGAGGTTGATAAAAAGCTGAGAAGGAGTGGCTTTGCCACCGGATAGAACATGGGCATAATAGGAGATGTTCCTGTAGAGATAGGTCTTACCGGTCTCTCGCGGGCCTAGCTCGATTATATTTACGTTCGTCTCGACCAGAGGGATACATCGGCAAAGGTAGAGCAGCTTCTCTCGGCGGGTCAGCCTATCTGGATTAAGACCGCATGAGTTTATCAGAATGTCTATCCACTCATCCGTGGTAAACCTGGAACGCTTATCGATGTACTCCTCTTGATTTATGACGCTGACCTGGAAAGGAATGAATTGCGTGACCTTGAAGGGACGAATTTTCTTGTTATGAATCTCAGTTTCGTCATAAGTTAGTTCTATGGTGCCCCACATGCCCCCTGATAAGAGCATGGGATACTGGTTGACAATGTCTTCGGGAATATTGACAAAGCTCTCATTTATGGCTGGGATTGATGCCCAGTACTTATCGTCAGTCTCGACCAGCCGAGCCTCCATGTTGGCTATTAGAGTATGGCGGCGGTTCTGCTTTATAAAATGCCTGACCTTCTCAGCCTCAGCACCATGGACGAAGTTCTCCTTGAGCCTCTTGATCACCAATGCCATATCAGTTTGGAAGCTATCCTCGGAGCAATAATTGTCTATAAGATACTCCAGAACATACCTGGGAAACTCATCTACCCCTGTATTTAGAGTATGGGATTTGTTGACTACTTTCCCCTTGAAGATCTCCTTGAGCTTGTTGTTCATGCGATCCTACCTCATACCCTTTGGCATCATGCCCAGGATATTTCCTAGGTTGCCGACCAAGCGCACAACTCTCTCGGAATTGAGCCTAACAGTGAAGGCCCGTGATCTGAACCTCTTAATAGGCTTTCTACCCTCTCGATAGCTTACAAGAGCGTTCAATGTTATCTTAACGAAACCCTTGCGACGCTCATCTGGGGGCAAAGATGTGAGGTCTGGTGCGAACTTAAAGGTTGCCTCTTCACGAGACTGTGAAGTCAAAAATATCATCTTTGAAGGCAGAGAGAATTGTTTGTTCAGGTAGCTGTAGCTCACTTCAATATCGATCCTCATCTCCTGAGTCCCCTTGGGGACGGCTGTCCAGGTGAAAGGTATTCGTAGCTCCAGCTCCTCATCCTCCAAGATTTCACTTGGACCATCGACCTGGCCGATGTGCAGAGCTTCAGTTTCAGACGACTTTACCTGAAGTACAACCATGGGTATAACCATCTCTTGGAGAGAGATGCCGCCATGAGTAAATGCAAAAGGATCGAAACCTGCCTTTCTGCTGAAATAGTATCCAGGTCGGGGAAAAGTTATCGCCTTATATTCTCGAATAGACCTGGTGCCATCTCTTATCACAGAAACTGCTGAAGGCATCCGAATTTTGGATGGGATGAACGAAATTGCATTCTGTCTTACCTTATCCGGTGCATGGGAGAATAGCAATGATTCCTTCATCCTGCAATTCAAGTAATTGCAGTCTTTATCCTCATAAAGGTCCTCAGGTGGGAACCATAGTGGGGTCTTGCCCACGCGGGTGAAACCGTGATCTGCCACTACGAAGACCTTCATGCCGGGAGACAAATTTCGGACAATCTCCATTATCTCATTATCCAGAATGTTCTTAATGTGCTGCTGATAGATGAAGGATAAGGGTCTGTCTGGGGTCTGTCGACCATCCTGGTGCTTCTTAACATAAATCTTGTGAAGCTCGGTGTCGCATAGGTCAAGGATATAGACATCCAGGTTGCCAATATGATACCGCACGGTCTCTCCGATGCCCGATCCCACCGGATTTGACACCTCAACTTCGCCTTTAAGGCCTAGCTCCCTGGCCAGTGCCTCTTGAAGAAGCAAATTTTCCTTGGCATGGATGTTGAACTCATCTGGATAGGCTCCGGCACTTATAGCTTTCCTGGTGATTTTGGTCTCTGAAGGCAAGAGCGATGAGCCTGGAAGATCTTCCAGCAGATCCATCCGGGCTATGAACGCGGGCTTAAGAAGCTCATCCCAAATATCGTATCTCATGCCATCGAAGATGAATATGGCTGCTTTCTCTTTTTCAGGATTCCAGAAGGGCACAAGGCACCGTTTGATGAATCTGCTGGTTAATACTATTCCTGAGTCGTCTCCAGAGGCCCATGCCGGATATTTCTCTCTGACCATGTCCTGGAAGCGATAATTGAGTTCATCCAAAAGTGAATATGATTTATCTTCGACTTCGCCCACCTTTTTCCTGATATGGACGAGGGAATCGATAAACTCATGGGGTAGGCCATTGCTTGAACGGGGCAGGATTCTTTGGCCTTCAACTATTCTGGAAAGATCGGCCAGGTAATATTCGAGCCTATTGATGCCCTTTGAGTTCCATAGGTCTCGGAAGGTGATGAATGTCAGCTCATCTGGCTTGGCAGACTTAATCTTTCTGAGACCATCAGCCAGAGCCACCAATATCTGACGAATCTCGAAAGCAAGACGATAGGCCCTCATCAAATCGTTCCATGATTCTGTGGCTCTGGAATCTATGAAGCGGCTTGGTTTCTTGATACTGAAGAGCTGCTCGTGGATGCTTTTGTGAGAGTTTAAAGACACATCGCTGTTGAGAAGATCGCTCAGAGCAGTCAGCAAAGCTAGCGATCGGAAGAGAGATGAAAAATTCTCTTTTTCTATAATGGATGCAAATCCTTTGAGTTTATCGATCTTGATCTGGTCGATGAGGATGAGCTTTATGTCCTCGGAAGATAGGGAACCTTCCAGAGCTCTGATGTCTATTTCGGCCTGAGCAGGGTCGAGATCGATCAGTTTCAAAGATTCATCTTTCAAGAGCGAGTCCTTTATCGATGAGAAGGGCTGAAGAGAGGGATCAATATTGGCCAGAAGGAGGCCCCAGTTATCGATATACTGGGCTAGGATTGCCGAAAGATAGAATCCTCTGACCACGATTTCTGGATCCTGGGAGACAAGCCAGCAGAATGGTGGATCAGAAGAGCGCAGTTTATCCTTGATGGGCGTGATCACCTCTGGTGCAATATCCTCAAGTCTCAGCATCTCGTTATGCTTCAAGAGGCCTATGGCCCAGAGATCTTGCGTGTCCAGATTTCGGAAAGCCTTATCCGGAAAGCCAAGAGCAGCAAAGGCCACTATGGTTTTGAAATCATAATCCGTGAACCTGAGGTCATCCGCCTTCCTTAGGTTGGAATAGGCTGCGAGAGTCCCTTCCAGGTTATCGATGATGAACCTTGCATAGAGGGGGTCATCAGTCACCTGCGGCCAGCTCTCGCCGGTCTTCTCTTTAAGAAACTCTCGAAGCTCCAGGTCGATCAGGGCATTTTCGGAAGTCTTTGCCAGTATATCCGGATAGAAAAGGGGCGGGGCCCGTCCAGCTTTTTTGGAGCGCCTGGAGGGTGGTGTTTGGTCGATCAGCAGGATCTTCTTTATGGACGGATCGGATATCGTATCGTAGTAGAGCTTGCGAAAGACCAAGTTGGTGGCGGCAAATATGGCGGACATGCCGTGATCTTCGGCAAACTTGCTTAATGTTCCGTCAGACTTCAAGAGTTTGAGAGGATCACGGACCAAAATGAAAGGCTTATCCGCTGCGGCCTCAATCTTCGGCAAGACCCATTCTCTTAGCATGATCTCACTCCAACTGGATCATGGGCCTGGAATCTGTGTCGTCTGTAGCGAGCTGTCCCTCCAAGAACTCCTTGAACTCTGAGACAACCTTCACCAGGTTTTCCCGCTCCACCGTTCTGGTGCTGGGCTTAAAGTCGGATATCTTGACCTGCTTTACCACAATCTTCTTCAGGTATTTATTGATTGAGTCCACAAGAGAAGGTTCTTGAACCAGAGCCGGCACCAGGTAGTGGCATAGCTCCGGTATAGTTTTTATCCCGAGCATGGAATCTATATTATGATCTCCTTTGCCCTGCAAAAGGCGCTCCTGAATGCTTGGGGAGAGCAATATCTCCATTCTCCTGGCCAGGGACTCCTCCAGGATCGCCCTGGCATCATTTGCCAGACGCTTGGCATCTTGCTGTTTTGACGATGCGTTGGCGAAGGTAATGCCGCAGTCGTGGATGGGTCCCGTCCTTAAAGCCCGATCAACTGAAGCTCGAGAGGCGTTGGGGCAGGAAAATATCCCTTCAGCAAGTTTCTTGATCTTATTCTTAACCTGATCGTGCTCGCCTTTGGGCATTGCAGCGATCTTCTCCATGATGCCCAGAGCCTTGAGTTCATCGCCATTCAATATATCGTCAATCTCTTGACGGGCCTCTTCCAGACAAGAGTTGAGGTTATCATGCATAGCAGCGTAGAGAGTGGAGTAGTCTCTGATCAAGGCGCTCAATGTGCCGGATTCGCCAGGCTGGCCTGTGCCCAGGATCTCGACCTTGAGGCGAACTTCTGAGTCCACGTAGGGTTTGATAGTTTTGATTTTTTGAGCCAGAGACTTTTGGACCTCCCTGCAGCCCACAAGCTCATCCATATCCGGGATGACATAGGAAATGTATGACTGGAAGGTTTCCAGGTCACTTTCGTGCCCAAGGAAGATCCTGAGACTATCATAATCTTTCAGCCGGTTAGCCAGATCGTCTATCTCTTTGGGGTCCGCTCTGGCTTCAGGATTCTCCTTATCTTCATAGCCGAATGCTATAACCAGGGCTTTAAGGATTGATTCTATGTCGTCATCGTCGCCGATGTTCTGCGAAAATAAAGCAACTATCTGCGCCAATGCTTTTGCGTATGGATTTTCGACCTCCAGAAGTCCAAAGATATGATCTGCTTTCTCTTTAGCGGCTAAGCATTCACCTTTCTTTGATGAGAAGTGGTCCTTTAATTCTCTTCGGTAGGCGGATATTTGAGCATCATCCTCTGTTTCCGGGACGTCATGGCCCAGGAGCTTGGCGGCATAAGGCCGGAGGATATCCCAGTTCTCCGGATGTTTGGCCAGGTGGACCTCATGAAGCCAGTCCAGTGTCTTGGCATTGAAGTCAGTCCCAGATATGCTCGAATAGTCGATTGGATCTTCGGACAGGCCGGATTTCGGTCCCAGGTGAATGCTGATTTTGCCTTCCTGGGCTAGGGCAAGAAGGTAAATTTGGACCATCCTGCGAGTCAGGCCGTAATTTTTGCCGTTGGGGCCGTTTATGCCTATGAAGTTCTTGTAGAGGGCATCGACTTTGATGGGCTTTCCGTCTGCTCCCTTTTCTGAGATGAAGGTCAAAATATCCTGAGCATAGCGATTCTGTTTGACGTCCAGAACCAATGCATCGCTCTCTTTTCTGATGATCTTGAGGCCGGGGCCGAAGTTTTGGGCGGCACTGACGTTCTTGTCCTGCCTCGCGTTCTTGGGGATGCGGCCGGTCCTCACCAGGCCGTTGATGACATTGACCGCGTACTCTTTGGTGAAGACCAGGTTGCCGTCGAAGCGTATATCCATGGACTCGTAGACCGAGCGCAAAACCCGATCCACAATGGGCTGCAGTATGGCCTCCAGCTCCCCGGCCATGAAAAATTCCATCTGGGTGTTATTCAGGGCATTCATTCTGCCTCTGGCATAGGCGCTCTCCACGATTTTATAGATCCTGCCGATGTCTTCACGCAGTTGCATGGCCACCCAGTTGATGGCAGCCATCGCCTCGTCGCTGTCTTTGCCCTCGTACTCCGAGACCAGCTTTCTGTAGGCTGCAAATTCGATGAGCCTGTCATTCTCATCGGAGGTGAGATCGTCGGGAGTCCAGATTATAATTCTGGGATCGTTTCTCCTGGAAAGAAGCTCCTGAACCTGATCCTGATCCATGGGCCGGATGCCGACGAAGACGGCGAAGTCCTGATCGGTTTCAGAGGAATCTATGCCCGGCAGAGGGATTGACTCTCTCAGGGCCCGGTCCAGCTTGATCATCTCCACATTCCCCTGGATCTCACGGTTCTGCCAGGGAAGGGTTAGTGTGATTCTGTCGTGCTTGGCGGTATTCCCAATCCCTTTCTCCCAGCCGCCGACGAAAGGTGAGATGTCCTTGAAGATGGATTCGGTCTCAAAGGACATGTCGAAGGTCATCTGGCGGTTGGTAACCGGCCAATATTCAAGGGCCAGGAGGTGCTCCCAGGCCCTGTAGCGGAGCTGCTCGCTTGACTCCGCTTCGATCCTGGCTTTTTCAAATCTTCTCTTATAGCCGTCATCGATGACCTGGGGCTTGAAGCTGAATTTTGGCCGGTTCTCTTCATCTGCACCCCGCACCACCTGAGGAAGTTCCCGGCTCAGAGCATCGGCCAATGATTCATAATGCTGGATGTTCTCATCGATGATGGAGTCGGGGCTGCGCTCTATGAGGACCGAGTTGGCGATCTCCTCAGGAGTCATGCCCTGCTGGAGGATTTTGGCGATATGGTAAAGAAAGAGGACCTGAAGAGCCTTGACTGACCTGTCCCGGTAGACCTTGAGGGTGCCCTTGGTGGCAGAGTCTATCTGCTTTTTGCAGGATTCGTAGACCCGGTATTCCATATCCCTTCGGGCCTTGAGAGCTGTGATGGCTGCATAGGTGCCGCTGGGGTCCTCCTCGTAGGTCAGGGCCTCGTCGAAGAAGTCCCAGAGGCGGATCAGCTCGTTTCTCTTCTCTTTCATATGGTGCTTGAGGGTCTGGTGCATGAAGTGGATGGCAGACCTGGTGGTGGTCAGCTCGTATGTTATGGCCCGGAGAACCTCTATGGCAGGCTTATGGAAGGGGAAGAAGCGAGAGAATTCGTCCTCAGTTATGAATGTAGGCCAGGTGAAGCCTTTCTTGTAGTAGGAGTAGTAGCTGGCGGTGGCATCAGGCCGGGCTATTTCCCGGACTCTGGAGAGGACGATATCGTAGTAGTCCTTTTCGCCCCTGAGAAGAGGCACCAGCTTGAGACGGTCTTCGGCGATGATGTTCATGTAGCTCATCTTGGACATTATGGCCTGCTGGGCGGTGCAGACGGTCCAAATGGGTAGGTTCTTGGCGCGGGTCAATCGGTTGCTGAGCACTACCAGGGTGGTCTCGTCCTCAGACCTCTGTTTGTCGTCCCTATCCTTCATGAAAAGCGATATCTCATCCAGGAGCAGCAGCACGCCGCTGTAGCCCTCGGCGAGTATTGCCCGGACCATGTGGGCCAGGATGTCCTCCAGGTCGGAGTCCAGGATGGGCAGAACCCGGAGGTATTCATCATAGAAACGCCAGAGCTTGTTTCCACAGGCTTCTCTGTACCTTGGGTCCTGGAGGTTGGGCAAAAATTTGTCCAGGTCTTCTTGCTCATCCTCGGCAAAGAATCTGGGGTCTCTGAGAAAGCGGCCCAGATCCACCCTGTACCTTTCCAGGTCGCCGTGCAGGAACCGCTCGGCCAGAAGTTCAGCGGGATAGAGGGAGATGTTCTTGCCGAGTTCTCGTTGGAGCTGCTCTTTGGCTGATCTGAGGATGATGTCCACCAGTCTGCCGCCAGACTTGCCGCCGTGGCCTATCAGAGTTCTGGAGATGACAAATATACCCCGAGAGGAGGTGCTCTTGTCCTGCAGGCCGTTTTCCCAGAAGGCGTAGATGGATTTGCCCCGTCCGGCAGATCGTTCTTTTTCCAGGGCGATCTTCCAGGCGTCTCCGGACCCAAGGGTCATGGCAGCCAAAAAGCAGAGCAGGTGGGATTTGCCTGAGCCGAATTCGGCCTGGATCCAGTAGCCCTGGCCGATGGGATTCTCCCGGCTCTCCGGCCGGTAGGGCGCGGCCATCTGCCGAAAGATGTCGTTTAAGAAGTGGAGCACCGGGCCGATCTGAAACTCGGCAATGGTGGTCAGGTTCGGCCTGCGCTCTTTGACGGCCTGGGCAGAGTGCCCATCCGCCCAGACGTGCTGCTCTAAAGAGTAGACGGAGATGATCTCATCCGGCACTTTGCATATTTTGTCCAGGCTCTCTCTGTAGCTGAGAAGATCGGTCTTTTCTGCCATTGTTTACCTCCTGCCCCTGCCCTCAACCTTGCGGGAGAGCATCCTGGCGCAGACCATATAGTCCTCATCCACGTTAATCTGTCCCTCCTCAGAGAGCCGGTCCAGCCGCAAGCCCCCTTTCTCATAGAGGAGCTTGCCTTCGTTGTATTGGCCGGAGCGCTTGGCGTGGCGTATCCAATCGGCAAGAGTGGCGTCGCCCGGCCTCTCCTTCTCTGGCACAGGAATATTCTGCTCCAGATAAGAGAGATAGCGCTTGATGCTGCGAGAAAGACCGGCGGCCCGGCCTTCTTGCTTTAGATGCTCCTCATCCTCGTCTGCGGGAAGCCGCCAGGTGCCGTCTGCGTTCTTGTAGTAGTAATCGGCCAGCCATTCCGCCAGCGAGCGCCGGGGCTTGTCCTGCACGGCGTAGATGTAGTGCTCGAAGATGTCTGAGTAGTGGACCCCTTCAGCTTCGGGATTTTTAGCAAGCAGCTCGGAGATGCGCCGGGATACTGTTGCTGCCGCAGCATCCTCTTTGCGGGTCTCGGCCTCATCCTGGGCCTCAGCCTGCTGTTTCAGATACCATCGGGCCATGCGCTCGCTTTCGAACTGGACAGGCTCGGCCACCTCGGTGAGAAGCTCCTCAAAGTGATGCGACTCCATCTGACCTTTGCGCACCATGCGGCTGACGACCTCATCGTAGACATGATCCTTGGTGGAGCCGGGATGATCTGCTAGGAAGTCGGTGATGATGATCACGACCTTCTCCTGGAAAGAGCCGAAGTCGTCCAGCTCGGTGATAACGGGGCCGCCTACCTCACCGGTCGTGGGCTTGCGAAAATTGATTACCAAATCTCTTTTAGTAACCTTATCCGCAATTGATTGATTGTATGTCCTTCCACCTGTATCTATGAAAATAGCGTTTTCGTTTTTATCTGCCAAAAATCCTATTTCTGCCATAGTATCTTGTATTATTGTCCAAATATATTCGGAGGTATCATGATAACACAATGAAATCCATCGATTAGGCTTCAAAATGCGATAGCATTCCTTCATTGATTGCCTTATTTTGTCCGCCCATTCGTCAACTGTTTTACCTCGGATTTCATTAACAATGATTTCATCATCCAACCAATGAGTATCGAGATTGAGCCATGCTTCCCATAGAAAGTTTAGCTCCCCAAATTGCACTGTGTCGGAATATGGTGGATCTGTAAATATATAATCGATTGAATCAGAAGCTATTAATGACATATTATAGGCGTTTTGATTGGATATAACAATGTTGAGTGATGGAATCGATTTATTTATGTCGTTCTTTGAAGCAAAGGTCTCTCTCCGCTTCGCCATCAAAACAGTAAATACATTTCGTTCTTTTGAAAGGATTGGGAGGTAATACGTACCAGAAATGTAGCCACCGCCTCCTTCATGATGTTGTGCCATTCGACTGGATACTATTATCGAAGAATTTATCATCAATCTTAAATCATCGTAGCTTGCTGCCGCTTCGAATAAGGTCGCCAGCGCCCACAGGTTGCGCGTAGTGAAAAGATCTGTCAGCTTGCTTGCATCCACTGGTCGAAAATCTTTTTTGTAAAGCATTCTATAAGGAATCGCTTTTGCAAGATCTGCTTCAGGATACCAATGCCGCATTTCTTTTTCTTCGAACTTCTTTTCTATCTCTTTAATCTTCTCCAAATCATACCTCTCAAAGTATTCTCGCTTCCTTGGATCTAGATCATCATGTGTGCGCTCATCTCTTGCCGGCTTGCAGCCGTTCTCGCAGATGTAACTGACAAGGACCGGCACCGCACCATAGTGTTCCCCTGTGCTTTTAATTGGCTCATGGATGCCGCGCTTCTGACAGTTGGGGCAGACTCGGATCTTCTTAGGCTTCCCTGATAAAGTTCTTCCCTCAATCTCTTGACAATCAAACAGCGCCACAATCTCCAGACAGCGAGGGCAGCGAAAACGCTGGGAATAGACGGTATAGGCTGTAGTGGCTTTCCCACCGCAACGGTCGCATTTTGTCTCGTAGAGCCAGTCGATCTCCGGCATAACCCTTTGCTTTAGCTCCTCGAAGGCCTCCTGTAGCTCGGTGACGTCTGCGGGCGTGCAGTAGTTCTTGGTTATGAAGGTGGCAGCAGGCGAGCGGTCGATGGCGATGGCCTTCCTGCCTTCCATGAGGGCTGCGAGAGCCGTGCCTCCCGAGCCGCAGAAGGGATCGAGAACGATATCGCCCGGCTTGGTATAATGGCGGATGTACTGGCGGATGGCGTCATGGGGCTTCTTGGACCAGTAGGTGTGCATTTTGTAGATGGCAGTGGCTTTGGTGGTGGTTATTGCCTCATTGAACGGCTCCACCTGGTAGTCGTCCTTCTCCGGGTCGTAGGCGGTCATGTTCTTTTCTACAAACTCCCGGAGGTGGGGGTTGGGCTTGTCGCCGGAGTAGTAGCCCTCGGGCATCTGCTGAATGGGGCGCTTTTTCGGCTCCGTTGGGTTGCGATCGTCTTTCCAGGTGGTCATGGTGAGATCTCTCAGGCGGAGAGATGAGATCCCAGACCATAAAACCTTTGGACGATTATTACTCGGCTCGTTTTCATCAGAAAAAAGATTATCCGTGAAACCGCTAAATATAAAGTGCATACAACTCTCTTAAAATAAATGGAGCCGCTTTATGCTTGATTTCGGAGAAGAGGTGAACCCGTGGCTAGCCAGCAATTAAATATTCCCGGAAAGAAAGAAGGAGTTCATAGGGGCGTCCGGCAAGCAGCTTTTCGTGGACTTTGTGATTGCGCGCAAGAAAAAAGTGCCTGCCTTTATGTATTCTCTTCATGCAGAGAGTCCAGGCTACGCAAATGGATTGGCCGATAAAACCATTGTGGCGTGGATTGAGCTTCGAGATGCAGGAATCAAATTCGATTCTATCTGCCTTCTGGATGACACAGTGAAAGAAGATGTGTGGAGAGAGCCCTGCCCAAAACTTAAGAGGCTTACCGATACTGTGACTTTTTGGGATGAGAGGGACGACCTGCTGGAAGCATTAGCTTGAATCGACTGCTGCCAGTTCGTGCACCGGATCGCCCTTCAAAGGCAGGTTGCTGCTGGAGAGCACATCAATCCATCCGAGGCCGGCCAGGTTGCGAATGGCCACGGCCACCTCCGACTCCTCTATGGGTGGCTTTCTCCTCTGCTTCCATTTCATGACGGCGTCCAGAACCTCGCTCTCCGTGGGCTTTCCCTCCTTGAATTCCTCCAGCGCCTTTGCCGCGAAGTGGACCGTCGCCGCAATCTCGGATTGGGTTGTGGATGTTCGGAGCATCAGGTCTGCAACTTTTTCTATGGCTGGCTTCCATTTCTCCAGGTCTCCGCAAAACTCAGGTAGAATATCTCTGCAAGCAGGTCCTGTCTTGATGACTATCATCCTGCCGGAAGGCTCCTCGCGAATGAGGTTGCTATTGACAAGCCTGGAGAGAACTCTGCTATTCAGCTCATCGGCAAAAGGCCCATAACTGGATCTGCTATAGATCAAACCTGTTGGTATCCCCAGAGCAGTCGCAAAATATGCCAGTTTCTGAAACCTGATCCTGCCTATGGGGTAGTGGTATGGCTCTCGCTCGATTCGATTTAAGATAGCAACCAGGGCCACCAGACCAGGCTGTAAGCCCTCATGCGGTTTGGTCCCGAGCGCAGATGGACCGCGATTCTCAATGCCTAAAACGGATAGAGCCTCGTCCAAAGAGGCCTCCGCAGGTATATAAAGCTCTACAGGGATACCCAGGCGTCTCAAGTGCTCATGGAGGACCGGGAGGACTATCCGCCACTCCAGTTTCCCCTGCTGACACCCCAATGATGGCACCGCGATGGAAGTAATGCCCCATTGCTTGTGGTGGCTCTCCAGGTAATCCAGCCCGCGTACTATGTCATCCAGGCGAGAGGCTGAGCGCCAGTGGCCCTTGGTGGGAAAGTTGACAACAAAGGGCTGCTCCAGACTGCGAAACAGATACGGCTCTCCCAGCCGGACCTGTCCCCTCTTGCAGCGCTTGACATAATCCTGGTACATTCCGGGAAAACGCTTCTTGAACTCCAGCGCCAGGCCTTTTCCCATTATGCCGACGCAGTTAACTGTATTAACCAGCGTCTGGGCTCTGGACTGGAATATGTCGCCTTTGATAACCTCCACTTGATTTCCCATGAATCGCCACCCTTATTTGAAGAATAGATATGTATCTACTACTACATTTAGGTTTAGTCCTGCATCCGTTAGAATTCTTTCAAGAGTCTGCTTGCTCTCGGGACATGAGACATAAGCTCCACTTATGTAGCTGGCATCCAACCTATCAGGAATTAGCACCTCGGCGCACTTGATGGACACATGCTTCTCTTTTTCAATCTCATCAGGCTGGTTCCAGTACCTGGCAAAGACCAGATCCTTATTGACAATCTCCAGCCCTTCAGGCGCCGGCTTGAAGAGAACGTAGTCGCTGGATGCGTTGCGGTCGCTTATTATGACTCCCGGCAGATCCAGAACTTCAGAACCAATTCTCAACACGCAGAGCTCAGAATATCCGCAACTGAACTTCAGCTTGAACAGCATCGGATTTCTTCCGCAGATATATAGATTGACGTAATTGTGCAGAGGCCTACCTGGCGGCACCAATTTTGATCTTCGTTTATCTTGAACAACTTCAGAAGCGACTGATCTATGAGGAATACCTTCTGCTGAGGAATGAGAGAGGATTCCGTTTTGCAGGACGGAGATAATATTGTCAAAATGGGCGATATAATGCAGCTCTAATAGATCTTCACGCCTCATGCATTTCTACCTTAGAATCCATAGGTGATCACTGGCGATCAGATCGACCGGCAGGAAGGTGTCATCAGAGCCAAACATGCATATCCGCTCCCCAGATCGCTCTCCTGGCAGAAGCAGTATAGCTCTCTGCTTATCGGTGCATAGTGTCCTGAAAGGACTGAGATCCAGGTCGTAGGTGAAGAGCACCTCCAGGTCCCTCAGAACAACCAACCCCTGTCGTAGAGTCAGGCGCAGAAACTCTTCGAATGCCTGGGCCAGCCGGACTCTAATCACCTCTGGATATCTGGGCTCGTCTTCAGCCAGCCTTTTGAACTCGTTCTCGGATATAGCCGCAATGATGCCCTTGTTGATAGAGATAGGCTCCGGAAAAGGCAAACCGTCCGGCGTCTTGGCCTCCAATATACTGCGGCTGAAGCGCTCTAGGGCATCGTAGGAGCCCACCACGCCGTAGAGATGCCTGCCCACCGGTACCCGCAGCTTGGATACCATGGTTTCAATGATATCTGCGTCCTTCATTCTGCTATCCCTCACTCATGAAATACTTTGATGGTTTGTGGGCAGAGTCCCTTATACGGGCTTCGCCTTTGACTTGAGGTGGTCCACCAGCTCGTCCAGAGTAAACTCGGTCGTGAACTGGCGAATGTTATCGATCTCTGAGATCTTGGAAATCAAGCCCAGGTTCCTCAGCTCATAGAGCCCAGGAAGCAGGCGGTCAGGGTCCCAGAGCATTGCCCTTATCAGCGGACTGTTCTCCAGCCAGGAGATCTCGTACATTCCCGGCGCTGGGAACTCACTGTGGATCAGGAAGGCCAGGGATGCCACCGCAGGAGCGCGATAATTGAAGCTTATTTTCTTTTTATCAGATCTTGCTACGCCACCGGCCACCAGGGAGTTGACTATTGCTTTGGCACAGAGGTTGACTACCTTGGAAGATGGATAACGATCCGATAGATATTCTCTGATCCTGCTCCGGTCCATTTGACCGTATCCCATGGCCGGCAACAGCAGGTCATGACTGACTGAGAGCATCAATGGCTCTGCCTTGCAAAACCGGTAAAAGCAAGCATCTCGAAGTTCCTGGCGATCAGAGTAAATCCTGGCATAAGATCTCAGAGCTGGATCTGCCCTGCCTTCGGGAAACAGTCTATTTACAACGTAAGAAACGTATCTATCTCTGGTATTCTGGCTACTAAAGGGTAGTTTCTCTTTAATGAAATCCCTAATTGCGTCAAAATCGTCAGTGTCCGGCAGCTTTGGCAGGATCTCAATTGCCTCTTTCAAGACTGAATTGGTGAACAGCTCGCTCCTTGGTCTAATGGGCTTCTTTTTAGGAGATAACTCTCCCTTTGGCCTTATCGGCTTTGCTTTCAAATCCTCAGCGGGTTTATGCCCAAAAAACTTCTGCTGCGCGGTCTTGGCAATAGCTTTAGCTGAGGATGCCTCAAGTCTTTGAGGGTCTCGAAGATGGTTTACAAGCTTAAGTAGGGTGGCCGTGTAAGACTTAATTCCTTTAAATTTGCATAAAGCAAAAAAATCAGATGCCAAAACGCTGTCTAAATCTCCAAACTCCTGTAGAAGTCTATGAGCAATTGGCTGAAGATCACCTCTAAGTATGGCATAATTGAGAAGGTTTTCTAAAAGTGCTTCGTCAGTAAATGCCTCTGGCTCACCAGCTATGAAGCTGTCTCGTAATTCCTGCCTCCTCTCTGACCCGCTCTCCTCAGCCATTACCCTCACCAAATCAATACAGGAAAAGCAAAAGATTTAATCCTTCGTTTGACGGAGGATCAACCGCCATAATGCTCAGACCGAGTTCAGATAATCCTGCGGCACATCCTCGAATCCCACCCAGCTATACCACTTGGACAGCCCCAGGAACTCCGCCCATCTGTCGATCATGGATCTGTCGCCCTCGTAGCTGTTCACGTAATCCTTCTCTGTGAGCTGCATTAGCTGCTTGCCCTTCTTTGAGAAAGGCGTGTTGCGGTAGGGCCTGGCCAGATCGGCTTTGATGTGGCTGCCTATCAGGTTGAAGAAGACATAGTTCATTATATTAGCTGAATTATATATCTTGGTGGGAGTGATAGTCTGGACTTTCTTGGATATGCCCTTCAGAGCCTGCTGGTTCTGTCTTTCCAGGGACTGGAGCTGATAAGGTCTCAGGTCAGGGTAGCTGTCATAGAGCCACTTCTCAATCATGATATCGGGCGGATAATTGGTGAGCTGCCTGACCAAACCATCAGTCCACATGCCTGCCACCCGAACCAGCTCTTGCATCGGTATTAGCTTCGAGATCCTGTTGAGATCCCCCTCGATCTCTTGCAGCATTGCTCTGGGGTCCTTGGGTTTGGCAGGAATCAGCCTCTTCTCCTCTGGCGCGGCGAACATCCTCAGTATATGGCCGCATTCATGGGCCACCAGGTGATTGATGATCGCATCATGCTGCGCTCTGTAGAAGACGACATGGGTGGGCATGGTTTTCCTGGCTATCTTCACCGCAGCAAAGGTATTCAGTTCGCCCTTCTCTACGAACCTTAACGGCTTGCCAGTTGCCGTCTCTACCTCGCTCAAAATGGATTTTACGGGCTCAATAAGCTCAAGGGTCATTGCGATATCCCTGATTCGACCATCTTTAATGCCAGGTGATACTCATTGGTGAAATCCATGCCCAGATCCAGGCTTGGATCGATCTGCTGGAAGCCTATGTACATGATGCTCACGAGCTGCAGGGCGGTAAATTCTCCCGGCAGAGCCCTCAGGCGGAATTTCTTGTTTGGATCATTGATCTCGAATCCCTGTCTGCCAAGGAGGGCGATCTCAAAGCTTATGTCCTGGATTCTCTTCTGGGGCATCTCCTCGAACATCTTCAGGGCGCTTATCATGTAGAAAACGACATCCATCCTGGGTCCGCTGGACTTAAGGGTCTTGAACGCGATCTCCCCCAGTCCCTCCCGCGCCAGTTCCTTTATGGTCTCAGGGGCGGCCATTTCCAGAAGGTCTTTGAAGTATTTCTCTGCGTTTTCCAAGTCATTCAGAGATTTATAGGCGAAGGCAAGCCCGTAAACTGTCTGGGGGTCCTGGGGATTGATCTCATGGGATTTCTTTAGATAATAAAATGCGCTCTGGTAGTCTCTCTCTTTACCAGATATTCCCCCCAGATTCTTGAGGGCAAAGGGGTTGTCTGGAGCGATCTTCAGGGCCTCTAAGGTGTATTCCTTTGCATTCTTGAGATCGCCGAGGTTCATATAGGCAAAGCCCAGGGCTACATGGGCATTTGCATTCTCTGGCGAGATTTCAATGCACTTCTTTAATAGCGGTACTGCGCTGTCGGGCCTACCGAGCTCGGTATAGAGCATGCCCAGATTGTAGAGGATATCCTCATTCTCAAGGTCTTGCTTTAGCAACTCCTCGAAGTAAATTCTGGCCTCGTCCAGCCGGTCGACCTGGATGAACTTCAAAGCCTGTTCAAAGGGATCCATCAATGAGGTAGATGATGAGGCATTATTAAAATGATTGTCCCACCGGCGATCTGCCGGTGAAAAGCCGTATGGCGCCCTGCAGATTATAAGACTGCATCCATCCTCGGCCCGCGAGCCTTCAGCTCCCTCACGACGATCTCCCGCAGCCCATTCCTGGCCAGGGCTCGCAGCTCCTCGGGGGCTGGCATAACCAGCACCATCTGGAAGTGCTTCTGGGCCGTCCCACCTACTCCAAATCCCCAGCACCTCGCAAGCGATTCCAGTCCGTACAGTCTGCGGTTCCTTTGGATTGGAGGGAAACCACCACAGATCCATCATCGTAGCATGAATCCCTGCCCCAGAAGGACTCCAGGGAGAAAGGGTGGGCTACGCGGCCCTTGCCCTCAGGCAGACCTGAAGGAAGGCCACAATCCTGAAAAACAATAGCATCAATATGATGTGGCGCAGGGACACCTTGCCAGACCTGCCGGACATATTCCACCTTACCTACTCTCCATAGGCTATTTATCTTAATCGAGCCATATTTCAGGAAAAAGCAATATTCTGAAAGATGGAGTGGGATCTGATTGATACTTCAATTCTGGGGTGCAGCCCAGACTGTGACCGGCTCGATGCATCTGATCGAGGCCGATGGGCACCGGATGCTATTGGACTGCGGCATGGCACAGGGCAGAAGAGAAGAAGCCAAAAAGCTGAATTCCGAATTTCCTTTCCAGCCCGAGAAGATCGACGCCGTCGTTCTCTCTCATGCCCATCTCGACCACAGCGGCAAGCTGCCCATGCTGGTCAAGAAGGGCTTTTCCGGCAGCATCTTCTCCACATCTGCCACCAGAGACCTTTGCAGCGCCATGCTGGCCGACTCCGCATCCCTGCAAGAGATGGATGCCAGGTATGTGAACAGGCAGAATGAAAAACAGGGACTGCCTTTCATCAAGCCGCTTTACACCTTGCATGACGTTGCCAGGACCATGCGGCTCTTCCAGACTGTGGAGTTTCAGCGCCCTCTACAGATCCTGCCGGGGATAAAAATGACCTTCAAAAATGCTGGCCATATCCTGGGCTCGGCATCTGTAACCCTGGAAATTGCCGAGGGCCGGGACAAAAAGAAGGTGACGGCCCTGGCCTTCACCGGCGATCTGGGCCGTAAGGGCGCGGCGGTGGTGCAGGACCCAGATATCATAGACCGGGCCGATGTACTCATCACTGAGTCGACATACGGAGGCAGAGATCACGGCCCCATGGATGAGGCCAGGAAGAATCTGGCCCGGGTGGTGAAAGAGACGGCCAACAATAGGGGACTTTTGATCATTCCCGCCTTTGCCGTGGGAAGGACCCAGGATGTGGTATATCACCTTCATGAATTGATGCAGTCAAAAGAAATCCCCCAGATGCCGGTCTATGTGGATAGCCCCCTGGCCACCAATATCACTGAGATCTTCAGAGCCCATCCGGAATGCTATGATGAGGAGACAGAGCAGCTATTGATGCAGGACGGCGGGGATGATCCCTTTGGCTTTAATATGCTCAGGTACACCCGCAGCACCGAGGAGTCGAAAAAACTCAATAATATAAGGCGACCGGCGATCATCATCAGCGCCTCGGGTATGTGCGAGGGCGGCAGAGTGCTGCACCATCTGCGCCGCAATATCGGAGATCCCAATACCACCGTACTATTTGTGGGCTTCCAGGCGGAGAATACCCTGGGCCGAAAGCTACTGCGGGGAGACAAGACGGCACGGATATACGGAGAGGAGCATGAAGTGAGAGCCAGGATGGAGAAGATCGATGGCTACAGCGCTCATGCCGATGAGGGAGAGCTGCTTGATTTCATCAATGCCATACAGAACAGGCCGAAACGCGTCTTCGTGGTGCACGGCGAGCCGGATGCCACCGCAGCCATGGCCGCCGGGCTGGCCAGACTGGGAATAGAGAATATAACCATTCCGGAGCGCGGTGAGAGGTTCGAGGTTTAAGCCCTATGGGAGTCGTTCTTTGCTGTGGTCGCTTGCCTCGGAATCGTAGTCCTCTCTAGAGAGCAATTCAACTGGCCGGGGCAAGCTGCCTGGGCTGCTCTCCGACAGCTCAGTCTCCGTCTATCTCTTCCCCCGCCCATTTTAATCCTGGTCTCTGACCCATAGGAATCTGGCCTGGCATCCTCGGGCCAGGTTTGCTCTTTGCTCCGCCCGGCTCTACCTCTCTACTTTTTGGCCGGCTATTTTATATTCAGGCAGAGCCCCCTGGAGAAAAGAGTTCCCTGAAACAGTGCCCTAAAAAGCCGGCCACAATAGCCGCCTGGGGCCAGGAGGGGGCAGAAAAAGCATTTATACTTGTTTCTGCGTAAGGGTTCTGGTTTGTCCCTTATCATTTGGAGGATTGAAGGATTTGACAACTGTTTACGACGTACCT
>Ga0302252_1000786_pt1 | contig 23411 bp, 22 predicted proteins | sample AAG_RA_Leu_MG_FD_193511 | JGI IMG/M metagenome (GOLD analysis project Ga0302252, IMG submission 193511) | Enriched activated sludge microbial communities from anaerobic digester in WTTP, New Holstein, Wisconsin, United States - AAG_RA_Leu | ecosystem: Engineered > Bioreactor > Anaerobic >...
TGATTGTGTTTGTATTGACCGGAGCGTATTTGGTATTGCACTATCTTCCGAGTCTGAGAATATAGGTACAAATCTATCTTGACAGAAGTGGTACGGCCCTTCACGCCCTTAGAATTTCGGCGTTATCCGGATCCAGACCGCTCCATTTTACCTTGTAGCCCAGCAGGGTCAGCGCCTGGCTGTAAGCTCTGATGCCATGCCTCTCGAAGACCTTGAGGGCGTCATTATGCTTCTTCACGCCTTCCAATTCCCCCTTGATCTCTTCCAGGACATGCTGGCTTATCAGCTGGTCACCCAGAAGTAAAAAGCCGGGCCTGTTCTGCCCCTTGATCGTCTCTTTCAGGGCCTCGATGCCGACGCCGTATCTCCCGGCGACCTCCTCCAGGTTGACGACGCCTGCGTCGCTGCCAAGTGATATCTCTATGCCACCCAGTCGGGCCATCTCTTCCGCCTTATGCTTCTCCTCGTATCCTCTCAGGATCTTGATGATCTCCAGATGGGGAATTTTCTTGTCATAGAACAGGAGGTTTTCTGCCTGGAATTCGGAGCCTGTGCATGCCAGGTTTCTGTTCACAAGTAGGATCAAGCTCTCCTTTTCTTGCAGCAGATTCAGTTTCTGGATCTTATGCCTGAGATATTCCGGGGTCCAGAAGCCGATGATCTCAACGTATATCCTGGCACCATTCCGCTCCAGGGAGAAGTCCGGAATAATGGCATACTCCCCTGCCTGTAATACTGCCGGCTCTCTTCGGACCGTCCAGCCTTTGAAGCCAAGCTGATAGAATTCCTTCTCTATGGCGCTATCAAAGCCAATCTCAGGATCGGATTCTACGCCGAAAAGCGATCTTCGAGTGTGGTCCAGAGCGAAGTCATAGATCCTCTTTCCCTGGAATGTCTTCTTGGATATGCTGGCCTTCAAACTCCATCTGCTGGCCTGCATTAAAGTGGGCAGCAGCCTGGCGAAGGCCGAGCCATACTTCTCGGTCATCTTGAACAGGGAGAGAGGCCCTTCCAGGGAGATCTTGCCATCATGTATGGAATAAATGAGGCCGAGCTGCTTGATCTTTCTGAAAACAGGCTGGTAGTTGTCCTCCACCTGGATCTCCATGGCCGTAGCCCTGAAGAGAAGAGTCTGAGCCAGGGATAGATTGTACTGCCTGAGGAGGTCCCCCGGGGCCAGAGTCATAAACTCCTTTACCGCAAGATTGTCCTCCTGGTCCGCCCAGAGGGCCATTTCCAGCTCGGCTGGGACGACAGACAGCCTCCCGGCTGCCCTATTCAGAACTCTCTCCCTCCCATCTTTGCCGGTGACAAATCCGCCCGATTCCTCAAAGACGGCCCTTCTGGCTGCAATGGGATCGATGGCCGACTCCGTCTCTATTACGCATCTTCGCTCCAGGATTTGGGCGAGCCCTCGGATCAGGCGAAAGTTGATCTCCTCTATGCCCTCCAATTCCTGGATGAGGTCTCCATATGTTCTGCCTACTTTACCCTCAAACACGCTGATAACCGAGGCCGCGATCTCCAGGTTATCCTGGTCCAGACGGGCATAGACCGGCTCAATCTTCCCCTTGGAAATCTTGGTGACAAGTAGGTCGCTGGTAAGCATTTTCTTATCCTATTTTTTCAATGGCCTCTTTCTTCTCCTGGCTGTATTGACCTCGCTCGTCTCAGCAGATACGATCTCATACAGCACGGCCTGCTTGCCCTCTTTCTTGCGGAGAATTCTGCCCAGCCTCTGGATAAATGCCCTCTCGCTTCCAGTTCCGCTCAGAATGACTCCCACATCGGCGTCAGGGACATCTATGCCCTCGTCCAGGACCTTGGAGGTGACAACTGCTCTATAAACCCCAGATCTGAACCTGTCCAGGGTCTCGCTCCTCTCCTTGCCCGTGGTCCGGTAGGTGATGGCCGGTATCAGAAATTGCCTTGAGATCCGGCAGACCAGCTTGTTGTGCTCGGTGAAGATGAATATCTTGCCGTCGTTATGCCTTTCCAGGATCTCGGAGAGCTTTTTCATCTTGGAGATGCTGTTGTAGGCGATATCCCTGGCCCTGTTCCTGGCGAGCAGCGCTCTCCTGGCCCCCGGATCTCTGCCGCTCCTCATGACCAGCTTCTGGAAGTCGGCTGGCCCCCGGATGACCAGGTTGATCCTGGCAAGGTAGTCGGAGAAGATCTTCTGGTTTGTCTCATATCCCGCTTTCTCTTCCTCAGTCAGCTCGACAGCGATCTTTTCCAGCCGGAAGGGCGAGAGATGCGTTCCAGTAAGCTCCTTTACCCTCTTCTCGAAGACCTTGCCGCCCACGAGCCGGTTGAGCTCCTCATGCAGGCCGTCCTCCCGCTCGAAGGTAGCTGTGAGGCCCATCCGAAAAGGGGAGGCGAACATCTCCGCAATGTTCCTGTACCCTGCCGCAGGAAGGTGGTGGACCTCATCGAAGATTATCAAGCCAAACCTGTTTCCCAGCTTATCGGCGTGGATGTAGGCAGAATCGTAGGTGGAGACGGTCAAGGCCCTGATCTCCCATTCGCCGCCGCCCAATACCCCCACCTCGGTCTTGAACTCCTTCTTCAGCCTGGAGCGCCACTGGGCCACCAGATCGAGGGTTGGAGCCACCACCAGCGTGGGGGTGTTCAATTGGGCGATGGCTGTTATCCCCACGAGAGTCTTGCCGCTTCCGGTGGGGAGCACGATTACGCCACGGCTGTCGTTGGCGGTCCATGCATCCAGGGCCTTGGTTTGGTAGTCTCTCAATACTGCGCTGCTTTGAAGCTCAGGACAGGGCAGCAGATCGAGGACCTTGTCATCGAAGTCGAAGCCGGATCTCTTCAGAAAATCGAGTATATCCCTGTAATACAGAGCCATGGCTCGGTAGCTTCGGGATCGCTCATCCCAGGTGGAATTAGGGACGCGGACATCTCCCTGGATCCGGATTGTGCCCTTGTCAAAGGTGAGCTTCATGGTCTTTTGTTCGCTTCGATCAATGGAGCGGTATTCGATAAATAGCATTCTCCGGGCTTTGGACTTAAGGGCTGGCGGGTTGGGGATTGAGTTCTATGGCATTATGAATTAATACAGACAAAATGACATAGAAGAAGGAAGCACGGAGCTGCAAGGAGATGGAATGATTCACTCCTCTGCTTTTTCGTACCTTACGCTAGTAGGCCCAACCTCAATAGCTGTCGTTTTCTTCCAGAAATTAAGGATCTTATGCTTCAAGTCGTTGACCTGAGCGTGTTCCGATAATCCACATTTCTCACAAACATAGGTGCCCTCGAAGGCGATCTCATCACCTTTGCGATTAACCTTATAATTTGACAAAGATAAATCAGATCCACATTTGCATCTGGATTTCTGAGCTATAGATACAGGCAGATCCTCCAATGATTCCCAATTGGCGCCGTCATATTCACATGCAAATAGAATCTTTACTCTAAACTCCCTTTTATCGTCCAGCCATTCTATAGAATAGCTATTTGAAGGCAATATTAGCGCAGAGCATATTGGGCATCTGCCTTTGTGAGAAAGCTTGTCTCCATCTTCGAATATCCATTCTGTCATAAGTTCCCCCAAGGTCGTTTCAGGTCAGCCAAACCCCAGTTATTCCCCTAGGACGAACGTCGCCGGCCATCTCCCATTCTCTTCTGCCCAGCTCCTCTCCTCCAGTCGTCTCTGTATCATCTCCTCCACCTCGCCGGGCTGGGTGCCGAATACCTCCGCCAGGATCTCCATGGCCGCTTGTAGCTCCAGAGCCTTGCCGTTACCGTTGCTGCTGACCGTCCGCCTGGGCTCGACTGTCTCGGCCTGTGCTCGCCTCCAGGACCACCTCACGAGTAGGCCTCCAGAGTCCTCTGCTCTCCGGCCATCCTCGCCTCAGCCTTCCCTCGGCTCTTTACCGCAGCCGGCTCATTGTATATGCAGAACACCCGATCGGCCAGCTCGGCCATCTCCTGCAGGTGGGGATCCAGGGCCGGGGCGTAGAGCAGGACCGTGGCCTCCCGTGAGGTCTGCTTGAGGGCCTGGGCCAGATAGCCCACCATCTCCTGGGAGTCCTCGTAGAGCAGGGGGTCATGCTCCACGATCAGGAAGCTGTGGTGGTTCTCCTCCAGTATGGTCATGAGCTGGAAGGAGGTGAAGGCCCGGCGCACATCCAGCTCGGTGATGTTGCGGTTCAGGCGGCTGAGGATGCGGGAGTAGTTGCCGCTGATGAAGAGGATCTTATAGCGCTGCAATTCAGGGTGGCTGTTGATGGCCTCGGCCATCAGCTCCACCGGGGCGACCAGGACGTTGAAGGTCTCGGGGAGGAGGGAGACGGCGGGGCAGAGTTCGATCTCCATGATGGAGAACAGGGTGCTTCGGTGATATCAGGGCGAGGCAAGGGGGCGGGGCGAAAGTGAAGGCATTGAATAAAAATTGTTTGAGATTCACCTGCTCTGATGCCGATTATGTTAAAAATTATATAAATAAAAAACACATGATATTTTTGGGGAAATGCTTATATCGTCTCAGGTTATTTCATTACTATCCTAAATATTCAGGAGGTTTAATCAGTAGCTTCATAGGACAATAGTTGGATTATGGGAAGACTAAGCATCAACTATATTAAATATTAAATCGCTTCCCAAATACAGAGCTTTACCAAGAGGTGAGATAATCTTTAGAATGATTTAGAGTCAGTTTGGAGAGCAAAGCCAATAAATAGAAAACAACTTGCGAGGTCTGGATTAAATTGATATATCCAGCCGCAATATAGAAAATACATCCCCTTTGCCCTCGTCCAAGGGCAGAAAAAGAGGGGGACAGAGATAAAATGGAAACCCAAAGACCATACAGGTCAATTCGAAGTAGCCTAGCGGCTGCTGTATATAGCTATCGCTATCAAATTGCAATTTGGGAGGTTGTCCAGACCTCCCTGAAAACCCTCAGACCAGCTCTCAATTTCTTCCTGTTCAAAAAAGAGCGTGATCCTAGATGATAACAGACATAACAAGATATATCAACTTTGCTGGAGACAAACCAGTGGTAAAAGAGCCTAGTATCGGCCTATCGATGCCGGTTATAGGCAAGCAAAACGCTGAGCACGCAAAGTGGGCGATCAATGCACTTGCCCGGACTTTGACCTCAGCTGTAAAGGAATACGATATACCGGCAACAGTAGGACATTTTCTGAGTCCACGATACCCTTATGACCTGATAATCAGACCTTTGCCCGGCGCGATATTCAAACCAGCAGGGATCAACAGTGTATTTTGGACAAACACAACAAGCCGCAAGGATGCCCTTTACTGGAGCCGTGAGTTCAACGGCTGGCGGTCTTGGCCCAGGAATAATCCCGATACGGCTATGAGCCTGGATAGGTGGATAGATCTACAACGCCCATATGAACCGTCTCAGGCGTGGCTGGCTGTCACGACAAGAGCAATAAGTGAGACTGGCAGCTTATTCTGTTGCTGGGCACCCATGTCAGAAGTGATGCAATTACATGCCCTGCTACCTAAATTGCCGGCAACATATCTGGCAACTTGCCCAACAATGGCCTACGACACTAAGACTGAGAGCTTTGACATTAGCCCGGAGTTGCTGGGGATGATCCTGGGAGTTAAGGGGTGGGCAGCATAGATAACCCATCCTTTTTGGATCTTTTCAAGACAGAATCCTTCTGGGATACATTCGCATCTTTAACGTCCATATGAAATCAATCATTGTTATCTCCAAAATATTCAGCAATGCCAGCAAGAAAGTTTGGATTCAAGGAAGAATAAGGCAATCCAAGTTTTTTTATGCCTTCCACCTTTTCCATCAGGTCGTTTAGAGAAAGATAGCCACAAACGTTCTTTAAGGGCTTTGGTCGAATTTGGAATGTGGGGCGCAGTATTTCTTGCTCTACTTTGTTTCTACGCCCATCAGGTGCAACCAAGTAGAGGTTTATGTCTAGATTCGGTTGAAGAGCCAGCAAATCACTCATCCTAAGTAGACCGGAGTAGATTGATGTGGTACATTCTACCTCAAAGGCAGATATAATCGAATTGCCTTTCAGCCACAGAACATCTATTAGTTCTATAGTTCTCTGCGTAGTTTCATTGAATTGCGTAGGTAGTTGTTCTACAATATTTGGTAATGATCCTAGTGCCTTACCTTGCCAAACTTTGGACCGATCATTACGTGCTACCCATACGTCAAGTCCCATTTCAGAGCCCAAGGTTAATAGAAGATATTGTATCTGCGTGTGATCCGTACCATTGGGAGCGGTTTCTGTTGCTGGAGAGAGAATACATTGTTGCTCTTCTTCGGCTTCCTCTGGTCCAGGAACGCTAACTAAAGTTTCAATAATCTTATCGCCCATCTTACTCTTTGTTTTAAATAGCGGCGTTGTTATCGGAGGGTATTTCTTGACTGCTACCAGCCAATGCGAGAACATATCGTAAAGATCTACAGCAAGCATATTCCTATTGCTCAGGTTCTGTAAATCCTCGGCTACATCTCCTATTAAGGCTTGGGCAGTGCTATTGGCGTTAGAATAATCTCTAAGACTCTGAGTGTAGACCTTGTCCGTGAAGTAGTTGAGAACAAGCCGAGACTTTTTGTTGATCAGAACGAATCTATCAGGACGTAGCGCATTTAATATGGGTGACAGGGTTCCTGCCTGGAACCCTTTCGAGTACGGAGATGCTGAAAACTTTTCACAAGCCTCTGGGAGTTGGTCTGGGTGCTCGTCACAACGTATAAAAAAATCGAGAATTAGATCGGCGACTTCCTTCCAACCATCTTTTCTCCATTCAGCGGCCTCAAACTTGATCCTCAGATCGGTGGCAAAAGCAGGAGCTATCGATATCCAATTGCCTTTATCTCGATTGGATTGATTATCTGAGTAAGGCATCAGTTTTAAGAGGATCTGTGTTTCAACATCCTCACCGCGATTTACAGCTAATTTGATTGATTCAAGGTTATTCCGTGCCTGTTCTCTCCCTTTAGCATAATAGGCCAAATGTCTCTCACCATCTGACTCTAACAGATAGGAGTTGACAAATTCTTCGAACAACTTCAAGAACTCACTGCGCTTCTCATGAGCCTCGTCGCCTCCCCAAATTCCCCTCGTGCCGTCATTAACAGTAAGCGATGCCACGTTGTCCCTCCTTACATAACAGAACAATGGATACCAAGAAGACGATATAAGGTTTTTACTAGAACTAACCATCGGGACAACCATTTTAATTATGACTGCTCCTTTTCGTTCGCAACGTCCGACCACCTCTCCCGCGCCCACCAGCTCCTCGCCTCCGGCCAGCTCGATGAGGCCCGCATCTACCTGGAGGAACTCCTCCATCAGGATCCCGACCGCAGACCCCAGGAACCCGGTGGCCCTCAAGAACCTGGGCGTCATCCTTGGCAAGAGACCGCGAATAGATTTGATTTTCGCAATTTTTGACCGAAGACTTTTTCGTTAGACCCTATCATCCTGAAAGATGATTATGGAGGGATTTCATGAAACTAGCATATTTCCTACTCGCCCTTGCTCTGCTGATGCCTTTGGCCTTCTCTACACCAGCAAATGACGGCGACATAAACTTTGCAGGAGAAGCAGTCGATTCAACGCATCCCAGCTCAGATCACGCGCCAGGAGCAACATTTGCAGCATCCGAAAAAGTGTTCGTTGGCTCCATCAAATCAGATAAATACCATTATCCGAGCTGCAAATGGGCCGAAAAAATCAAACCCGAGAATGAGATCTGGTTCTCTAGCTCGCAAGATGCCAGAAACCAAGGATATGTTTCCTGTAAAGTGTGCAGTCCGCCCTGATAAGTCATGAAACCGTCCAAAGCCATCATCGTGCTGCCTCTGTTTCTCCTGATCGCCCTGGCCGCTGGCGCGCCAGATGAGGCCATGGGAAGAGTCACCAAAGTCATAGATGGGGATACCTTTGATGTACAGCTCCAGGACAGCTCGCTCTCCGAGGATCTCATCAGGGTCAGGCTTGCAGATATTGATTGCCCGGAAACCAGAGGCTCTAAAGCCTGCGAAGCTGGAAAGAATGCTTCTGCCTATACCCGATCCTGGCTGCTGAGCACCTACATTTTCCTGGATCTCGACGATAAGACTGGCAAAGACCAGTATGATCGTTGGGTGGCCGTGGCTTATCTCAGCGAGAACGGCGTGCCGGGCAGAAACTTCAACAAGATGCTTGTGGATGCCGGCCACGCCGAGATAAAGGACTTCGAAAATAACGAGTTCGATCCATGGAGCTGGTGGAGCCAGGAATAAATTTCTTCGATCCTCGTGAGGCTGTCCGGCTGTACGACCTGCTTGGCAGCAGATCGCTGCAGAAGACAACCATTTTAATATTGGCCCATCCCATTTCCCCCGTGATGGACCACTTTGACCTGGCCTTGAAGCTCCTCGCCGCCGGCCAGCTGGACGAGGCCCGCATCTACCTGGAGGAACTCCTCCGCCAGGATCCCGATAATCCCGATATTCTCTACAACCTGGGCCTCTGCTACGTGGATCTCGGCCAGCTCGACAGGGGCATAGAGCTGCTGGGCCGCTGCCTGGAGCTTGCGCCCCAGCACTCCAACGCCCGCGTGGCCCTGGGCATAGCCTATCAGAAGACGGGCGACCTGACCCAGGCTAAGGAGAATGTGATACATGCCCTGGCCGCAGACCCCAAGAACCCTGTGGCCCTCAAGAACCTGGGCGCCATCCTGGGACGGGAGGACGACAGCCTGCGGGCTCTCTACTACCTGCGCCAGTCCTACCAGGTCGATCCCCAGGACCCCCAGACGGTGTATGGCCTCGCTTTCGCCTATATGGAGATGGGAGACATCGAGCAGGCCCAGAAGCACTTCCAGATGGTGCTGGATATGCCAGCCCCTGACGAGCTGCGAGCCCTGGCCAGGAACGGACTGCGAGAGATCGCTGTGAGGGAGCTGAAGGCTCGCGGGCCGAGAATGGATGCGGTCTTCTATCTGCTGGATGCCATGCGGCTGTTCGCTGGAAAAAAGCTGGATGAGGTCCGGGAGATCGCCTTCGAGATCGGCTTGCAGGGGCAGTACGGTCTGGACATCAATGATCCCAAGGAAACCCATGTCCTGCGGTCGCTGCCGGGGAGGACCTTCTCCGCCCTGGAGCTGTTGTGCATCATGTACGCCGGCTTCAAGAGGATCGAGCCGGGGATAGATATCGGAGTGGACCTGGGCGAGGAGTGGGAGATGGCGGAGAGGTTGGGAAGAGAGACGAATAATCATTAACCTGTTTCCATAAGACTCTTGTACTCTGACTTAAGAAAGAGAAAGATTGCTGTAGGAGGGAGATACAACTCAAGATGGCCATCGCCGAGCCGATCCTTAGAGAATTTCCAGATCTTAATGACGATCAGAAGAGGGCTATCTCCGAGACTGAAGGCCCTATGCTTATCATAGCTGGCCCTGGATCTGGTAAGACCTTAGTACTTATAGTGAGAACTCTAAATATTCTGCTTCAGGGTCTGGCAGAGCCTCGAGAGATTCTTCTTTGCACATTCGCTCAAAAAGCAGCTTTCGAGCTGAGAGACCGGCTATCACTTAGCGCGAAGAAGCTTGGATATTCCGGGAATCTTTCAGAGATCCTCATCGGCACGATCAATGGGATATGCAATGAATTTATCCTGCGTTACAGGCATCGAACCCAACTTGGTAACGATTATGAAGTGCTGGATGATCTGACCCAACAGTTATTCCTCTTTGAAAACTTTAAAGATATTTTTGGGCCAGAGGGAGATAATGGATATCTAGGAAGATGGAATACTCGCTGGACTGCTATTAGTGGAGCGCAAAAATACTTCAATAAGATTACCGAAGAGCTGGTTGAGCCAGCAAAGTTATTGAGATCTGTCAATCCATTTGTTCGTGCCATCGGCCAAGCTTATCAAACCTATGAAGAGAAGCTAATCGAATCTAACTCTATTGACTTTGCCCACCAGCACAAGCTTTTCCATCATCTGCTAAATGACGCTGAAATCCGAAAATCCATAACTGAAAGGCTCGGTTATGTGATGGTTGATGAGTATCAGGATACAAACTACGTCCAAGAACAGATCCTCCTTGCGCTAGCTGGTGAAAAACGAAACCTATGTGTGGTTGGCGATGAGGATCAGGCACTTTATAGGTTCAGGGGAGCCACAGTGCGAAATATACTGGAATTTCCGCGTCAAGTCGAAGGATGCAAGACCATAACTCTTTCAGTGAATTATAGGTCTCACGAGCAGATAGTCAATGCATGCAATAGATTCATGGCCTCCTGGGATTGGAGAAATCGCACAGGAGGAGCACCATATAGACACAATAAAACCATTGTGCCAAATCCGAAAGAGACTTTTACCGATTATCCGGCGATCTTCGCAATCTGGGGGGATAGAGGACTTGATGAGGCTCGACGCTTTGCGGATATGGTTTCTTTTTTAAAAGACAATCAAGTTATTGAAGACGAAAGCCAAGTAGCTCTTCTTCTTCATAGTGTTCGCTCGGATCATAGCGGCCAGTATCTAAGAGCCCTGAATGAGAGAGGGATAAGGGCGTTTTGTCCCAGAGCAAGAAGTTATTTTGAGAACGAAGAAGTTAGGCATCTGGTGGGCTGCTTTGCTGTACTACTCGGGTATTATGGTGATGGGCGCGGTCAGCTTCATGGAAGCCTACAAAACTTGGCGAACTACGTAGATGATTGTATAAGCTCTTTGGCCAGACATTTTCTAGATCCGCATCCTCTGGCCAAGCTGCTACAAAAGTTCAGCACCGAGATTGAGATATTGGGTCCGGCTAATACTCTGGACCGCAGGCTAGGGGACTATTTTTATCAATTAATGGCTTGTAAGCCTTTTGCAGGATACCTAACTGATGAGAACCAGGCCCATAACTTGGCCATGTTCTCTCAGCTACTCAACATTTTCCAAAATTATTACCATTACACAGTTATAACTGAACGAAATCGCACCTATCTTAGGTTTCATTTTTTCAATAGTTTCTTGCGGCTTTTACATGAAGGCGGCATCAATGATTATGAAGACCCGGATCAACCATTTCCTAAAGGTCACGTTCAGATTATGACCATTCACCAAGCGAAGGGACTTGAATTTCCGGTGGTGGCCGTAGGGTCTCTTGCTCATCAGCTTTCATCGCCCAAGGATATTGACCGCACTATTGGTCGCTATTATCCTCGTCCTCTTGCAGAACCCGATGATAGAATTACAGGCTTTGATAGGATGAGACTCCACTACGTCGCCCTTTCAAGGGCTGAAAAGATTCTGGTCTTGACCACTACTGAACGGCCAAAAGCCCATTTCAATCCGATCTGGCAGGGGTTGCCTCAGTGGCCATACATCCAGACGGATCTTCTGAGATCTCAATATTTCCAGCTCAGACACAGGATGGTCCCTAAGAAGACCTTTAGCTTCACTTCAGATCTGAAAGTTTACGAGACATGTCCGAGGCAATATAAATTCTTCAGAAATTTTGAGTTTGCTCCAGCGAGGACTGCGGAGATCTTCTTCGGTAGCGTAGTCCATCAGACCATTGAGGATATACATCGACACGTTCTGGATGGCAAACTACGCCTCCTTGATGAAACCAGAATCAAGGAGATGTTTAACTTCAATTTCCGCAACCTGCGAAATAAAGGTCTTCGGCCGATTGGAGGGAAACAGAGAGAAGAGGCTTTGAGCCAAGTAATCAGCTACTTCCAGCAGAACCAGGAGGAAATGAGGAGAGTTATAGAAACAGAAGTCGATGTTTCAGTGGAGAAAGAGAAGTATATTCTAACAGGGAAGATCGACCTTTTGCTTGGGGGAGATGGAAAGCTTGAGCTTTTGGACTTTAAGTCACAACCCAAGCCTCAAGAAGATGATGCAAGATTAGACACATATTACAAACAGCTGTGCATATACGCTTACATACTGGAACAAAGATACAGTAAGAGACCTGATAGACTACTCCTGTACTGGACAAGCGAGCTAAAAAAAGAGGACGCTCTAATGGTCTTTCCTTACAAATCCGAAGTAGTTGAAGAAGCCGGTGCGCACTTCGATGGAATAGTTGCAAAAATCCTGGATAAAGAATTCTCTCTCAAAAGGCCGCCGGAGTATAGGGTATGTAAGGAATGTGATTTCAGAGCCTATTGCCAGGGAGAAGGTGCTGTCAAAACAAAGATGCAGGCCAAGGAGCAGGTTGTGGCGGATTAAAGCGAACTTGTATTCGGTGGGTGAGTGAGAAATGGCAAAAATAGATGTTAATAAAACTGAGCTAGTTTGGCCTGGAAAGTACAATGAAGATGGTTCTCGCAAGGAAGTACCGCATGTAGATCTGCCATTTCAGGTCATTGAAACCATAAACGAAAGCCGAGCTACCAGGGAAGCTGAGAAATCTAAACAGCTCACTTTATTCGATATCTGGAAGGGCGATGAAGGCAATACATTTGCATCTGGCTGGAAAAATAAGCTCATTTGGGGAGATAACCTCCTGGTTATGGCTTCATTGCTAGGGAAGTATGCCGGAAAGATTGATATGATCTATATCGATCCGCCATTTGCTACAGGCGCTGATTTTTTATTTTCTACCCAGATAGGCGAAAGCGAACTTGAACTGACTAAAGAACAATCCATAATTGAGGAAAAAGCATATCGAGATACCTGGGGATATGGACTCCAATCTTATCTCTCTATGTTAGCCCAGCGCCTTGAATTAATGAGGACATTACTTTCACCATCTGCCCATATATATGTTCATTTAGATTACAGATTATCACATTATGCTAGGATATTATTGGATGAGCTATTCGGATTGGATGCCTATAGGAATGAGATTGTATGGAAGCGGAGCAATCCAAAGAACGATCCTAAGCAATATGGGAGGGTCCATGACACAATCCTATATTATGCTTCTGTGGATTCAGAATTTTATCCAGTCTACGGTGATTATAGAGAGGAATATGTAGAACAGGCATATCGCCACAAAGAGAGTGATGGTCGACATTATCGGTTGCTGCCAATACACGCAACGCACAAGTTTAGCGAAAATGATGACAATACTCGTCGTTTTGGAGATAAAGTGCTTAGACCACCCATCGGCAAGTTTTGGCGGTGGAGTCAAAAGAAGATCGATGCAGCGATGAAATCTGGACTCATAGTTATTTCAGACAATGATGTACCTCAGTACAAAAAATATCTAGATGAGGCAAAAGGCGTACCTGCTCAGTCTATCTGGGGAGATATACCTCAACTAACCAAGAAAGAATTGGTAGGCTATCCAACGCAGAAGCCAGAGGCACTTCTAGAAAGGATAATAAACGCAAGTACTAAACCTGGAGACCTTGTGGTCGACTTGTTCTGTGGTTCTGGAACGACTCTTGCGGTAGCTGAGAAATTGGGGCGCAGGTGGATAGGGTGTGACTTAGGTCGATTCGCAATCCATATCACCAGGAAGCGTTTGCTTGAAATTGATGGCTGCAAGCCTTTTGAAATCCTGAACCTAGGGAAGTATGAGCGACAATACTGGCAGAAGGTTGTTTTCGGTGAAAAGAATATTACCCTTGATGAGCGTTCACTTTACGAGTACCTTGCATTTATCCTAAAGCTCTATGGCGCGCAACCAGTCCCGGGACTCATGCATATTCATGGAAAGAAGGGTCGAGCGATGGTGCATATCGGCTCGGTCGATGCGCCAGTGACTATCGATGAGATCAGTGCTGCGCTATCCGAATGCGTTCAGCTCAAACAATCAGAGTTGCATGTACTTGGCTGGGAATGGGAGATGGGGCTTGCTGGTCCTAATAATGATTATAGGAAAGGTGGCCTAATGCACGAGGTCGCAAAGCAAAAGGGGGTGAAGCTTCTCCTCCTCCAAATCCCAAGAGATGTGATGGAGCAGCAGGCAGTTGATCAGGGCGATATCCAGTTCTTTGAGCTTGCTTATTTGGATGTAGAAATAGGCAATCCCAAGAAGCTAAAAGTTATCGTTTCGATAAAGGATTTCGTAATTCCCAACACAGAGCTGATACCAGAAGATGTGAGAGAAAAGGTATTAAAGTGGGCAGATTATATCGACTATTGGGCCATAGACTGGGACTTCAGAAATGACACCTTCATTCAAGGCTGGGTAGCATATCGTACCCGCCAGAATAGATCTTTGCTTCTTAAATCGGATACTCATACCTATGAAAAGCCTGGTAAGTATCGCATTCTTGTCAAGGTAATAGACATATTCGGCAATGACACATCTCAAGCTTATGATGTGCAGGTGGTATAATGGCCAGAACAGTCGTATCTTATGATAAAGACCTCCCGGAAATTCCGTATCGATTGGCTTATGAGCCACCTACATCGTATTTGGCGAAAAAGAAAGGAGCTGAAAATGAGTTTGAGATAATTGAAGGGCGGCGACCAAGCAATCTACTCCTTATAAATAAGCTCCGTAAGGCTGTGGACGCTTGGAGGGCCTCAGGCTATGAAGGAGAATCATCCGAAGTTACAAGGAGGCTCTTTAATTACTGGTTCGATGAGGATCACCTCGTCAAGGACAAGATCTTCAGGTATTATTTTGCCCAACGAGAAGCCGTAGAGACCATTATCTACCTCCTTGAGATGGCAAAGACCAAGGATTTGTTGCCTCTGATTAATGAATTTGGTGAGGTATCCTATCCATCAGGAACGCAACGGAGACTTCAAGGAACGGATTTTAACTTCCATACCTCAAAAGGAAAGCGGCAGATCACCAGATATATCCCCGATACTGGCGAAGTTACTCAAGACCTGCCGCTAGAAAACCTCCGTCGTTATGCCTTCAAAATGGCCACAGGATCAGGAAAGACTTTGGTTATGGCCATGATGATGGTCTGGTGCTATTTCCATAAGCTAAAGGTTAAAGGCTCTGATCTATCCAGAAACTTCTTGATCGTAGCTCCAAACGTCATTGTATATCAACGACTTGAGAAGGACTTTAGAAGCAATAAAATCTTTCACGAATTGCCCCTCATTCCTCCAGAATGGCATAATGAATGGAGTAATTTTAAGGTTATCTGTCGTGGCGATAGCGCAGAACCCGACTTATATGGGAATCTCTTCTTGACAAACCGTGAACAGATTTACATATCGCGAGAATCTGAATGGGCCGCAATTAATCCAGTGGATGCCATCCTGGGAAAAAAGCCGGTTAAGGACTTGGGATCCAATGGGCGCACAATGCTCGAGAAGATCAAGAGTCTCAAAGACCTTGTGGTTATGAATGACGAGGCTCATCACGTCCATGATGAGCATATAGAGTGGTACAAGAGCCTAATGGTTATTCAGAGCACCTTACCTTCAGGGATATCATTATGGATGGATTTTTCAGCAACGCCAAAAGACCCGAATGGTAGCTACTTCCCCTGGATCATTTGTGATTATCCGCTGGCTCAGGCTGTTGAGGATAGAATAGTCAAAGCTCCATTGATCGTCCACAGGGTAAAGCATGAAGATCCTAAGAAAAAAATTACCCGTGAAAATGCGATTGAAAGCTATGTTGACTGGCTCCGAGCGGCTTTAGCCCGTTGGAAAGAGCATTACGATACATATCAATCGTATGGCGTCAAGCCGGTACTATTCATAATGGCGGAAAATAATGGTATAGCAGATGAAATAGGCAAGTGGTTAGTTGAGGCCCAAGAGAATGGCCTCCGCAATGATGAGGTCTTGATCATCCATACAGATAGCGAGGGCGACGTTACCAAAAAGGACCTGGAAAAGGCCAGAGAGGCTGCAAGGAATATCGATGAACTAGAGAGCCAAGTTAAAGTCATAGTTAGTGTACTGATGCTCAGAGAAGGTTGGGATGTACGAAACGTCTCTGTTGTTTTAGGTCTCAGGCCCTTTTCATCCAAGGCCAAGATTCTTCCCGAACAAGCAATAGGACGCGGATTAAGGCTAATGCATGGAATAGGGCCTGATCAGACTCAAACGCTTGAAGTTATGGGTACTCCGGCCTTTGAGCAATTTGTTAGGGAACTTGAGATCGAAGGAGTAGGGATCAAGACGGTTAATGAAGGTCCAAAGCCATCGGTCAAGATAGAACCAGTAGATGAGAAAATGGCTTTCGATATCAATATTCCTCTGACTATGCCAAGATTGACTCATAATTACAGGCGTATTTCTGATCTAAATCCTTCGATGCTCGAACCAATCCTTAGTCAGGAGGAGCTAAAGAAAGACATCGCTCTAGAATTCCTAATTAAGGAATTTACTACAGAGAAATCTATTCATAAGTTTAAGCCCGATGGTCCTTTGGTACTACCCCAAGCAATTTTATCAGTAATTACAAAGAAGACAATGGGCAATGCCAAACTCGTTGAAGGTTTTGCTGAGATTTATCCGATAGCTAGGGAATATGTTGCTAACATTTGTTTTGGTCAAAGGATTAATCTCGAGGATGAATACGTGCGACTGAATCTAGGGAATCCAAAGCTTCAGGATTTGATCGCTAGGTACTTGTCCAGGAAAATTGGCGAGCTAGTTGCAGAATCACGACCTTTGGAGTTCGATCGAAAGGATTTCAAGTTATCCTATGTCGAGCCTTTTTCTTGGAGAAGAAATCTGCCTCTCCTTGTGTGCACCAAAACCATCTTTAACTTGGTTGCCACCTATAATCCTTTTGAGAAAAGCTTTGCCGAATTTTTAGAGAAATGCAGTGACGTTTTGAGATTTGCGTCCCTTGGTACTACAGAGCAGGAGAGCGGAACTCAATTTAAAGTGGACTATATTAAGCCAAGCGGTGCCATTGGTTTCTACTATCCTGACTGGGCTGCTGTTCAAAAAACAGATGACGGCGAAGTCAATTGGATAATAGAAACTAAAGGAAGAGAATATGAGGGAACAGAAGCAAAAGATGCCTCAATAAAAGATTGGTGTAATAATGTGTCATCCCAAACAGGCATGCAATGGCGTTATATTCGAGTAAATCAAATAGATTTTGAGAAGATTAATGTTTCAAGATTTGAAGACCTGTTGGAGGAGCTAGAAGAACACACGAGAGCCCATCAATGAGAAGATAATCTGCTTTCTGGAGGGCCTCCTTCCAGACGCGAATTTCCTTCGCAGTAGCTTCCAGCACACCCTGAGACACCAATGCGAGACACCTGGTTTATCCTCACAAAGATCATTCGGTAAGGCCGCTACTACATAATTTTATATCCAATTATCATGATAATTATTCCATGGAGGTCTCCCCCTGCAAGCCAACACCTTCGACGTGCTCCCCAGGCGCAAGAGAATCACCATGTTCAAGACAGCGAGCGGCTGGATCTTTAAGCACTTCTTCGACGACAGTGCAATCTTCAAGGAGCTGGCCGACTACTACAACAAGGTCCTCTTCCGCTTCGAGTTCAAGACTGTAGGCGAGAGGAACAAGGCTCTCAAGCTCCTGGAGCTGCGCGGCTTCGAGGTGGAGCTAGTGGAGGACCTCAGGGGCTACGCTGTCAAGCTGCCCAGGTACAGCAAATACGCCCCGGTGCTGAAGAACTCCGTGGCCATGATCGAGACCCAGGAATGGCGCATCTTCCTGATGAAGGATCTTGCTGCGGTGGAGGAAGCCCAGAGGCAGGGGGCAAAGCTGGTAGAGGTGGAGGTGAAGTTCTAAGAGCTGCCTGTAGGAGAGCGAGAAGGAAAAGGGTAAAAATGAAAGGAGGGCCTTGAAGAATACGGAGCCACAATAACCATGACCGAGCAGAATCGCAGGTACGTAAACAAGGAGATCGGCAAGCTCCTGTCCGAGATCTGGCGGGTCAAGAGCCTGGCGGAGCAGGAGTACGGGCCGCAGCACCCCATCACCAAGAAGCTGGCCATCATGCACGAGGATGCACAGAAACTGCTGCGGGATTGACCCCTGGCAGTCAGGCCAAAAGCTCTTTAGGATTCCCCCGCTCAAGCCTGGTCTGGGGTGAGGGGGATCTTTCAATACCGCAAAGGCTCCCCGCCCTGCTCACCCCAATTTCGCATCTAACATACCAAAAAGTTCTTAAAGGTTGGGCATCAATAATAGTAGTACGGGGTGGGGTCCTAGTAATAGTAGTAGTAAATTATAGCTCCTGAAACTCACCCCTGCATTCTTCCACATTCAGATCTTGATTCCCAGGGCCTCGGCCTTCATGGCTCTGGCCTTCTGCAGAGCTGCATCCGCATCCATCCTGGCGCAACTCCCCAGGTGCACATTTCTGGTACGGCTCCCATCCCGCCAGGTGGCCATCCAATAATAATAGGTCCGGCTGCCTTTCTTGGTGCTCTTGACCTTCTCCATGGTCCAGATGGAGAGGTCCTCCAGCCGGGCCAGGTCCCTGAGGACTTCAGCCTCCGCCCGGAGCCGGGCCGCCTCCTCTTGCAGCTCACGGGCCTTGTGGCCGGCCTGGGGCAGGACGCTGGCCGCCTTCATGGCCGCCCTGGACTGCATGGCCAGCTCCTGGGCCTCTTTTCGCAGGGCCTTTCTCTTCTCGCCGGAGGTGGTGAGGAGGGAAGAGCTGTGGGCGGAGGCCAAGCTCCGGTGGCGAGACGAGAAAGGCGATAGCTTAATTACACTTCCACCATCCACAGAAGGATCAAGGAGGGACCGTTCTGTCTATCGCATGTGAAGGAAGCCTGTTCACGCCCAAGGCAGTACCACTTAACGAGCTGCTAGCTGATATTCATACCCATAAAATTGCTCTGCCCAACTTCCAGCGTCCCTGGAGCTGGGAGCCCGAAAGAGTTCATGCACTCATTATTTCGGTAGCCTATCGATATCCCGCGGGCAGTCTTCTCACTATGCCTGTGATCTCGACCAGCTTTGCCCTTCGGCCCTTCGAAGGATCAGGTCATGAACTCATAGCCAAGCCCAACCTCATGGTCTTGGATGGCCAACAGAGGCTCACTAGCCTATACCAGGCTCTTTACAGACTCGACGGCGTACTGTATAAAGGCAGACGGTTCCACTTCTATCTTGACGTACCTCATCTCATGTCCGATCCAGATGGGAGCATAGAAATCGGCGATCCCTTTTTAGATGGTGCTCTCTTTCATGTGCTTCAGGAGAAAGATGGCCAGCGGATTCGTTATTCTGGCCTTACTCCTAGATATCGATTGACCACATCCGAGGACGAGATGGCCGCTGGTGCTCTGCCTCTCGGCCTCCTTTTCGACGCTAATGGCAAGCTGGCAGATTGGAAGAAGATGTACCTGGTGAATCAATCGAACCGCGACATGGATCGCTACCTTGAACTGGATAATACTTGGAGCAACCTTGTCCAGCCCTGGTTGGACCGCATCAGGAACTATCCGTTTCCAGTCGTCGAGTTGCGACCAGACATGCCGCTGAGTGCCATCTGTCACATCTTCGAGAAAGTCAATAGTACCGGTATGCCTCTTGATGTCTTCGACCTCTGTACTGCAATATTATGGGCTCAGGGATTTTATCTTAATGAAAAGTGGGACGAGACTAAGAAGAAATTCTCCTCCAGGAAAATCATGTCCATGCAACCACTCTCTGGCACGGCGTTTCTGCAAAGCATAGCCCTCTTGGATTCCATTGAAAGGAAGAGAGCAAACCCTGGGGCTCGTCTTGCCGTGGCCTGTCGTAAGCACGACCTAATGGAGCTTGGCCGGCCTACCGTCGAGAAGTGGTGGGATATCCTGGTAGAAGGTTACAGAGAGGCTTCCAAGTTCATGGCTGAACAGGGAATACTCTCAGAGCGCATCCTTCCTTATACTACAATGATAATTCCCCTGACAGCCATATTCGCAGATATCAGGCACAGAAAGGGCGAGGTGAGCGTTGGAGCCGCCTGGCCAAAGGTGCGACAGTGGTACTGGTGCAGTGTCTTTTCCCAGAGATATAGCGGTCCGGTAGAATCCAATTCTGGCATTGATTTTGAGCAAGTGGTAGACTGGGTCGAGGGTGGACCCCAGCCCGAAGCTGTCCGAACCTTTGCTTTCAGGTCTGATGCGCTACAAGAGATCTCCTCAATCCGCAATGCCATCTATAAAGGAGTGCTCTGCTTATTAGCACATACGGGAGCGAGGGACTTCAGTGGAGGGGGCCGTCTCAACACTTCTCTATTCTACGAAACCCGCCAAGACCACCATCATATCTTTCCCACCGACGCCCTGAAGCAACTCGAAATAGATGATCCTAGGGCCAATACCATTGTGAACAAGACTTTGATCAGTGCTGCGGTAAACCGCAGCATCAGTGGGAGACCCCCGTCAGAATATGTGGAGATCTGGAGAAAGCGATTGGAGGTTCCAATCTTTGACGATATCTTGAGGTCACATGCAATTGATCCAGACAACCTGAGCACCAACAATTGGGACGGATTTGTAGAGGATCGTAGAGAACAGTTGCGTAAGATGATCGAGGAAGTCTGTGGTGGCGTCTTCCAACCATTCTCAGATTCGATAGATAAGATCATCATGGATACTGAAGTGGATGACGAATAGCGGTCAAAATATAATTGATGCACACTGTTGGGAGGAGATACTATAACCATAGTGCGGCCAGCAGAAACATTAGGCGGAAAGACGAGGAGAATTGACCATCCTGATCCTTCATAGACCCTCCATCACACAATCTGATCTAATGATATTCAGATCTTGATTCCCAGGGCTTCGGCCTTCATGGCTTTGGCCTTCTGCAGAGCTGCCTCCGCATCCATCTTGGCACAGCTTCCCAGGTGCACATTTCTGGTACGGCTCCCCTCTCGCCAGGTGGCCATCCAATAATAATAGGTCCGGCTGCCCTTCTTGCTGCTCTTTACCTTCTCCATGGTCCTGATGGAGAGGTCCTCCAGCCGGGCCCGGTCCTTGAGGGCCTCCGCCTCGGCCCGGAGCCGGTCCGCCTCTTCCTGTAGCTCCTGTGCTTTGGGGCCGGCCTGGGGCAGGACAGCGGCTGCTTTCATGGCCGCCCTGGACTGCATGGCCAGCTCCAGGGCCTCCTTTCGCAGGGCCTTTCTCTTCTCGCCGGAGGTGGTCTTGTGCATGCTAAGATAGTTCTATGGCATTCTATTTATAACTTATGTAAATGACATAGAACCATATTGAGGCCACCCAAAAATCAGAGAGGGACTCCTGGAGAAAATTGCATACTTTATTGTTTATGTTTGGCTCATTTTTAAACCCGGTAATGAAATTGTATAGATTATTATGAAATCACCTATTTATGATCAGTAGCCATTGTTCTGTACGCTCAAGATTATTTGGTAATCTATTAATAATAGAAGTGCAATTAATAATGTAATTGGTGAATTATATGAGACTGAGGGTAGTTAGCGCGAGAAGTGAGATTCCTAATCTCAATCCAAATGAGAAGATGATCCACATGGCGTTCCGGGCCAGCAATGTAGACTTCCTTAATCTGATGCAGAGATGTCCAAGGTTGAGACTGATTCAGGTTCCTCCATCCTACAGAAGGACCATGTCTGATGCCATCCAGGTCTTCATGGACATGCAGGGCGTAGAGCTTTTGCAGGGAGATGTATGGGGCCACAGAAAGGATCTGGATGAGTACTTCACTGTAGAGGATGCCACCTTGAATGAGATCCGCTCATTGGCTGCAAGCGGAGCAAATATGGATGATGTGGCCACACAAATTCAAAAGACAGCAAGAATCGGCCCGGAACTCGTCAAGTATATAGCTAAGACCAAATTGACGGCCTGAGCAAATCGCTCAGGCACACTTATTTTTGCAGCAATCTAGTGATCATGGCGATCCTTATTTGGATATCCGCTAGGAGACATTTTTTTATGATAGAAATAGATACCAATCCAAGATTTTAAGAAGGGATATCATGGCCGAGAAACAGATGAGAAACTTCGCCCTGCGGGACGGGAATGGCAACGAGATTGGAGTTTTCACGGGCAAATCGCCCCGCCAGGCGGCCCTGAAGGCAGCCAACCGGGGCCACACCGACATTAGACTCCGGGAGCGGGGCACGAAGAAGGTGCACATATTCACCGGCGAGAGGGTGCAGGTGGACAAGCCCAAAGGCGCGCCGGCCTGGATGGGAGACAAGATCTGGAAGCCACAGGTCAAAAAAGTGGGCATCGAGAAGCTGGAATAGGCTTGAACCTTAGGCCTTAAGGTCCAGCTCCTCGGCCCTAGCCAGGGCGGCATTGGCCTCCGCGGTGCGGTTGAGCAGATTGAGAGCCACGCCTTTGTTGTGCCAGGAATCTGCATCCTTTGGGTCTAGCTCAATTGCCTTCTCGTAGGCCAGGATGGCCTCCTCGTACCTGCCCAGCTCGGCAAGGGCATTGCCCTTATTATGCCAGAAATCTGCCTCTTCTGGGCCTAGCCTGATCGCTACAGCATAAGCCGGGAGAGCCTCATCATATCGGCCCAGGGCCGCGAGAGCATTGCCTAAATTGTTCCATGCACCTTTATTTTCTGGATTTGTCTTCAGGGCCTCGATGTAAGCCTGAACCGCTTCCTCATGCCTGCCCTGGTCAGTGAGAGCTGCCCCCTTGTTGTACCAGGCGGCTTCATACTGAGGATCCAGCTCAATTGCCCTATCATAAGCCAGGATGGCTTCATCATTCCTGCCCAGGAAGGAGAGCGAGTTGGCTTTGTTGAACCAGAAAACCGCGCCTTGTGGATCTATTTCGATTGCCTTATCGCAGGCCAGGATGGCCTCGTCGTACCTGCCCAGAGAGGCAAGAGTTGTGCCCATGTTGTTCCAGGCATTCGTATATTGGGGGTCGATCTCAACAGCCCTATCGAATGCGCTCAGAGCCTCGTCATATCTCCCCTGCTCTCTCAGAAGGAAGCCCATGTTGTTCCAGGCTCGGAATTGCTGTGGATCCAGCCTGAGGGCCTCTTCGTAGGCATTGATTGCGCCGGAAAAATTGCCCTGGAGCGCGAGAGCATTGCCTTGATCAAACCAGTCATTTGCCGTCATCTGCCCAAACACGGGAGCACAAAGAAAGACCAGCAAAATAATAGAGATAAGTTCTCTTTGGATATAGATCCCATCCTGCCGTATAGTTATTGTTTTTTAAGGTCAACTTAATAAATTAACTTTTCCTTTGTGGGATCTGCCTGATCATGTGTCATCTCTCAAAGCGCCCAGCACTTTCTTCGCAGCCGAGCACCTCTCCGCCCTGGACTCGTCTGCGACCATTTGCTCCAGGTCCTCCACGTCGATCTGACCCATTTTAAACTTGGTCACGAGTATGCTGGTCATGACAGCATCGCTATGCTTCGCTCTCTTGCGCACTCTTCCCCATCCCCAAAAATTACCGGCCTGAATCTCCTTTAGCCGGATACCTTCTGATGATCTGCGAGGCAGTTAATAGCTTGCTCCTTGGCTGATTAAATTTCTTTTGTATGGAGATGGATGAGCACGATCAAATCTGGGCCGAAAGCTATATATCTCGTCAATTGCCGTATATAGTACTTGGCAAAAG
>Ga0302252_1000787_pt1 | contig 23405 bp, 17 predicted proteins | sample AAG_RA_Leu_MG_FD_193511 | JGI IMG/M metagenome (GOLD analysis project Ga0302252, IMG submission 193511) | Enriched activated sludge microbial communities from anaerobic digester in WTTP, New Holstein, Wisconsin, United States - AAG_RA_Leu | ecosystem: Engineered > Bioreactor > Anaerobic >...
CGTCCCTCGGTCATGGGTACATCGACGCCGGTTCTCTTGACCACAACTACCTTCTGTACGGAGGGTGCGGTCTTGAGGGCCTCATCCACATTGGGCTTGAGAGGCAGGGGCTTGCCGCGCCTGTAGAAGCCGTCGGCGGTGACGACAACCTTGGCCTCGGCATCGTTTACACGGCTGTTCAGGCCGCCGGAGGAGAATCCGGAGAAGACGATGGTGTGAATGGCACCGATCTTGGCGCAGGCGAGCATGGTGATGGGAAGCTCCGGGATCATGGGCAGATAGGCCACGACTCTGTCTCCCTTCTCCACGCCCACACTCTTCAGAGCATTGGCCATCTTGTTGACCTCTCTGTAGAGCTCATAGTAGGTGATGGTCCTGGTGTCGCCCACTGGCTCGCCAATGAAGTAGTAGGCTACCTTGTTCCGGTTAGCGGACTTGGCATGCCTGTCCACGGCGTTGTAGGCCACATTGATCTTGCCGCCGGTGAACCACTTGAAGTAGGGCTTGCCGGAGTCATCCAGAACCTGGGTGTAGGGCTGGTACCAATCAGCATAAGTCTGGGCCATCTCGTCCCAGAAGTCAATGTAATTATCAGATGCCCACTTGCGCATCTCGGCCTCAGTCTTGAAGCCCTTCTTCTTCATCCACTGGAATGCGTTGGAGTGCTCAACGATCCACTGCGGTGTATTGAAAATCCTAGTCTCTTCCTGCAGAGCAGCTGTCTTTGCTGTTTCAGCCAATTTCATACCTCCTTATGATAAATTGTCTCCTCGATCCAAGGTCAAGCCTATCTTGAAGAATCGTGAGTATCCCTCTCTCTCGTCATGCCTTGACCACCACCCACAAAGCGCGGAAGGTTCGGGAAACATTGGCCAGAGACTTACTGGATCATTTATAAAGTTATCGCGATAAAAATCTTCATGGTCTTTAATAATCATCAATTTTTGATATGATTGCTCAAACAAGGCATATATAAGGAAAATATCAGAATGGAAATTAATAATAGTCTTTAATGGCCTTTTAAAGGCATTGATAAGAAATTAGCAGGAAAAAAAGTGTGCAATCCCGCTCACTTGATGAGCGGGATGGCATCTACAGATTCGGGGTTAGCCAGAGCGGATATGTCGCCCACCGGATTGCCCAGTGCCTTGGCCTTGATCACACGGCGCATGATCTTGCCTGATCTGGTCTTGGGCACATCATTGACGAAGTAGACCACCTCGGGGTAGGCCACCGGTCCCAGAACGGAGCGGACGTGCTTGGCCAGTACGGGCTTGAGATCCTCGGCGGCTTCGACGCCGGTCTTGAGAATGACGAAGGCCACTATTACCTCGCCCTTGACCTCGTCGGGCTTGCCGATGACCGCCGCCTCGGCCACCTTGGGATGAGATACGAGCGCAGACTCGACCTCTGCATTGGAGATCCTGTGTCCGGCCACCTTGAGCACATCATCGATCCTGCCCTGGATGGTGAAGTATCCATCCTTATCCTTGGTAGCCTTGTCGCCTGCCAGGTAGGTACCGGGCCTGATGTCCCAGTAGGTGGACCAGTACTCCTTCTTGTACCGCACTTCATCCTTGTAGAAGGCACGGAGCATTGACGGCCAGGGAGTATTGCTGACGATGTTGCCACCGGAGCCTGGGGGCACGGGATTGGCATCCTCATCCAGGATATCCACATTGAAGCCGGGCAGGGGGAATGTGGGGGAGCCGGGCTTGAGGGGAGTTATGGGCAGAGGCGATACCAGGAAGCATCCGGTTTCCGTCTGCCACCAGGTATCCATGATCGGTAGCTTGCCGCCGCCGAAGTTGTTTCTGTACCAGATCCAGGCCTCGGGATTGATGGGCTCGCCCACTGATCCCAGCAGCCTCAGGCATGAGATGTCGTGCGTCTTGGGCCACTGGTCTCCTGCCTTCATGAACATGCGGACTGCGGTTGGCGCGGTATAGAGCACTGAGACTTTGTTCTCGCTGATGATCTTGAACCAGCGGCTGAAGTCGGGAAAGTCGGGGGATCCCTCGTATATCATGCTCGTGGCACCGAGGCAGAGTGGCCCATAGACCACATAGGAATGGCCGGTGATCCATCCCACATCGGCAGTACACCACCAGACATCGCTGTCCTTGATGTCGAAGACCCAGGACAGGGTTTGGGCGGGAGTGACACAGTAGCCGCCATGGACATGCTCGATACCCTTGGGCTTGCCGGTTGTGCCAGAGGTATAGAGGATGAACAGCCGGTCCTCAGCATCCATCTTCTCGCTCTCGCATACATCGGACTGCTTTTCCACCAGCTCGTGATACCAGATATCCTTTCCTGCCTTCATGGGCACATCGATGCCTGCTCTCTTGACCACTACTACATTTTGCACGCTGGGTGTGTTAGCGGTGGCCTCATCCACATTGGGCTTGAGGGGGAGGGGTTTGCCGCGCCGGAAGAAGCCGTCTGTGGTGATTACTACCTTTGACTCGGCATCAAGGACCCTGCTGTTGAGACCGCCGGAGGAGAATCCGGAGAATACCACGCTGTGAATGGCACCGATCTTGGCGCAGGCGAGCATGGCGATGGGGGTCTCGGGGATCATGGGCATGTAGATGCTGACTCTGTCGCCCTTGGTTACACCCAGGCTCTTGAGGCCGTTTGCAAGCTTGTTGACTCTCTTGGCCAGATCGGCATAGGTGATAAGCTGGGTGGGTTGGTCTACGGGCTCGGGTACGAATATGTAAGCGACCTTGTCCTTCTTGGCCCCTGCCGCATGCCTGTCCACGGCATTGTAGGCCACATTGATCTTGCCGCCCACAAACCACTTGGCATAGGGGGGGATCCAGCTGAGGGCCTGAGCATAGGGCTCAAACCAGTCGGCATAGGTCTTGGCCATCTCATCCCAGAACTGGATATAATGCTGGCCGGTCCAGGAACGCATCTCCCGCTCGCTCTTAAAGCCCTTCTTTTTCATCCAGGCCATAACATTGGAATTTTCAGCGAGCTCTTTGGGCGGCTCGAATACTCTGGTCTCCTCATAAAGAACAGACGTTGTTGCTTTTTGCTCAGCCAATTTTGTAACCTCCTTTAAATCCCCACTTCTCCCCAACCTCCCGCTAATCTGTCTGGGTGCCAGCCCAAAGCCTTGGAGCAGCCAACCAGCAAGGTCTCTTTTCTCATTCTTCTGGCCCAAAAAGCCTGGCCAGCGGGAGCGATCGGGAATACTGTAGCGATCGATAATTAACCCGTTTTTTCATTTATAAAGTTATCGAGGCAAATCGAATTAATGATCAATAATTATCATAATCTAACATAATAAATTCAGAAATTAGATAAAATGTTTTTCATATTGCCGCCAGAGGATACTCGAATCCGGCTCTCGAGAAGGCCAGAAAGATGTGAAGTGAATGAGACGCAGTAAAAAAGAAAAAAGAAGAGAAAAAATTTCTGCCCCGCTCATTTGATGAGCGGGATAGCATCTACTGCATCGGGATTGGCCAGCGCGGATAGGTCTCCGGTGGGATTGCCCAAAGCCTTGGCCTTGATCACCCGGCGCATGATCTTGCCCGATCTGGTCTTGGGCACATCCTTGACGAATAAAACCGTCTCCGGGTATGCTACTGGACCCAATACAGAGCGGACGTGCTTGGCCAGCTCCTTCTTCAGATCCTCGCTCTCCTCCTGTCCGGTTCTGAGGATGACGAAGGCTACAATGACCTCTCCCTTGACCTCATCCGGCTTTCCGATGACAGCTGCCTCAGCCACCTTGGGATGGGATACGAGGGCTGACTCAACCTCGGCGTTGGAGATCCTGTGACCAGCAATCTTCAGCACGTCGTCGATTCTGCCCTGGATGAAGAAGTATCCGTCCTTATCTTTCATGGCCTTGTCGCCAGCCAGATATGTGCCAGGCCGGATCTCCCAGTAGGTGGACCAGTACTCCTTCTGGTACCTCTCGGGGTCTCTGTAGAAGGCCCTGAGCATGGATGGCCAGGGTGTGGCGCTGACAATGTTTCCTCCCGAGCCCAGCGGTACCGGATTGGCTTCCTCGTCCAGGACGTCGATATTGAATCCAGGCAGGGGGAAGGTCGCAGATCCGGGCTTGAGGGGAGTGATGGGCAGGGGAGAGACCAGGAATGTGCCGGTCTCAGTCTGCCACCAGGTGTCCATGATCGGCAGCTTGCCTGCACCGAAGGTGTTTCTGTACCAGATCCAAGCCTCGGGATTGATGGGCTCGCCCACAGATCCCAGCAGCCGCAGGCTGGAGACATCGTACTTCTTGGCCCAGGTATCTCCAGCTTTCATCAGCATCCTCACTGCAGTGGGTGCGGTGTAGAAGACGGATACCTTGTTGTCCTGAATTATCTTGTACCATCGGCCAAGGTCCGGGAAGTCCGGAGATCCCTCGTACATTATGCTGGTACAGCCCAATGTGAGGGGCCCGTATACTATGTATGAGTGGCCAGTGATCCATCCAATATCCGCTGTGCACCACCAGACATCGCTGTCCTTAATGTCGAAGACCCAGTGCAGAGTCTGAGCCGGACCGACACAATATCCGCCATGGACGTGCTCGATACCCTTGGGTTTGCCAGTAGTTCCGGAGGTATAGAGGATGAACAGTCTATCCTCGGTGTCCATCTTCTCGCACTCGCATTTATCGGACTTTCCGGCTACCAGATCGTCCCACCAAATATCTCTGCCCTGTTTCATGGGGACCTCGACGCCAGTTCTCTTGTATACCACCACATTCTGCACTGATGGGGTATTGGCTGTGGCCTCGTCAACATTCGGCTTGAGGGCCAGTGGCTTGCCGCGCCTGTAGAAACCATCCACAGTCACAACCACTTTTGCCTCAGCATCCATGATTCTGCTGTTCAGGCCGCCGGCGGAAAATCCTGAGAACACAATGCAGTGAATGGCGCCGATCTTGGCAATGGCGAGCATGGCAACGGGAAGCTGGGGGATCATGGGCATGTACAGCATGACTCTATCGCCCTTGACCACGCCCAGGCTCTTGAGGCCGTTGGCGAACTTATTGACCTCCTTTTCGAGCATTGCATAAGTGATCTTCTGAGTGGGCTGATCAGTAGGTTCAGGCACGAATATATAGGCTACTTTATCCTTCTTGGCCCCCTGAGCATGCCTGTCCACGCAGTTATGGGCCACGTTGCATTTGCCGCCCACGAACCACTTGGCATATGGAGGTTTCCATTCCAGGGTTGATCCCCAGGGCTCGAACCAATCGGCATAGGTCTTGGCCATCTCCCCCCAGAACTGAATATAGTTGGCGGAGCACCAAAGGCGCATCTCCCGCTCACTCTTGAATCCCTTCTCCTTCATCCATTTCATGACGTTGGAGTTCTCAGCCAGATCTCTTGGCGCCTCGAATATCCTCGTCTCCTCTAGCAAGACAGATGTCTTTGCCGTCGCTTTTTGGTCAGCCAAATTCGTAACCTCCTTTAATAATTGATGTTCCTGCGATTCTATCCGGCTATCCTCTCAGTGGGCACTTGGACAAATTTATTTGAAAAACCGGGGCTCCCACCGCCGGAGAGTGACCACAGAAGCATCATCACGGTTGATTATTTTCTTCATTAATAAGGTTAATGGTTGCAGAAGGATGTAGTGCATAGCAATTCAAGATAAAAATAGCGCCTCCAGATCATAGGAGGCTTTTTGCCCGGAGATCACAAAGCCGCAATATTATAATAATTTTATTTATATGATTTTAGTTAAAATTTAACAAACTCGAAGAAACTTCAATCGCGACTGACCGGGGATTGAAGCCAACCCGATAAAAAGAATGGATTGGATGCTGTGATCTCTACATTGATACTGGATCCCAACCTGGGATTGCCTTCTACCACAATCCCCAGATAATTTTTCGCCCGGGCCTTCATGGTGCCGTCCCGACCTCTTTCAGTTACCAGGGCCGAGAGCGACTCACCCACGTATCTGCTATTTCTCCTGGCGGCAATATCCATCCACAGGCGGGTCATCTCTCTTGATCTCTCCTTTTTGAAGCGATCGGGCATGTCATAAAGCCTGGCGGCAGCCGTGCCCGGCCGCGCAGAAAATCTGGTCAGGTTGACTTTATCCGGCTGCATTCTCTCTATCAAATTAATGGTATCCTGAAAATCCTCTTCCGTCTCACCGGGAAAGCCTATGATAACATCGGTAATTATAGCTATATCAGGAAAGCAAGATCTGAAGGCTGCCACCATCCTCAAAACGTCTGGGGCATGGTATCTCCGGCCCATCTCCCCTAAAATACGATCCGAACCCGACTGAACCGGCAGATGCAAAAATCGATAGACTTTAGGGCTGCAAAAAGCATGTATAACCCGCTCCTGGATGGGGGTGAGGCTGTATGGATTCATCATGCCCACTCGCAACATGAACCTTCCGGGCAGGGCCGTCAGCCGGTTTAAAAGCAGGGACAGATCATCTCCCCGGTCAGAGCCATAGGCTGCGGTATCCTGGGCGGTGATCTGAATCTCCACCAGGCCCTGGGCAATCATTCTCTTAACCCGTTCGACCACATCATCAAGGCTGCGGCTCTTCAGACTTCCCCTGGCCTTTCTCACTATGCAGTAGCTGCAGGCTCCGTTGCATCCCTCCGCCACATTGACGATGCCGCAGAGATCCTGTGCCGACCCTGGGCTGAGTGGCAAGGAATATAGCATAGCGGGTGGGTCCAAAGAGAGCGGGGGCAGAGAGCTTGGGAGAGCAAAGAGATCCTCGATCTTCCTGGCAGAAGATCCATTCAAGGTGCCCAGCTCTCCCCGGCAGGACAGGCCGGAAATGGATTTTGGCAATGCCGCCGGCAGGCAGCCTGCCACCACCAGTCTCGGCCCCTGCAGCAGACGGAGCCTGCGCAGGACCTTTCGTTCCGTCTTCTCTGTAACCGCGCAGGTGTTTACCACGATAGCATCCGCCTCATCCAGGGAGGATTGGATGTGCCCCCTCTCCTGCAATGCTACTGCCAGCTCCTGGGAGTTGCCCATATTAGCGGTGCAGCCAAAGGTCTCTATATAAAATTTCATGCTCCTGCCGGCCTCATCTCCTCCCTTCTCACCTGATAAATCCCCACAATCGCGCCCATTAAGGCCGGAGCCAAAAAGAATCCTCCAATGCCCCCCACCATTGCCCCTCCCAGAAAAGAGAGCATCACCAGCAGGGGATGCAGAGATGACCTGGATGCCACCAGATAAGGCCGGATAAATAGCTCGGATGGGAGATAGATGAGGGCGGAGGAGATGATGAAAAATAATGCTGCCCCTTCTGCACCTGCGGAAAGGTAGCGGTAGATGGATAGAGGTATGATCACCACCCAGGAGGTAAAGAAGGGCACCATCCCGGCCACGAATACGATGCTGGCCAGGGCGAAAGGCTTGGGCATACTAAAAGCATAGAATACGGCTACAGATATGATGCTGCCCAATATTGAGGTGTAAATGGTGCCGATGAATATACCGCTGAGTATTGCATCTATGCGGCGGATATACCTCAAGCAGGCCTGCTTCTCCCTCTGGGCAAGCAGAGATATCGCCGACTTCACCAGGCTCTCCCCCTCCAGGAGCATGAAGTAGCAGACAGGAATGGAGATCAAGAAATTGATGATGGCTAAAGATGCCACCCGTCCCATGTGAAGGACGGGGATGGAGGCGGCTATGGGCCCCAATATTCCTGCCACATTCTCGAGCCCCCCCGCTAAAAGATCCTTGACCCAGGGGGTGAGGTCCCGGGAGAGCTGATCGGTGAAAGCGGCCAGAGCCAGCCTTATTGCCTCCTGGTTCTTGGCCAGGATTATGATCTGGTTGGCTATCTCGATCATGCCCAGGCCCAAAACCAGGAAGATTGGTATGACTATGCATAATACGGCGATCAGAACTCCCGTCCTCTTTTTGCGGGGGAAGAGGTCCCGTATGGGCTTGCCCACATAGGCGAAGACTGTGCCCAGGATGATGCCGTCCATAAAGGGAAAAAAGAAATAAGCTACCAGGAGGAGGGATGCCAGAGCTACTATCAGCAGTCCCCTATGCCTAGAGCACCATTTCCCTGATTCCAAGTCCATATTTTAGTTGGTGGCTCTGGGGGCGGGAATAGATATGATTTATGCTCGCAAGATCAGTTGGCCCGGCTTAGGAACAGGCTGCTTCCAGCATCGACTCCAGCCGCTCCAGCTTGGGCCCGGGATTCTGATTTTGATGCTTGACCCAGTCCTGCAGCTTTCTTACCGCCCGACCGGAGTCAATGATCTCGCCTGCTCTCTCCACGGCCTCTGGCAGGTCAGCGGCATGGCCTGCCATGCAGAGCAATGGGGCGGCATTGAGGCAGACGATCTCCCTTCTGCTGCCCGTCTCTCTGCCACATAACAGCCGCAGCAGGCTGTGAGTCTCTTCCTTTATGCCGCCCCTATGAAGAATCTCCTCCTCTTCTGCCGGCCTTATTCCCAGATCCTGCGGCATCAGGGAGTGCTCTATGATGCTTGCATCCTCGGCTATCTCCGCTACATAGGATCGGCCCAATGAGGATAGCTCATCCATGCCCCGGCTGCCGTCCCGGCTCCTGCCGTGCACCACAAAGGCTCTCTTATATCCGATCTGCTTCATAGCCTGAGCAACCGGCAGGAGAAGATCCTGGGAGTAGACTCCCCGCAGGGCATATTCGGGACGGGCGGGATTGGCCAGAGACCCGGCCACATTGAGAACTGTTCCAAATCGGATCTGGGATAAGATGCGGTAGAGGGCGGAAGGGTGAACCCGCTGGCTCATGCCGTTGAATATGCCTATGCCCGCCCTTTCGATGCTTCTTTTCACCAGATCGGCGTCGCATTCCACATCCACGCCCAGGGCCTCCAGGATGTCCACCGCCCCACACCGGGAGGTAATGGCCCGGGACCCGTGCTTGGCCATATTTATGCCCTCTGCCGCAGCAACCAGTGAGGCGGCAGTGCTTATGTTGAATGTCTTGATGCCGTCCATGCCCGTGCCGCAGTTGTCCACCAGGGGTCCCCAGACCTCCGGGCGGACCTTGACCGTATCCATGTCATAAATGGCCTGCCATATGCCGGCGATCTCCTCCGCGCTGGCTCCTTTGGCGGTGATGGCGGCAAGAAACGCCCCCTGCTGCAGATCAGGCTGCTCATCCTTCAGGATCTGCCGGAATAGGAAGTTCGCCTCTTCCCGGTTCAGATCCATTCCCCGGATCAGTCTGTCCACCCGGCAGCCGAAGTACCTCAGACTCTCCTCCACTCTATTCACCTTTAACACAAATCAATGTCAGAAGCATACTACCGATTTCATGCCTGCTCTCCGGGAAGAATGATCCAATGCTCGATCTATCTGGGAGAGCGATACTCTCCTGGTGATGAGCCAGTCTGCCCTGATTTTGTGGGAGAGCAATAGCTTGACGGCCAGACTATTCTGAAGGCTGGTGCAGCCATAGGACCCGAAGACGGTGATTTCATGATAATGAATGCGGCGCAGGTCCAGCTTTTTTTGGCCCTGGCCTGGCGCAGGTCCGGAGAATACGCAGGCCCTTCCACCCGGGGAGAGCAGATGGAGAGACTCCTGGTCTATAGGCATCTCGGGAGTGGCGGAGATGATGACATCGGCTCCCTGGCCTTCCGTCTCCGCGGCCAGGAGATCCTGCAGCGGCTCATCAGTTGGATCGAATACAACAGCATCGGTATTCTCTCTTAAAAGACGGATCCTCTCCGGCAGCCTTTCTGCTATCATCACCTTTTCCGCGCCCCTTAAGCGGGCCAGGAGGGCATGCATGGCCCCGATGGGGCCGCCGCCCAAAATGAGGACAAAATCATCCCGGCAGACGGGGCAGTGGCTCTGGCCGTTCAGACAGCAGGCCAGAGGCTCGGAGAGGGCAAGAAGAGAGCAGTCGGAGTTGGAGGGCAGCAGGTTAAATCCACGTGAGAGGCTCTCAGCCGGCAGGGCCAAGAGCTCGGCAAATCCTCCCTGGGAGTTAAAGCCCATGATTTTGATATCCCGGCAGAGATTGTCTTTGCCTCTCCGGCAGGGCCGGCACTCTCCGCAGACGATGCCGGGCCAGATCTGGACCAGGTCTCCCTCTGCCAGGCCGAAACCGCGTCCGTCCAGCTCCCGTATCCTCCCCATCATCTCATGGCCGAGAATCCGGGGATAAACCAGATCCCTGTGGCCCTGATGAATTAGCTTGATATCTGTGCCGCAGACAGCACAGGCCTTGATCTCCAGCAGGGCCCCGCCTTCCGGCACCGGGGGATCGGGAACGCTTTGCAGCTCCAGCCTGCCGGGGGATAGTAGCTGGGCGGCTTTCATCTTTTGGGCAGCTCCACAGTCAGGAGCACCCTGTCCGTCTCCTCCACCAGCTGCCTCTGGGTGAGGCCATAGATCCCGGCCAGAAGTGATGCCCCTCCCATGCCCACTCCCTCCTTGACATAACCCTGGGCATAGATCTGGACCGGAGGAACCCTGGATCTCTCCAGCCCCGGATCGGCATAATAGTAAGGCCGGCCTGCTGCCTCCACGATCTCTTTGAAGCCAGCCGTCTTGTCTTCTATGATGTATTTGGTGGTGGCAATGGAGACATCTCCACCGATTTTCAGGGCCTTGGCCAGGGCCAGCACGGCGGCCATCTGGGTTCCACCGGCCAGGACGGTACGGCAGCCTAAGAGGCCCTGCATCAGGCCGAGAGCCGCCGGCATCATGGGGTCGCCTACCTCCTGCACCGCCCGGAGGGGCCGGTCCTTGAGTTCTCCCTCCTTTATCCCTGCCCGGGAGAGAGCCTGGGCCACCACCTCCTCCTTGAGGGCGGTGGGATTGGACTGGAAGCTGCTGCTGACGCCTGCCTGGTACCCCAGGGCACGCAGCACGGCCAGAGCGGTGGTGGTTCCTCCGGCTATGGACTCGCCAATAAAGACGCAGTCGGAGAGCCGGGAGAGCTTGCGCCCCAGCAGAAGGGCATTCTCGAAGATGGCAGAGGCGGCGGGCACAGCCGGCCCCACTCGGATATCGGATCCCGCTTCTCCTCCCAGCTCGGCATAGGGCACAGCCGGCTTCTTGCGCAGGCCGGAGGCCACGAACATGCTGGGAACGCCGGTCAGGTTCAGGGCGGCTCGGGTCACTATGGCCGGGGTGGGCGAGCCTCCTGGGGCTTCGGGCAGCTCGGGCATGGTGATGATGCGATTGGTCTCCACCAGCTCGGCATCGGCTCCCGGGGTGTAGTCTGTCAGCTTCGGGCTGGTTCCAGCCGCGGAGAGGCCGGGAATCTTGCCGGTGTCGGTGTTGGATATGATGCAGAGAAAGAGGGGCCTTTTTGGAAGAGGCTCAAAATCAGGGTAGATCCATTCTGGCATGATACTCACCCTGACCTGCAGATATATCAAACCAACGCCAGTAAGCTTAATTTAACTAAAATTGTCTTGATTAGCTGACAAACAGACTTTGCCCGGGCAGGGACCGTCGGATACCCTGACTAAAGGCAGTGGATATGGCAGACATTTATGGCGCAAAGTTAAATCCATCTTATAGGCAAGGATTGCTTTGATCATATTGACTGAAGAATTCATGGCCAAAGCGGCAATCGAGGCGGCACTATTCGCCTCGGGCCGGACCGTCTGCTTGAAGGAGCTTGTCGATCTCTCCGGCCGCTCGGCTGAACAGGCAGAGAGGCTGGCGGATGAACTGGCCGCCGAGTATGCCGCCCGCCAGTCGGGACTGGAGATCAGGAGAATCGGGGATGGCTACTCCATGCAGGTTCGCTACGCTCTGGCGGGGCGAATCATTTCTTTTGCCCCCAAGGAGATCGCCGCCCCGTTGATCAGGACCCTGGCCATCATCGCCTACAAGCAGCCCATCAAGCAGAGCCAACTGGTGGAGATCCGGGGCAACAAGAGCTATGATCATGTCAAAGAGCTGGAGAAGAGAGGGCTGATCAATGCGGAGAAGAGCGGCCATACCAAGCTGCTTTCCACCTCCCGCGGCTTTGCCGATTATTTCGGCATCTCCTCCGATAGCCCCCAGGAGATCAGGAGAGCCCTGCTTAGGGATCGCAAGCTCTTAGGAGTAACGCCCATGTACGAGAGCCTGGCCTTGCGACTGGGCCTTGATTATGTCCTGGTCAATCCCTATCATCCGGAGGCCCAGGACCTGGAGCGGCTGAAAGAGATAGATCTCCTGGTGCTGGCTCCGGGTTACAGGGAACGGGTGGAGCGGGTCTACTCCGGTCCCATGCTGGAGGCGGGAGTGCGCAGCCTCTCCCAGCTCAAGGTGAGCGCCGAGAGGATCTGCCTGGAGGCGGGAGCGGGAGATGTCGAGCCCCTGGCTGCCGAGATCGACTCGCTGCTGGCACGGTTCCGGAAGAGAGCGGTGGCAGCGAGGCCGGTGCAACCCCTCACTCCCATGATCGAGGAGCTGGCCAGGGATCTGCATCTGAGGATCGAGGAGAAGGGCCTGACCGCTGCTCCTGAAACGGCGGAAAGGGAGGCAGATATACAGGTGCCTGTGCACCAGAGCTATGATATGGATATACTGGAGCGCATTGTGCAGCGCTGCGAGAAGATGCTTGCCAGCCTGGCAGCCTCGGAAAGATAGATAAGAGCTCAAAGCAATATCCACTGTCAAGAAGACGAGTCGTGCTTGATGCTTTCTTCTGGCGCAGTGGCAGTGATCAGCGGTCTGGGAAGGATAAGGAGTTGAGGCAGAGCATATGGGTGAAGAAGCAGTCTATTACATAACCAAGGGCCCTATCAGAGGAGCTTGCCAGCATAAGCATCGAACCATCGATTATGCCTATCACTGCTTGAGGCATGACATTCGATCCGCAGAAAAGGAGGGAACCCGCTCCGACCGAAGAATCCTGGCAGTGGATAACGGGCAGGTGAGGGAGTTGGTAGAGCATGAGATCTGCGAACTGGACTATGCCCGAAAGACAGCGCTGAAAAAGAAGGTTCTCAAGCAGGAGCAGAGAGAATTGAATAATGGCAAGTGAACCGATCCAAAACGCCTTTAAGCGGGCCGGCATGGCTGAGACCTATCCCAATTTTTGCATTAATTCTATAATGGCTGGGAAATTATATCAATCAAGAGAGAAGTGTATTATCCGCCGGGAGATAATGAGATGTATTCAATAATAGAGATAGTTGGAAAGGATCCCATGGGATGGGAATATGCAGTTAAAAATGCCATAGATGAGGCCTCAGAGAACCTCAGAGATCTCAGGATTGCGGCGGTCAAGGAGCTGGACATAAAGATAGATAATGGTAAGATTTCGGAATACAGAGTCAAGATAGATCTGTCCTTTAAAGACGAGAAATGAGGAAATGCAAACACCTGTTTTGACCTGATCTCGGTTCACCGGAGATCCTGGCTACCCTCTGAAATCCTGAGAGGATCTCTAATTCTCGTTACTTCTTCTGGTGCTGGGGGCAGTAATAGCTGGTTCTGCCTGCGATCTTTATCCTCTGCAATGCAGTGCCGTCCCAGGGACAGGCTTCTCCCGGACGGCGATGGGGCAGCAGGTAGGAGTTGGGGAGCTTTTCAAAATCGGCATTAGAGGCCAGGGATGTCCTCAACACTTCCTGGATGGCGGAATAAAGAGCCTCCAGCCTCTCCCGCTTTAGGCTGCGGGCCTGGGGGCAGATGCCGGACTGGAAGAGAGCCTCATCGGCATAGAGGTTGCCGAGACCGGCTATCAGGCCCTGATCCAAGAGAGCCGGCTTGATTTTCCCCTTTCTGCCGCTCATGGCTGCCAGGAAGGCCTCTTTTTCCATCTTCAGGGCATCCGGACCGATGCCCCGCCGGGCCAAAAAATCCTGCGGACTTGCTGTCAGCCCCACCTCCCCAAAGATACGGAGGTCGTCGAAAGCCAGAGCCGCCCCGCCCTCAAAGTCTATCCTCAGGCGGGTGTGGCGGGGCTCTGCACTGCCCTTTTCCAGGATTACTGGCCATCCGGTCAGTCCCAGGTGGAGAGCAAGCCATAGTCCGGAGTCGATCTGCAAGAAGAGCCTCTTGCCGTGGCGAATGGCCGAAGAGAGCCGCCGTCCGGCCAGAGCGCCTTCCAGGTCCTGAGCGGAGACGGAATTGAGGATGCGCGAGTCTCTGACATCGATGGCTCTGATTTTCTGATGCAGGGCTCTGGCCTCCAGGAGCCTTCTAGCCATCTCCACCTCGGGAAGCTCAGGCACGGATGATCACCTTCAAGCTTTTCCCGCTTTTCTCCCGGCAGCTAAATCCGGGAATCATCAAGAGCACTGCTGCATGGGCAGGACATCTCGGCAGGAAGCATCTGCGCCGTCTGCTGCACAATCTCCAGGACAGCATGTTGGCATTTTTCCATCAGATCGGAGATGCCGGCGAGCCTCAGGCCGCCCTCTCCCGCCATTCCTGCGGCGGGATTGGTGACCACACAGAGGGAGGCATAGCACAGCCCCGCCTCTCTGGCCAGCACCACCTCGGGATAGCCGGTCATTCCCACCACATCACCGAACTGGCGCATCATCCTGATCTGGGCTGGCGACTCCAGGTGGGGGCCCTGGGCGCAGACATAGATCCCTTCTGCTGCCTGAAGGCCTGCGGCCCTTGAAGCCTCGCCCAGAGCGGCGCGAAGATGGGGGCAGTAGGGCTGGCTCATGTCCACATGCACCGCCCGGTCGTCGAAGAAGGTATTGGGGCGGCAGGAGGTGAACTCCACAAAATCAGAAGGGATGAAGATGCTGCCCGGAGGATGGCCGGCCATGCTGCCCACGCTGTTGATGGAGATGACCGCTCTGGCGCCCGATTTTTTGGCAGCGCAGATGAGGGCCCGGTAGTTTACCCGATGGGGGGGAAGGTGGCTTTCCCCGTGGCGGGAAAGGAAGGCCACCTTGATTGTCTTCATCCGAGAGCGGATGATGGGTAGGCGGCCATAGGGCGTATCCATCTCGTCCATCAGGCCCTCCAGGGAGAAGCCCAGGCCGCCGATGACCGCCAGATCGAAGTTCATGGTGGGAATTTGTAGCTGCTGGCTAAAAAATCTTATCGAGGCTCCCCCATCACAGCAGCGGCATCAGCGGCGGGCGGAAGACCCCCTTCTCGGTGATTATGCCGCTTACCAGCTCCAGGGGGGTGGCATCAAAGGCCGGATTGTAGGCCTTTATCCCCTCCGGCACCAGCCGCTTTCCGTTCAACATGCAGATCTCCTCGGGATCGCGTTCCTCCACGGTGATATCCGCTTCCTCATGGCCGGGATCGAATGTGGACAGCGGCGCCGCCACATAGAAGGGTATGCCGTGATGCCTGGCCAGGACGGCATGGCTGTAGGTTCCGATCTTGTTGAAGACGGCATCTTTGGTGATTCTGTCCGCCCCCACTATGACCTTATCTATCCTGCCCATTCTCATCAGGCTGCCGGACATGCTGTCGCAGATGAGGGTCACCGGTATCCCGTCCTCGGTCAGCTCCCAGGCAGTGAGCCTTGAGCCCTGATGCAGAGGCCGGGTCTCACAGGCATAGACATGGATCTTCTTGCCTTCGGCGACAGCAGAGCGCACCACTCCCAGGGCCGTGCCCCAGCCCACGCAGGCCAGCCTTCCGGCATTGCAGTGGGTGAGGACATTGTCCCCGTCCCGGAGCAGCCTGGCCCCGAATTTTCCCAGGAGCCGGTTGACCCGTATATCCTCCGCCGCAATCTCCTCCGCCTCAGCGAGAGCCTTTTCCCGGATCTCCTCCCTGCTCTCGCCGCAGGCAGCTGCTCTCATAACCCGGTCCACCCCCCAGGAGAGGTTGACCGCCGTGGGCCGGGCCGATCGGATCATCTCCGCCGCAGTCTCCAGCTCGGCCATCATCTCCGGAGAGCCAGCCGCCCGGCTCAGATGCGCCGCCAAAGCTATGCCATAAGCTCCGGCGGCGCCCAGAGCGGGAGCGCCACGAACCTGAAGGGACTTTATGGCCTGCACCAGCTGATGGATGCTCTTGATCTCAAGGGCAAGCAGCTCTTCCGGCAGAAGGGTCTCGTCTATAAGCCACAGGCCATCATCCCACCAGATGGTCCTTGACTGGCAGTCGCTCAAGAGAGTATCACCTCAAATGAGAGAGAAATGCGTCGGCATTATTAATCTTCTCCGGCACTTCCTGAAGAGAGCTTTTTATAGTTAGGGTCCACATAAGCATATTTATTTAAAGGGTTGATCCGGCATTCAATTGGGATATCCCGCCTGCAGAATCCTGAGTTCTCCGGGGCAGGAAGGGTTATATCATCGTCGGACAATGCTGTAATTTGGAGACTGCAATCCGTGTCTGCCGTTGAGATTAATGCGGGCTTATCCTCCGTTTTCCGCTTGGGATCGTTAATGGTCATCCTGACGGTTCTCTGGAGCATCCCAGCGTTGGCTGAGTTGGATGATAATTCGTCCATACTCCTGCTTTTTTCCTATTCCCCTGATCACCCCTGGGTAGAGGAGGAAAAGGAGGCTTTCACCCATAAGTTCCGCCAGGACCATCCGGACGCGCCTACTCCTCAAGTTGAGCATATGGGCTTTGGGCCCTGGCCGGATGGGGATTATGAAAGGCGGATCATAGATCTATATCACTACAAATATTCCCGGCAGAGATTAAGCCGTCCCATAGATATGGTCATAGCATTTGATATTCCGGCCTGCAGCCTAGTCCTGAATCACAGAGAAGAGCTTTTTCCAGATGCCTATCTCATCCTGGCCGGTATGATGGCCCCCGATGGCCCGGAGAGCATCAACTCCCGCAGAGAGAAAGCCAGCTTCATCCGGCAAGGGGCCGATCTTTCCGGCACCCTGCGGGCCATGCATGATCTCCATCCCCGGGCAGGCGAGATTCTGGTGCTGCTGGATGACACAGCGGAAGGCCGCTATCTGGCAGATGAACTGGATGATCTGGCTCTTGATTTCAGCAGCCAATTCAATATATCCTTAAGGGAGATCTCCCTGGGCAGCAATGTCAGCAGCATGAACCAGACCGCCATCACTGCCGCAACTGAAGAGGGCGGCCTTCTGATCCTCTGCGGCCTTTTCGGCTGGCGGGATTCGGATCCTCCGGGAAATTGCAGCCTGGTAAGCGTCATCAGCCCCGTCGTTCCCGTCCCCATTTACGGGCTGTGGGACTTTCAACTAAAGCAGGGAATTGTGGGAGGAAGCCTTGCTTCAGGCAGAGATCTGGGGGAGAAGGCCGCCTCTGCCGCTGCCGCCGTCTGCAGGGGCGAGAGCCTGCCCCAAATCCAGAATATCTCCTCCATCCTCAAATTTGACCGGGAGCAGATGGATGTCCATGGCCTGAGCCAGCCTTCTCTGCCGGGAGGCGCCATAATCACCAGATCCGGCCTTTCCATCCCGGAAAGGCATGAATCAGTGATGCCGACGCTGGCCACCATGCTGCTCTCCATTGTCCTGGGGCTGGTCATAATCTCCGCCCTGAACATCCGGATGAGATCGGTTACGAAAAGAGAGCTCAAAGAGAGCGAAGGCAAATACAGGGACCTCTCCCTACAGCTGCCTCAGACCGCATTCGAGCTGGATGAAAAAGGCAACCTCTCTTTCATAAACCGTTTCGGCAGCCAGGCCCTGGGATATGCCCAGGAGGACCTCCAGTCCGGGCTTAATGTGCTCCAGATAGTATCCGAGGAGGATAAGGAGAGGATCATTGAGGATATACGTCTGACAGTAAAGGGTGATCCGCAGGTCGGTGAGTTTTCTCTGGTCAGGAAGAATGGCAGCACATTTCCAGCCATTGCTTACCTCATACCTGTGGCGAAAGGTGGCCGGAGGGTGGGGCTGAGAGGCATATTTCTGGATATATCCGAACGCAAACAGACGGAGATGGCCCTGCGGGAATCCGAGAGCAAGTTCAGAGGGATCACCGAGAAGTCTCTGGTGGGGGTTTACATCGTCCAGGATTGGATTTTCAAATATGTCAATCCCAGATTTGCAGAGATCTTCGGATACAGCGGCCGGGAGATGATGGGCAAGATGGGGCCGAGAGACCTGGAGGCGGCTCCCGGTGAGCTGGAGAAGATTGTGGATGGCCTGAAAAAAAGGCCTGCCGGGGAGAATGGTTCCCGGGACGGTCCGGATTATTATGAGGTCAGAGGCATCACCAAGAGCGGCAACATCGTGGACGTGCAGGTGTTCGGGTCCTTTACCACATATGAATCCCGAGAGGCGGTGGTGGGAACGGCCCTGGATATAACCGCCAGAAAGCGAATAGAGGAGGATCTTAAGAGGGCCAGGGACGAGGCGGAAGCTGCGGCAAAGGCCAAGTCTGAGTTCCTTGCCAATATGAGCCATGAGATCAGGACGCCCATGAATGTGGTCATTGGAATGACCAGCCTGATCTTGGGCACAGATCTCAGCCCGGAGCAGAGGGAGTATCTTATGACCATCAGGAAGAGCGGCGAGTCTCTTCTCTCCATTATAAATGATATCCTCGACTTCTCCCGGATCGAGAGAGAAAAGATAGATCTGGAGAGGCAGCCGTTCAGTCTGGAGATCTGCATCAGGGATGCCCTGAGCTTCATATCCAGCCTGGCCCAGGAAAAGGGCCTGAAGCTAAATTATATTTCTGAAGATGAATTTTCCGAGACCATCGAGGCAGACCAGTCCAGGGTGCGGCAGGTTCTGGTAAATCTGCTCTCCAATGCGGTGAAATTCACCGAGCGTGGGGGGATAGAGGTCAGATCCCAGGTCAGAGAAAAAGGTGATAACAGATATGAAATATACATCAAGGTCAGGGACAGCGGCATAGGCATATCCTCAGAGGCCATGGGCAGGCTCTTTCAGCCATTCTCCCAGGCCGACGCTTCCACATCCCGCAAATACGGCGGAAACGGTCTGGGCCTGGCCATAAGCAAGAAGCTTGTGGAACTGATGGAGGGCCGGATCTGGGCGGAGAGCACTCCGGGAAAAGGCAGCACATTCCATTTCACATTCATGGCCTATAAATCCCAACTTCCGGCTCAAAGGCCTCCCACTCTCGTCCCTCCAGCAATTGTCCCCCTCCAGGAGCATGGGGGTGAATCGGCGGAGAGGTCCATTCTCCTGGTAGAGGACAATCCCGTCAACCAGAAGATGGCACTGCTTATGCTCAAGAAGCTGGGATACCGGGCGGACAAGGCAGCCAACGGCAGGGAGGCGCTGGCTGCCCTGGAGACAAAATCATACGACCTGATATTGATGGATGTTCAGATGCCGGAGATGGACGGCCTGGAGGCCACTCGGGAGATAAGGAGAAGATGGCCGTCCCGCGGCCCCAAGATAGTGGCTTTGACCGCCCATGCCATAGCCGGGGACAAAGAGAAATGCCTGCAGGCGGGAATGGACGACTACCTTTGCAAGCCCATTGACCTGGATGATCTCAGGGCGGCTGTAGAGAAGGCTTTTGTCAAGTAAGGTGCTTTTTCCTCAGGCGAGTATGGAGAGATTAGGAATATATCGTTCTCTCTTTTTAAGGGATGGAGTGAAAGGCTAATAAATCCATAGACCGATTATGTAGGGTGAAGAAAGCGCTGCCCCTGGTCTTTACCCTGTCCCGGATCGAGAACCTCATGCATCAGATGAGCTTCGATCCCGTTAAGATGAGAGGAAAGATCATCACCAATACCACCAGAGTTGATAAGAAACACCTGCAGGAGGCTCTGGCCATCTTCTTCGATGCCATCTCCGCCGGCCTCTCCGTATCACCCCTGATCAGGATTGAGGAGGAGGAGAGGGGCATAATATTGAAGACCGCCTGCAGTCTGACCATCTGCGGCGTGATGCTGAAAAATGGCATTCCGGTGCGCCCCAAGGGGGGAGGACTGATAGAGGTGGTGGAGCGCAAGCCTACCCGGTTCACAGATATGCTCATGTACTGGGCCACGACCATCGATCCCATAGATCTGCTCACCGCCCAGGGAATGACCGACATAGTGGGGATGATGCGCACTGGCAACGGCAGGATACTGGGCAACCTCCAGGAGGCCCCCTTCCCGGCCAGGGATAAAATTGAGGAGCTGCTGGAGCAGCTTTCGGCAGTTGATTTTGCCGGCATATTGGAGCTCGGCGATCCCAATATGGATGTGCTGGGAGTCTCCGTGGAGAGGGACCATGTGGGCATCGCCCTGGTGGGAGGGACGAATCTGGTGGCTGCGGCCCAGGAGGCAGGCATTCCTGTCGAGCACCAGTCCATCAGCGACCTGACCGAGGCTACCCTTATGACGCATATCGATGAGCTGATCTGATAATGACGCCCTGATCAAAGACCGGCCCCGGAGAGCGGCAGTCAAGCCTCAACCGATTCAAATATATGTCCGGCGATGGAGAAAAGACAGTGATGGCTGAGAAGAGAATTTGCCAAGCCAGGAGTGACAGGAGAATGGAGTTGCTGATAGTCGCATCCTTGCTCTGCCTGGCCCTGGCAGGTCTGTCCGGGGCCACACTGGACTCCGCCTCAGCGGAATTCATGGCCAGCATAGGCCGTGCCGAATTCCAGACCAACAACTCCAGCCAGGATTCAATCGCTTTTGCAGGCCGGGATGAGCTGATCAGCTCTCAGCATAACCTGACCCCGGGTGGAGGTTATTATTCCACTAATCCCATCCTCATGGGCCCGGGCTCCGGCAGCCGGACCGAGATTTCCAATGCCGATTCAGCCACATCCATGAGCCACGAGATTGCAGCAGCAAGAGAGGTATCCAGGGAGGCAGAATACCTGGTCCAGTCATCCGGGATTAAGGGCTCTGCAGGAAAGAGCGGCTTTACCACAACCCAGATGAGGATAGATGAAACAGTGACCGATGGCAGGGTGAACCTGGGGGTGTTGGTGGGAGAGAGCGGAAAGGCTGGAGCGGGCCGCAGAAGCCTCGATCCCTGGCATAGCGCCTGGAGGGATCCGGCCATTGAGATCGATGAGGAGTATATAGGCACATTCAATATCTCCAAGAACTTAACTTATAATAGCAGCTATTCCGTCACCCGGAACAGAGACGTCTGGCTGAACTGTTGCGTAGATGATCAAATCATCAGCCTCTCTCCGCCCGGGCTGGTCAGCGCTGATGATGTCTTCAATTGCTATCGCTGAAGGCTTATAGTCTTCCAGGAGAGATTTGTCTCTTCCAGACCGGGCTCGTTTGTCTTATTCTTGGCGGCCTTTTCGGGAAGCGGGATCGGGCTGAAACTGCTGCTCGAGGATCTTAGAACGAAAGGGTGCTGAAAGAAAGAGGGCTATATAGAAAGGCTAAAAGAAAGTGAATGCCGGAACCGGCGGGGGCGATTCCGGCCCCCCACCGCCCATCCGGCAATTCTCCTGCCTTGAATCAGACTTTTTCAGAAGCTTTCTACATGCTCAGACCTATGGGCACCAGCAGTTGGTCGATGACATAGACAATGCCGTTGTCGTATCTCTCCGAAGCTAGAACGACTGCACCGCCCACCAGGCTGGAGTTGATGTCCACCGGAAGGGATGCTCCGTACATGGTCTTGACCGAATAAGACTCGGTCATATTGAGCAGCACCGCCGCATCCACCACATGGTAAGAGAGAAGGCCGAGCATTCCGCCCTCCTTTTCGCCGATGCCGTCCAAAGAGTCTTTGGCCGCCTCAAAGGCGGCATCGCTGGGGGCAAAGACGGTATAGGGCCCGGAGGTCAGGCCACCGATTCCCATCAGCCCCTGGCCGCTCAAGGTCTCCTCCAGCCCGGAAGCGGTAAGAGCCTCGGCAAATTTGCCCGCGCCCAGATCTTTTGCCGCCTGGGCGGCGCCAAGGCTGCCTTCGCTCTCTGGGACAAGCAGCCGATCTATGACATAGATGGTGCCGCTATCGTACTGCAGAGAAGAGGTTACATTGGCTCCATCCACCTTCATAGCCGGGTCGTGCTCCAGGGTGATATTCTCCCCCTGCATGCTTCCAGCCTCAGAGATCTCGGAGATATTCTCAAAGCCGCCGGCATTCCAGATGATGTGACGGTAGAGCAGCCCCTTCAGCTCAGATGGGCTCTCCTGGAGGGATTCGAGGTCGTATCCCGAGGCAGAAGCGGCAGCAAATGCCTCATCGCTGGGGGCAAAGACGACAAAGGAGCCTTCTCCCATCAACAGTACTCCCTGGTTGTCCAGGATACCGGCCAGGCCGGCGCTTTCTACGGCTGCCGAAAAGTTGCCCAGGCCAAGCTCTTCTGCCGCCTGAGAGAGGCTCTTGGCCCCAGCCTCATCCTGGGCCTGGCAGAGACCTGAACCGAGCAATACCGCCAGGAAGAGCATTCCTGGAATTATCATAATTCTCTTATTCAATACAACCACCACTCTAACCACTATTTTTTCGATGGTCTTTCTTTGGCCGCCTGGAAAGATAAATTTATTGGCGCAATTAATGACAGAGAACTATATAGAGGAGCATCAACCGATCATTTTCCATGCCTGCCCATGAAAAGTCGTTTATTATTGACCATTTGCGATAACTATAACTACAATTGCCGTAGTTGCCTTTCCTCCAGAAGTGAGGCTTTAAAAGTGAAATGGCATTCTGTCTCCACCCGGGAGGTTTTATCCGGCCTGAAATCGGGAGAGGAGGGGCTCTCCGCCGATGATGCGGCCTCCCGGCTCAATGAATACGGGCTCAATCAGCTGCAAAGCCCATCTAAACCCTCTGCTGTGCGCATTTTTTTGGGTAAATTCAAGGACTATATGGTACTGGTGCTCGTCTTCGCTGCCCTGATCTCCTATATCGCCGGAGAGAGCACCAATGCCTATGTCATCCTGGGAATAGTGGTATTGGTCGCCATCATCGGATTCTTCCAGGAGTACAAGGCGGAGAGGGCGATGGAGGCTCTCCGGGAGATGGTAGCACCGGAGGCAGATGTTTTAAGGGACGGTAAAATGAGCACCATTCCCGCTGCAGAGCTGGTTCCGGGAGACCTGATCTACCTGGAGGCGGGAGACAGAGTTCCTGCCGATGGCAGGATACTGGAGGAGACCGCTCTCGAGGTCATCGAGGCCTCCCTGACCGGAGAGTCCCTGCCGGTTAGGAAAGGCGGGGATCTTCTGCCGGAAGATGTGGCCTTGGCGGAGAAGAAGAACATGGTCTTCATGGGGACAATAGTCTCCTACGGCAATTGCAGAGCCATAGTCACTGCTACCGGCCTGACCACGGAGCTGGGAAAGATCTCCGGAATGATCAGGCACAGCCCGGCACCGCCTCCTCTAAAGATCAAGCTGGAGCAACTGGCCAAGAGGCAGGCCATCCTGGTCTTCGCCATATCCATAGTCGTCTTCATCCTCGATGCCAGTCGCGGCTCGCCGTTAATGGACTCTCTCATCACTGCCATAGCCCTGGCTGTGGCGGGAGTGCCCGAAGCCCTGCCTTTCATAGTCACCCTGGCTCTGGCCTTTGGAACCCAGGCCATGGCTCGAAAGAATGCCATCATCCGGAGGCTTCCCGCCGTGGAGAC
>Ga0302252_1000792_pt1 | contig 23228 bp, 16 predicted proteins | sample AAG_RA_Leu_MG_FD_193511 | JGI IMG/M metagenome (GOLD analysis project Ga0302252, IMG submission 193511) | Enriched activated sludge microbial communities from anaerobic digester in WTTP, New Holstein, Wisconsin, United States - AAG_RA_Leu | ecosystem: Engineered > Bioreactor > Anaerobic >...
TTGTAGCACGTGTGTAGCCCAGGACGTAAGGGCCGTACTGACTTGACGTCATCACCACCTTCCTCCCCGTTAATCAGGGCAGTCCTCTTAGAGTGCTGTCTTGCGACTTAGCAACTAAGAGCAATGGTTGCGCTCGTTGCGGGACTTAACCCAACATCTCACGACACGAGCTGACGACAGCCATGCAACACCTGTGCTAGCTCCTGGTTTGACAGGTCGTCCCCTTTTCAGGTTCCTACTTCTAGCATGTCAAGTCCTGGTAAGGTTCCACGCGTAGCGTCGTATTAAACCACATGCTCCACCGCTTGTGCGGGTCCCCGTCAATTCCTTTGAGTTTTAATCTTGCGACCGTAGTCCCCAGGTGGGGCACTTAATATGTTAACTGCGGCACTGATTCTTACGAACCAACACCTAGTGCCCATCGTTTACGGCTAGGACTACCAGGGTATCTAATCCTGTTTGCTCCCCTAGCTTTCGTATTTCAGTGTCAGTTATGGACCAGAGAATCGCTTTCGCCACTGGTGTTCCTCCCGATCTCTACAGATTTCACCCTTACACCGGGAATTCCATTCTCCTCTTCCACACTCAAGCTTTGTAGTATTCCATTCAGTTCTTCGGTTAAGCCGAAGGATTTCAAACAGAACTTGCAAAGCCACCTACATACCCTTTACACCCAGTAAATCCGAATAACGCTTGCCACCTCCGTATTACCGCGGCTGCTGGCACGGAGTTAGCCGTGGCTTCCTTTGCCTGTACCGTCAGCTCTAAACCGTATTATGATTTAGAGTTTCATCCAGGCCGACAGAGCTTTACAACCCGAAGGTCTTCATCACTCACGCGGCGTCGCATTGTCACCCTTGCGGGCATTGCAAAAGATCCTCGACTGCAGCCTCCCGTAGGAGTCTGGGCAGTGTCTCAGTCCCAGTGTGGCTGACCACCCTCTCAGGCCAGCTACCCGTCATTGCCTTGGTGAGCCATTACCTCACCAACAAGCTGATAGGATGCGGGCTCATCCTCAAGTGACACCCTTACGGGCACCTTTTACTGTGAAGCTTACGCAACAAAGTTTTATTCGGTATTAGCCTGTCTTTCGACAGGTTATCCCAATCTCAAGGGTAGATTACCCACATATTACTCACCCGTTCGCCGCTATCAAACTTCGTCTCGGCTTCGCAGGATTGCTCCCGAAAGCTTTGACAAAATAGGATCGCTCGACTTGCATGCCTAATCCACGCCGCCAGCGTTCATTCTGAGCCAGGATCAAACCCTCCGAATGAAGAATTTGATCCATAGCGCTGGACTTGCACAATTTGGTTGTTTTCAAAGATCAATTTTATCTAATGACAAAAAAAGCATCCATGAAGATGCTTTAAAAAATCTCCACAAAAAAATATGTCAACAAAATTTATCAGAGAAAACTGTTCAATCTGTTTCCTTTTTTAAGAGAGGGTATATATATAACATAAAGATTTTTTCTTGTCAAGTATTTTTTAGAAAATTTTTTAGACTAAATTAATTTTTGGTGGGTTTTGGGTTATTCTGAGACTTTAACCCGGTTTCTTCCCGATTCTTTTGCCTGATAAAGAGCCTGATCTGCCTGTTTAATAAAGTCATCTTTTGTTATATTTGTCGTATATTCCGCAACTCCTATGCTTATGGTAAGTTTTATGTTCTTATTGCCAAATTTAAAAGTTCTGGATTCTATGGTTGTACGTATACCTTCCGCCACATTTATTGCATTTTTTACGCCGCATCCGGGAAGCATCATGATAAATTCTTCTCCTCCGTATCTTGCTACTATATCAAGCATTCTGCCTCCGGCTTTTATAATTTTTGAAACTTCTTTTAAAACAAAATCGCCTGCCTGGTGGCCATATACGTCGTTTATCTGTTTGAAAAAATCTATATCAAACATCATAAGCGTCATTTTTCTGTTGCTTATTTTTGCTTCTTCCATCTGGGTCTGCAAAAGTGTGGTAAAATATCTGATATTATAAAGATTAGTCATAGGATCCCGCGTTGCCAGCGTAAAAAGTTTTCCTCTTTCGACAACCGAAATTACATGCGAGTAAATTGTTACACTTAAATAAACAAAAACTACGGCTACAGAAGCATAAATCATATTTAATACTATGCCGAATCTAGTAAACAGAAATATAACAAACGTCACATAAACCAAAAGTATAAGAAAAACTGTTATCACCGCTCTCGCTGGCTTAAGCCTTGAAATAGAAAAAGCTGTAAACAAAGAGCATATAATAATTGCCAAATAATCAAAACCTTTCGATACCTCTTTTAAAAACGAATTTAATAATATATTGTTAAGTAAATTGGCGTTAACCCCTACGGCGGGATAAGCCGTCTGAATAGGTATAGGTTTTATATCTGAAAGCCCCGTAGCGGTTAAACCTATAAAACATATTTTACCCTTTAAATTGTTTAGGTTGATAATAGGCCTAAGCCCCTGCTTTATTCTTTGATATGAAACGATTATGTCTATATACGAATAATGTCTGAAAGTGTCCTGCCATTTTCCTGCCCAGCTTAAGAGAATCTGATTGTTTTTATCAATGTGTATAACAGTTTTTACGGTTTTATTGTTTAATTTAAAACTATACTTAACCAAATCTCCGGGTATAATTTCTATATCTTCTTCTTTTATGCCTAACAGATCCATTGCCATTTTGAATGATATGTGAAAATATTTTACCCCGTTGAACTCAATAAACAACGGCGCCTTTCTTAAAATACCGTCGCTATCCGGAAAGAAATTTATATGACCTGAACCTTTAGCATAAATAAGAAATCTATCAATTGGATATATGAGCTTTTCTACGTTAATTTTATCCTGACGAATTTCAATTGCTTCGAATACCACAGGCAAATACACATTGCCTGCCATTTTTATCGCTTCTTCAAAAGCCTTATCGGTAAATTCATCTGATGGTTCGCTAAAAATAACGTCGAAGTTCACCATTTTTGCGTCGTATTCTTTTAATACGGCAACCAACGTTGCATGCCAATCTCTGGTCCACGGCCACCTTCCAATTTGCTCTATGCTATCCTCGGCCATATCTATCATAACTATGTCCGGATCTGTTTTTAGAACATCGCGGACCTTAAACCTATAATCAAGTGAAATAAGCTCTAAACGATTGAATAGCTGGAAAAATGATACAGATATGAAAAGTAGTGCAATGGATAAAGAAATTAAATACTTTATAACAGAAAATTTTTTATCTTCATCCTGCCACATAGAAGTGAATTTATCTTTTAGGAAGGTATAGCTAAATATCTCATTGAGATTTATTTTTGCCATATTGTTTGAAATTTATTGCTGCTTGCTTATTATTTTGGCGAATTGCCTTTTGCCTACCTGCACGATCTTTTCCGTATCAAGCTTTAAAATTATGTCCACTTTTGTGCATTTTTCGCCATCAATTTTCACTGCGCCCTGAGTTATGAGACGCCGCGCTTCGCTGTTTGATGGGCAAAGATTGGAAGAAACCAGAAGTTTTACTATTTCTATTTCTTTATAAGGAAAAGTGATTGTTTGTATTTTTTCTGGAAGCTGCCGCTGGGAAAAAACCTTTTCAAACTCTTCTTTTGCTTGTTTTGCTGATTTTTCTCCCCAATAAAAAGAAGTGACAATATAAGCAAGTCTCTCTTTTGCAGCCTTTGGATGTAAAATATCTTTTTCGACATCATTTTTAATATTGTTTACATTTTCATCTGTTAAAAGTTCATAGTACTTCCACATCAATGCATCAGAAACAGACATTACCTTACCATATATGTTTTTGGGTTCCTCGTTTATGCCGATATAGTTATTCAACGACTTGGACATTTTTTGCACACCGTCTAAGCCTTCCAATATAGGCATCGTTATAACAATTTGAGATTCTTGGTTATATGATTTCTGCAGTTCGCGCCCGACGAGCAAGTTGAATTTCTGATCCGTACCGCCTAATTCTATATCCGCCTTTAAAACAACCGAATCATATCCCTGTATCAGTGGATAAATAAATTCCAGCATGCTTATTGGTTTATTTTGTTTATATCTATTTTGAAAATCATCGCGTTCCAATATCCTTGCCACAGTATAGTTTGAGCTAAGTTTTAAAAAATCCTCAACGCTCATTCTTTCGCACCATTTGCTATTAAATTTTACTACTGTTTTTTTAGGATCCAGTATTTTGAAAATCTGTTTCTTATAGGTTTTCGCGTTTATTATGACTTCTCTTTTGGTAAGATGCTTTCTGATTTGACTTTGCCCGGTAGGATCGCCTATTCTTCCTGTAAAATCACCTATTAAAAAAACTACGGTATGGCCGAGTTCCTGGAAATGCCGCATTTTTCTAAGTAAAACTGTATGACCTAAATGAAGGTCTGGAGCCGACGGGTCAAAACCGGCTTTTATTATGAGGGGCTTGTTGTTCTGTATTGATTTTTTTAATTTTTTTTCAAGCTCGTCTTGTTGAATAATCTCAACCGTGCCTCTTTTAATTATATTAAGCTGTTTATCCAGGTTTTTTTCTAGCATTTCTGCCCTTTCGTATAATATATAGTTGAAATAATTTTAATCGTATTTGGTGGTAATGTCAATTGTTAAACGCAGCTTATAGATTATAGTTTATGGTTTATAGGTCGAGGGATAGAAAAAGTTAAATTCGAATATCTAAATCCGAAATTCGAAACAATATTGAATGCTCGAAATCCAAATGTCCCAAACCCGTGTTTCGAACATTGAAACATTTGAATTTTGAATTTGTTTCGTATTTAGATATTCGGATTTCGGATTTAACTCGGCAAAAGGGGACGGTTCTATTTTTTATACGCAAGCGCAAAGGAAAAAATAGAACCGTCCCCTTTATTTCCCTTTATTTCAATTGGAAACAAAAGAATACATAATTCTAACCTGGCAAATCTAACCAGGTTAGAATTGTCAGATTAACTAATACGTGGTTAATATTCTCGTCAGAAAACTCGGTCAAATTATCTTTCAATCTGCTAAATTTAACCAGGTTAGGATACTTAAGACAGAAGACCGAAAACAGAAAACAGATAGAAGAAGACAAGAAAAACATCGGTCTTCTGTCTTCAGTCTTCCGACCTCCGACTTACTGCCTATCAAAAAATATATTTTTCCCAGATACACTAAGTGGAATACCAAGGGCGAGTTTTACGTCTTTAGTGAAGAGTTTTAATTCCATGGCAGTTTTGCCGACGGAATACATTATTCTGTTATCAATGTGGAAGTTATTTGCAGTGTTTGCAGCGGATGATACAGCAATGCCTAAATCAATACTGTTATAAGCACAGACACCGCCTGATTTTGTTAATTTTTGACAATTTTCAAAACCGCAAAAGCCACAGTTTAACCCAGCAGGGTTTGAGATAACACCTATAATAACAATTGCTTCTAAATCTTTTATGTTAGCGCTATCTCTTATGAAAGAATTCCTACCAAGTTTTTTGCCGAGTTTTTCCATTGTAAGAGAAATGCTATTGATAGTTTTTTTATCAGTAACTACAACTATCTCTATATTATCAATGCCTCTTGTCTTCGGGGCTGTTTTTGCTGCAGCAGCCATAAAATTGGCTGTATCTATGATTGGTTTTTTGAACATGTTTGTTTTTTATTTTTGGTTTGAGTTCAGAAGACGGAAGACAGAAAACAGAAGTCCGAAGTTTTTTCCGTCTTCCGCTATCTGTCTTCTGTCATCCGTCTTCAGTCTTCTGATTTCCGTCTTCTGAACTATAAACTATCAACTATAAACTAGACTAAGCAACAACCTCGCAGAGTATTCTCTTCTGCGATGGTTCTGCTTTTACAACTTTTACTTTTAGTAAATCATCGATTTTAAATGCTGCCGTATCCGTTGCGGGCACATATCCTTCCAAGTCTTCTTCTATGTCAAAATAAACACCATCTTTTGCAATGTTTTTTACTTTAACCTCATACTCTGCGCCTGTTTTGTATTTATTGACCAACTCATCCCACGGATTCGCTGTAAGCTGCTTTAAACCCAGAGATATTTTTCTGTTTTTCGAATCAGAAAAAAGAACCACTGCCTCTATCTTTTGCCCTTTTTTGAGCAAGTCTTTCGGGTGTGCTATTCTTTTAGTCCAGGACATATCAGATATGTGTATAAGCCCGTCTATGCCCTCTTCCAACTCAATAAAAGCACCATAATCAGTAAGGTTTCTGACTTTACCCTTAACAACAGCGGCTTCTACATATTTTTCTTCCACCTTCAGCCATGGGTCTTGTTCTAGCTGCTTAATACCTAAAGCAATTTTATGATTTTGTTTATCAACAGTTAATATAACTGTCTCCACAACATCGCCAATTGCTAAAAGTTCATTTGGGTTTGCATATTTTTTAGTCCATGACATTTCTGAAATATGTATCAAGCCCTCAATACCTTTTTCTAGTTCAACAAAAGCGCCATAGGGAACAATATTTACAACTTTGCCCTTAACTCTTTTGCTCGAAGGATATTTAGAGTCTATATCAAGCCATGGATTCGGACTCTTCTGTTTTAATCCTAAAGAAATCCTCATATTATCTTTGTTGAAATCTAAAATCATAACTTCGATTTCATCGCCAACAGCAACCATTTCGCTGGGGTGAGAAATTCTGCTCCAGCTCATGTCGGTAATATGAAGCAATCCTGTTGTGTTTTCGCCTAAATCAACAAATGCTCCGAAATCCGTGATGTTTTTTACTATTCCCTTTGCCATGGAACCCTTTGTGATTTTTTCCAAAACACCTTCTTTTGCTTTTTTCTTTTCTTCCTCGAGAACATCTTTTCTGGAAACAACAATATTTTTTCTTGGTATATTAATCTTTAATATCCTAACATCTATCTGTTGTCCCATAAGATGCCCTGTCCCAACAGCATTTTTCAAAGTAGACAAAGAGGCCGGCAGAAAGCATTCAACACCTTCTACCTCAACCATCATGCCTCCCTTTACTCTTTTCATTACTCTTGCCTTTACAACATCGCCCTCTTTTCGGTTATTGACTATATTTTCCCAACCCTTAAGCCTATCAGCTTTTTGCTTTGAAACAACAACCATTCCTTCGTCGTTCTCTTTAGACTCTATAAAAACTTCTATCTCGTTTCCAATCTGTATGGCTGCCGGATCAGAAAATTCGTATACAGGCACAAGCCCTTCTGACTTGTAGCCAACATCAATTATTACCTCTTTTTCGGTAAAACCTACGATCTTGCCTGTTACGATCTGGCCTTCTTTAATGTCTTTTAGACTAGCCTCATATAAACTTTCCATACTGGCTTGATCACTGCTGCTACCTCCTTCTTGTGAATTTTTTGTTTCATGCTCCTTTTCGATATCATTTTTACTAAACATACTTAGTTTTGATACCTCCTTTTTCGATAGATTTTATTTTTTCTATCAGATTTTTAATATGAACTGCTGGAGTCGAAGCTCCTGTTACAATGCCTACTTTTTTTTTGCCTGTAACCCATTTTTTGTCAAACTCATTGTCGCTTTCTATTGCGCGTGTGAATTTACAAAAACTTTTACATATTTGATACAACCTTTTTGTATTAGCGCTATTTTTACCACCTATGACGATTACCGAATCTGATTTTTGCGCAACTACCGAAGCTGCTCTTTGTCTGTATTGTATATCGCCGCATATTGTGTTGAATACCCGCAACTCTTTGAAGTTATGCTTTGAAAGCCCGAAAACTATTTCATCCAAATCATGCTTGCTTCTTGTTGTTTGTATAACAACACCTATCTTCTTGTTATCAAAAAAACAATTTTTAATTCTTTCTTTACCGTCGATAATAATAGAATCGGGCCCTGCATACTCCGACAAAGCTTGGATTTCCGGATGTTTTTTATCACCTATAATAACAACGAAGTATTTTTCTTTGCGTAAAAAACTGCACACCTGTTGAGAAAGCTTAACGTTAGGACACGTTGCATCAAGCACAGATAAATATCTTTTTTGAGCCTCTTTTACAACACTTTGTTTTGCACCATGAGCAGAAATTGCAAGAATAGCTTTTTTATCTCTTCCCAACTTTTGTATTGTTTTAAGGCCTTTTTTTTCTAAGCTTTTTACAACAAACTCATTATGTATCAAAGAACCAAGGCAATAAATATTTTTATTTCGTCCTAATTTCTTTTCGACCAACATTATAGCCCGTTTTACTCCACCACAAAAATCCGCAGGCCTTGCAATAAGTATTTCCATAAAATTTTATTTCTGGCCCAATTCTCTTATTTTTTCAAGAACATAGTTGGAAATGTTGCTATAATCTTCTTTTTTCTCGCCTTTTACCGGAAAAGAGTTTTCATTTATTGGTTCCGAGAATGTTACTGTTATTTTTTTGAAAAATTTATTTTTCGATGTATCACCGCTACCTTCTACATAAACAGGAACTACCGTGGCGTGTGTTTTCCTTACTAAAAAGCCCAAGCCCGATTTTGCCTCCTGTATATTTCCGTGTGCTCTTGTTCCTTCGGGAAATATCGCAATAACTTCTCCCTTTTTAAGCACCTCAATTGCTTTCCGAAGAGCATTTTTATCATCTTGCCTATCTAAAGGAATGACTCTGAGCCCTTTCAGTATCTGTCCAAATAAAAAATTAGAAAATAATTCTTTTTTGGCAATAAAATTAACACGTCTTGGGCAGGCAGTTCCCACCAACACAGGGTCTAAGTTGCTTAAATGATTTGACGCTATAATAATAGGGCCTGTTTTCGGAAATTTGTCTTTGCAGAAAACTTTTACGCGAAAACATAGTTTAAGATATAGAATGCACAAAAACCGGCAAAACCAAAAAAATAAACTAAATTCGGCTATCGGATGTCTAAAGCGCCTTTTTGTTTCTATTTTTTTTAAAAGAACGTTCACTACTTCTTCTATATTAAGATTTGTCGTATCAATAAATTCTGCATCATCTGCCTTCTTAAGAGGTCCTACTGTCCTATTAATATCAGAGTCGTCCCGCTCAACCAAATCTTTCAATACTACATCGAAATTTATATCGGAGCTTTTAGGCTTTAACTCTTTAAAACGCCTTTCGGCTCTTTCGTTTCTGTCGGCATCAAGATAAAATTTGAAATTTGCCTTAGGACAAACAACTGTTCCAATGTCCCTTCCTTCTAAAACACCGCCTTTATAACCTAAAATTCGCTGTTTTTTTACCATTTCACTTCTCACGCCAGGAATTTTGGCGATGTATTTAACGTTATTTGTAACTTCCGGCTTTCTTATAGCTTCTGTCACATCTTCGTTATCTATAAATACTTTTAAAGAACCGCTATTGTCTCTTCTTAAATCTATTTTTGACTTCTTTGCAATGTTAATAAGTTTTTTTTCATCTGTTAAATCAATGTTGATTTTCATCGCCTTCAAGGTCAGGGCACGGTACATAGCTCCGGTGTCGATATACATAAGACCAAGTCTGTCGGCTATTATTTTGCTTACTGTACTCTTTCCGCTTCCTGCCGGGCCATCTATTGCCACAACTATACTATTTTTTTTCATTATTAGTATGCGATGCTATCAATTTGAAAAAACCTATTCAAAAAACCTTGTCTCTTTTGTTTTTTGATTCTGTAAAAATTCTTATTATCTCTTTTTCTTTGTTTTTTGCAATCAATTTTTGTATATGCCGCAATTTTTTAATAAAAGTATTTACGTTGTCTCTTATATTTTTTTTGTTTAAAAGCATTATACTCGCCCACAATTTAGGATCCGAGGAAGCTATGCGCGTTGTGTCCCTGAATCCCGTGGCAGCATATTGCAAGGCTTCAGGCCTCGCCATATTTGTTAATGTATAAGCTAAAAGATGCGGAAAATGGCTGATTTGACTGATAAAAGCATCATGTTCTTTAGAAGATAAAACTTTTACATCGGAGCCGATTTCCTGCCATATTTTTTTAATCATACTTAAGGCCGCTTCGTTAGTATTTTTGTCTTTTACTAGTATACACACGCTATTTACAAACAAATCTGCCTGAGCTTTTTCTGTTCCGCTTTTCTCGGAGCCGGCCATTGGATGCCCGCCGATAAAAAATATATTTCTAGAAAGTGTTTTATTTATCTTATTTATTAGTAAACTCTTAACGCTTCCAACATCCGTTATAACAGTTTTTTTATCCGCCTTTTTTGCAATCTGTCCAACAATATTTGCAATTTTATTTACCGGTGTTGCGATAAAAACTATTTCCGCCCCCTTAACTGCATCTTCGATGTTTAAAGTAGCTCTATCAACGGTTTTATACTTAAGAGCTTTTATCAGGCTGGATTTTCGACGGCACAAACCTACTACTTCCTGCGCAATTTTTTTCTTTTTTAAAGCAAGTCCAATAGATCCGCCTATCAGCCCTACTCCTACTATTGCGATTTTAGTTATTTGCTTGGACATAATTAAATTGTTCTTCCTATTGATTCGGCAACTTTTTTTAATTCTTCCATAAGCATTGCAAATTTATCAGGCATAAGCGACTGCACGCCATCAGACAACGCATCTTCCGGGTTGGAATGAACTTCTATCATTAATGCGTCTGCACCGATTGCGACTGAAGCTTTTGAAAATGGGCCTACATAATTCCAGATACCTGCCGCATGTGAAGGATCTATCATAATAGGCAGATGGCTTACTCTTTCAATTTGCGGGACCGCGCTTATATCCAGCGTGAAACGAGTTCCATCTTCAAAAGTTCGTATACCTCTTTCGCAAAGTATAACATCAAAATTTCCTTCAGAAAGTATATACTCTGCAGACATTAAAAATTCTTTTACTGTATTGGACATTCCTCTTTTAAGCAGTACCGGCTTTTTTATTTTTCCGACTTCTTTCAATAAATTAAAATTTTGCATATTTCTCGCGCCTATTTGTATGATATCTGCGTATTTACAAACAAGCTCTATGTCACGGATATCCATAAGCTCGGTAACTATCAAGAGGCCTGTCTCTTCTTTAGCTGCTTTTAAATATTTTAAACCTTTTTCGCCCAAGCCCTGAAAACTGTAAGGCGAAGTCCTCGGCTTAAACGCTCCTCCTCGTAAAATAGTAGCGCCGGCTTTTTTTACTTTTTGCGCAATCTCGATTAACAATTTTTCATTTTCGACCGAACATGGCCCTGCCATAACAACTATTTTGTTGCCGCCTATTTCCACTCCGTTATCAAATTTTACGATAGTATCTTCTTTTTTAAATTCTCTAGACACAAGCTTATACGGCTTTAAAATAGCCATTACCTTTTCTACGCCCGGATAAACTTCTAACGGCTGCACTCTTAAAACGTCTTCTTCGCCTATAACTCCGATGATTGTTCTTTCAACGCCTTTAGAAATCATTGGTTTTAGGCCCAATTTTTTTATTTTCTCTACTATGTGGTCAATTTGTTTATCTGTTGCATCAGGTTTTAATACTATTATCATTTTTCCTCCACGTTTCTGTTTTCTAAGTTATTTGTTTTTTACTAAAAATTCGAATATCGAAGCACGAAATACGAAACAATTCTACTTCGCTAAAGCTTCGTAGCAATTGTCTCTGCGAAGCCTTGGCGTAGTAGGACAATATTGAATGTTCGAAATTCAAATGTCAGAAACTTGTGTTTCAAGCATTAGGACATTTGAATTTTGAATTTGTTTAGTATTTCGATATTCGAATTTCGGATTTAAACGAACAATAAAAAACAACCGGCTAACTCTTACTCAACACCTTGCCGATAGCTTTAATGAACTTTCTGTTCTCTTTAGGCAAACCGACTGTGACTCTTATATAAGTCGGCAAGCCATATTCATACATATTTCTGACAATAATGCCTTCTTTAAGCATCTCCTCAAAGATTTTTCTAGAATCGTTTTCTACATTCATCAAAATAAAATTTGTATCGCTCTTAATATACTTAATTTTTAATTTGTCCAGTGAGACATATAAGTATTGCTTGCCGTTTCTAACAAGGTTTTTGCTTTTTTCAATAAAAGCATCATCTTCCAAACTCGCCAAGGCTGCTATCTGAGCGATGTAGTTTATATTAAAAGGCTGCCTAACTTTATTAACAAGTTCTACGATTTCGCTATTAGCTACTGCATATCCTATACGTAATCCGCTTAAGCCATGCGCTTTTGAAAATGTACGGGCTACAATAACATTGTTTTTTTCTTTTACATAGCGCAAACTGTCTGGAAAATCATTTCTATCTACAAATTCATTATAGGCTTCATCAAGCACTATAATAATTTTATCCGGAACCTTTGAGATAAAATTTTCTATTTCGGCTTTTCCAACGGATGTGCCTGCCGGATTGTTTGGATTATCGATAAAAATTATTTTTGTCTTATCGGTAATTGCATTTAATATACCTTTTAAATCAAATGAAAAATCACTTAAGAGCGGTATTTCCTTAACAACCCCGCCTTCTACCAGCGTTGCAAGTTTATACACCAAAAACGACGGCTTCGAAACAATAACTTCGTCATTATTCTCTAAAAAAACGCGCAGCACTAGTTCTATTATTTCATTCGATCCGTTGCCTAATATAATCTGCTCATTTTTCACATTAAATTTTTCGGCAAGTGCTTTTTTAAGATTAAAAGAGTTTCCATCAGGATACCTGTTAATTTTTTTTAAATTTTTCTTGATAGAACTATAAACCTTTTTGCTAGAACCTAAAGGGTTTTCATTTGAAGCTATTTTCGCAATATCCTTTATGCCGAGCTCTCTTTCTAACTCTTCAATTGGCTTACCGCCCTTGTACGGCGTCAAACTTAATATGTTTTTCCTTGCTAACTTTTTAATATCCATTTCTTTCTCATGTTATGTATAGTTCGGAAGACAGGGAATATAAATTTACAATGGACAAATTACAAAATACAAACAATACACAATATACAAGTTACAAACACTGTTTGTTATTTGTGACTTGTAATTTGTTTGTGTATTGTCCATTGTAAATTGTAACTTTCTCATCTCTATCTATGAACTATAATCTATAAACTAATACTCATCTTTCGGATACGATCCGAGTATTTTTAAAAAATTACAATGCTTTTCAACTTCAGCTATTGCATTTTTGATTTTTTTATCTTCGTAATGCCCCTGCATATCAACAAAAAAGTAATAATCCCATGCTTTTAGGCGCGATGGCCTAGACTCTATCTTTGTTAGATTTATTTTTCCCTTTTTAAAAGGAACTAATATATCATGAAGCGCACCAACTTTATCTTTAATTGAAAAAACTATTGAAGTTTTATCATTTTTAGTAGATCTTCCGGCATAATCTTTACTTATTACTAAAAACCTTGTCATATTAAAAGAGGTGTCCTGTATCGCTTCGGAAATTTTTCTAAGTTTATATTTTTTACCTGCAAGTTCCGAGGCTATGGCAGCGGAAAATTTTTCACGAGAAGCAATTTCAGCCGCTTTTGTTGTACTTGCAACCTCACGGAGCTCAACGTTTGGCATGTTTGCTTCAAGCCATAACCTGCACTGTCCAAAAACCATAGGGTTCGAATATATCTTGCGTATTTTTTCGGAAGAACAGTTTGCATAAAGATTATGCGAAATATCAAGATATATCTCGGATGATATTTTTACCTCGTAATCAACAAACATATCAAGGGTATGAGTAATCACACCTTCTGTTGAATTTTCAATCGGCACTACTCCGTAATCACATCTTTTTGTTTCAACTTCCTTGAAAACATCTGTAATGTTACTACAAGAAATATATTTCACGCTTGCTCCGAATTTTTTCATGCTTGCCAAATGGGTAAAAGAATATGCCTGACCGAAATAAGCTATTTTAATAATTTTCTGCGAAGCAAGCGAGGCCGACATTATTTCTCGGTAAATTGCTTTCAAGCTATCCTGTTGCATAGGCCCCTTGTTGTGCGTAAGCATCGTTTTGTATATTTCACTTTCTCTTTCAGGAACATAGATATTTTTATTTTCTTTCAATTTGATACAAGCGACATCTTTTATTATTTTGATACGCTCATTCAACAAATGAAGAATATGCAAATCAAGCTTGTTTATTTTGTTCCTCAATAACTTGATTGTTTTCTTCTGCATTGTTTTCCTCCTGTGAAATGGTTACTTTAGTATGCTCTCCCCCCAACTGTATATCGTTTTCCGTAAATTCTTTAAGCGGCGGAAGTTCCAAAAGTGTTTTTAACCCAAAATGTTCCAGAAACTTGTTTGTAGTACCGTAACAAAACGGTCTTCCTACGGTTTCTTTTCTTCCGGTTATTCTTACAAGTTCTTTATCGAGTAGGCTTTTTAGGACACCGTCTACGTTAACCCCTCTTATAGATTCTATTTCAGCTTTTGTTATAGGCTGTTTATAAGCTATTATTGATATTGTCTCAAGCGCCGGCATGGAAACGCGCTGGCCCTTATCTTGTTTATATAATTTCCTTATCCATGGCGCATAATAAGGATCTGTGACCATTTTGAAACCGCCTGCAACCTCTACGATTTCAAAACCCCGTTTTGACACCTGGTATTCGGCTTGAAGTTCCTGCAAAAGCGTCCGCACCATAACAGAATCAATTTCTTCTATTGTCTGCTGTATTTCATTTATCGACACGGCTTTGTCGCTGACAAATAATAAAACCTCTATTATCTTTTTTGCTTCTTCATTGCTCATTTGGCAACGCCTCCCGATTTAAAACAGGATTCATTATTTCTTCATTTTTAAATATTTCGATTTCACCAAACTCATGCTTCTGCATAATTTTTATTTCTCTGAGCCGTATAAGCTCTAATATCGCAAGAAATATTGTTATAGCCTCGAGTTTATTTTTAGACTTAGAAAAAAGTGCTGTTAAATAAATTTGCGGCGTATTTTTAAGTGCATGAAAAATCTCGTGCATTTTTTCTTCGACGGTAAATTCATCTTTCAGAATCTCGTAAAATTTGTCGCGCGGCACTTGTTTCAAAACTTTGCTGAACGCTGTAATGAGATCAAATACGCTTGCTTCAAAATAAACTTCTTTTGATTCTTCCATGTCTGGTTTTAACTTTGAAGCAAAAACATCTTTTTGCTTAATCTCCATCTCATGCAGTGACTCTGCCACTTCTTTATATTTCTTATATTCCAAAAGCCGTCTTACAAGCTCGGCCCGCGGGTCTTGCTGCTCTTCCTCCTCTTGATTCTCGTCTGGCGGCAGAAGCATTTTAGATTTTATGTGCATAAGCGTTGCTGCCATTACTATAAATTCTCCTGCAATGTTTAAATCCAAAAGTTCCATTATTTCCAGATATTCAAGGTATTGCTTTGTTATTTCAAATATCGGTATATCATATATGTTTAACTCGTTCTTTTTTATAAGATAAAGCAGCAAATCAAGCGGCCCTTCAAAAACTTGTAGTTTTATTTTATAACCGGCTTTGTCCTGCAATTCAGAAACTTCTTTCGCAGACATTTCTAAAACTGCATCTCCGTTAACTGGTGTCGTTGATTCACAATTCTGATTTTTTAGTTCTGTTACTTCTTGGTTATTCTCTTCCATAGAATCCATTTTCACCTTTAGACAATCAAATGCCCTGATTTTAAACCTACAGCCCTTCTTACTTCGTTCATTGTTTCTGACGCAGCGCTGCGCGCTTTCTCTGCGCCTTTATCCAATATGTCATCTATCGCTTGTTTATCTTGCAATATTTTTTTACGCTTTTTTTGGACTTCATTTAAATACTCTGTAATTGCACCTGCTAAATTTTTTTTACATTCTGTGCAGCCGACTTTCGCATTCAGGCAATAATCATGTATTTCTTCTTTTAATATCGGCTTGAATATTTTGAAGTAATTATAGACGTTGCATGTATCAGGATGCCCCGGGTCCGAAAGTCTTACTCTTTTGGGGTCCGTAAACATCGTTGCTATTTTTTTCTTAACGGTTTCTTCATCGTCGGACAACGCTATAAAGTTCTCGTAAGACTTGCTCATTTTTCTATTGTCTAAACCCATAAGTTTAGAAATTTTTGTAAGAAGCGGCTTGGGTTCCTTGAAAATTTTTCCGTATAAATTATTGAATTTTCTTGCTACAAGTCTTGTCAACTCAAGATGCGGAAGCTGATCCATTCCGACAGGTACAACATCTGACTTATAAAGCAATATATCGGCTGCCTGAAGCACCGGATATCCTAAAAATCCGTATGTAGTCAAATCTCTTTTTGTCTGTTCCCGCAGTTGCTCCTTGTATGTCGGACATCTCTCGAGTACTGCAAGCTGGGTTATTATCGAAAGTATCATATGCAATTCACAGTGCTCTTTAACATCAGACTGAACAAAAATAGTGCTTTTATCAGGGTTTATTCCGCAGGCAAGCCAGTCAATAGCGCACTCTATAGAATTTTGTTTTATTAGTTTTGGATTTTCATACTCGCTCATAAGGGCATGCCAATCTGCTATCATAAAAAAACAATCATACTCATCCTGAAGCTTAACCCAATTAGACAAAGCACCTACCAAATGTCCCAGATGAAGCTTTCCGGTAGGTCTCATGCCGCTTAGTGTGCGTTTTTTCTTTTCCATATTTCGTCTAAAGTTTTCTTAAAACTTTTTCGATTATATAAGTTTCCAGTATGTCGCCTTCTCTTATATTGTCAAAATTTGCCACCGTTATGCCACATTCCATACCTTCTCTGACTTCTTTTACATCATCCTTGAACCTTCTTAATGATGAAATATTACCGGTATGAAGAACTTCGTTATTTCTTTTAACCCTTACTAAATCCTGTCTTACTATGTTACCTTTGATAACCAGACATCCTGCAATTTTACCTATCTTTGCGGTTTTAAAAACCTGTTGAACTTTTGCCTTACCGCGGATAATTTCTTTATGATAAGGTTCGAGCATTCCTTCAAGAGCCGCTTTCACATCAGAAACGGCTTCATAAATAATACTATAAATCTTAACATCTATATTTTCTTTCTCTATGTTTTCGCTTGCCTTGCTGTCTACCTTAACGTTAAAACCAATTATAATAGCATTTGAAGCGGCCGCTAAAATCGCGTCTGAAACATTAACATTACCTACGCCTGTATGGATGATTTTTACTTTAACTTCTTTGCTTGGTATCTGCTCTAACGCCTGCTTTATTGCCTCTATGGAACCTTTAACATCAGTCTTCAAAATAATGCTTAGCTCTCTTATTTTGCCTTCTTTAAAATGGGCATAAAGAGTTTCGAGACTTACCCTGTTTGTAGCGGCAAACGCTTTTTCTTTTTGGCGCTCGTCAATTTTTTCTATTAATATTTTTGCTTTTTGCTCATCTTTAACTACAAAAAAAGTATCGCCGGCATTCGGCACAGAAGAAAGCCCTAATATTTCAACTGCTGTAGAAGGCAGCGCCTTTTCAGCACGTTTGCCCCTGTCATTTGCCATTGCTTTTACTTTGCCATATGTTAAACCTGCAATTATTGTATCCCCTATTTTTAAAGTTCCATTCTGCACCAAGATTGTTGCGAGAGGCCCTCTGCCCGGAGACATTTTTGCTTCAATTACAACTCCCCTTGCATGAACAAAAGGGTTGGCATTTAACTCAAGGAGTTCTGATTCAAGAAGCACCATTTCTAAAAGCGTTTCAACGCCATCGCCTGTTTTTGCCGAAACATTTACCATAACAGTTTTTCCACCCCAATCCTCGGCAAGTAAATTATGCTCTGCGAGTTGTTTTTTAACTTTATCCGGGGTCGCTGTAGGCAAATCTGATTTATTTATAGCAACAATAACCGGAACATTAGCAGCCTTTGCGTGGTCAATTGCCTCTATTGTCTGCGGCATAACTCCATCATCCGCAGCTACAACTAAAATAACTAAGTCTGTTATTTTAGATCCTCTCGATCTCATAGCTGTAAAAGCTTCGTGTCCCGGCGTATCCAGAAAAGTTATTCTTCCTTTTTCTAAGAATACCTCGTACGCCCCTATATGCTGTGTGATTCCGCCTTTTTCTCCCTGTGTTATTTTCGATTTCCGTATATAATCAAGGAGCGATGTCTTGCCATGGTCAACGTGTCCCATAAGCGTAACAACAGGAGCGCGTAATACCTGTTTTGTTTTGTCCTCGGTTTTCTTTTGTTCTTCAAGAATCTGCTCTTCTAGAGATGCCGCTTCCTGAAATTCAAATTCAAGGCCTTTTGAAATTACCTCAACAATATTTTTATCCAAATTTTGGTTTATATGGGCGAATATACCTTTGCTTATTAGGAAATTTATAATTTTCTGCGGAGATATACGAACTATTTCTGAAAGGCTTTTGACTGTTACCGGAAAGCTTATCGCAAATTTTGTTTTCTCTTCTTTGGCCTCTATTGTTTCGACTTTTTTAACAAACTTTTCTTGCACATCCACCGGCTCTGCACTTTTTATTGGCTCTGCTTTCTTTTCCGCTGTTGCTTCGCTTGTCTCCGGAACTTTTACTAAAGATGGCTGAGCTGGCTTAGGCGAAACAACCTGTCTTCTGTCTCCTGCCTTCTGCCTCCTGTCTTCAGGACTATGCCGTTTTTCTTCTTTAACCTCTTCGGCCAATTTGACACGATCAGCTTCTATTGTTTTTTCTTGCTTTTTTATTGCTACGGGTTTTTCTGGCACAACTATCTTGGTTTCTTTTGGGGGTACAGTTACAGGTTCCGCTTTCTTTGCCGGCTTTATCTCTTTTTTAGGCTCTTTGACTTTTTTTTCGGGTTTTTTTGTCTTATCTTCTTTTGTGGTTTTGCCTTGTGCCTTCTTTTTGGTTTCCTTGGGTTCTTTTGTTTTCTTGGCTGGTTGTTTTACTTTTTCAGATTTTTTGTTTTTCGCATTGTATTCTTCTGAAATCAAATCAACGGTTTTTTTGTCAAGGGTGCTTGTAGGACCAGCGATATTTTTATCAATCTTTTTAAGTTTTTTAATAAGCTCTCCTGTGTCTATTTTTAATTTTTTTGCCAGTTCTTGTACTTTCATAATAACTTTATTTTCCAATCCTTTTTAAAGTAGGGATTGCTTCGTTGCTTCGCTCCTCGCAATGACATTTTTTTGCTAACTATAAACCATAAACTATAAACTAAACTTATTCTTTGGCGTCTTTTGAGGTATCGAGTGCTTTCTTAGCTGCTGCGATTATCTTCTCTGCTGTTTTTTCGCCTATTTTTTCTAATTTAATTAAATCGCTAACGTTTGCAGAAGCTAATTTAACAGCGTCGTCATAACCCGCTTCGGTTAAAACTTTTTGTGTCTGTTTTCCAACTCCTTCAATTTCCGAAATTGAAATTATAGCGCCTTGTATTTCGGGCTTTTCTTGTTTTACCTTTGCTTCGCCTGAAGTTTTGATATCTATTTCCCATTCTAAAAGTTTTGATGCCAATCTTACATTCTGCCCATGCTTGCCTATGGCTAATGAAAGTTGATCATCTTTAACAGAAAGCGTGATTCTTTTCGTTTCCTTATCAATCGATACATTCTCAACTTCTGCCGGCAAAATTGCCGCTTTTACGTATTGTTTTATATCAGAATTCCATCTGATGACATCTATCTTTTCTCCATGTAGTTCCCTTACAACATCCTTTATTCTTGTACCTCTCATGCCTACGCATGCGCCTACAGGATCTATCTTTTCATCCTTTGAAAAAACCGCTATTTTCGTTCTGTAGCCGGCTTCTCTCGCAATCCCTTTTATCTCTACTACGTTTTCTATAATTTCAGGTACTTCAAGTTCGAATAGTTTTCTTACTAAGCCCTCGTGTGTACGGGAAAGCACAATCTCTGGACCTTTCGTTGTTTTATTGACGTTTATTATATATGCTCTTATCCTGTCTCCCTGCCTGTATCTTTCTCTCTGTATCTGCTGGGAATACGGCAAAATTGCCTCTGCCTTTCCAAGATCAATGACAATATCTCTTCTTTCAAATCTATGAACTAAACCCGTAAGGACAGTACCTATCTTTTGTTGATAATCATCATATATAACTTCACGTTCTGCCTCTCTCAGCTTTTGCATAATTACTTGTTTTGCTGTTTGGGCTGAAATTCTGCTAAACTGTTCTGAATCAATTTTTTGACCTTCAGAAAACATATTTATTGCACCTGTTTCTCTATCAACAGTAACAGAAACGTCTTCTATTTTTTTACCTATTATTTTACGAGCTGCACTAACTAAAGCTGATTCAAGAGCTTTAAACAAAATTTCTTTGTTTATGCCCTTTTCTCTCTCAATTACTTCTAAAATTGATATTAACTCCTTATTCATGTCTGCTCCTCTCGGAATTATGTATAATTCAGTAGATCCCTCGTAAGCTCTTGTTCATCTTACTTGGGATGAATTTTTTCTTCAAAAAAATTCAAAAATCTAACTTAAGTACTGCCTTAACTATGTTATCTAAATCAACCTGTGTTTCTTTTCCATTTACGCTTAACATAACTTTACCATCTTTTGCATCTAAAATTTTACCCAAGAACTGTGTTTTTTCGTTTACAGGTATCATAGTATGCACATACACTTCTTCATCAGTATGTCTTAAAAAATCATTAGGTGTCTTAAGAGGCCTGTCCAGCCCCGGTGAAGAAACTTCCAGAACATAATAGTCGCTAATTAAATCTATTTCGTCTAATGAAAAACTTAATTTATTACTTATATCGCCACATTCATCTATCGTTATGCCGCCTTTTTTGTCTACTAAAATGCGCAATACCATGTCGCGGCCTTCTTTTGCATACTTCACATCAACTAAATCTATATTTGTGTTACCAAAATTTTCATTAAATATATTCTTTACTTTTTCTACTACTGTTTCCCTGTCAAACATTGCCCCTCCGTAACAATAACGAAATCTATATTAATACTTTGTTTTTATCGATAAACTACCCCCTAATAATAAAAAAAGTGGGCTTTCTCCCACTTATTTTTAAAAAAAATTCACCTCTCTTAAGACTAAGATTTTGGGTAAATTATATAATATTTACCTATTGTTGTCAAGCGCAGTTTATAGCTTATAGTTTATAGTTTTCAGGTGGTAACAACGGTAAAAGGTACATTCTAACCTGGTTAGATTGGGCAGGTTAGAAACTGATATTTTTCGCATTCCGACCTCTGTCATCTGTATTCAGACTTCTGACTTCTAGTATGGAAAAACATTGCATGGAATTACCGTAGTGGTACAATATAAGCAGCTTGTGGTTTGGAATCGGCCGACTCCAAACCACACCCTGAGGGCATTAGGGTTTTAGCTGCCTATATATTTTTTTCAAAATGTTAAAATCATCAATCACACCTGCAGAGGACATTTAAACGTCCCCTACCCTGTGGATAACTAACTACACTGATTGCACTATTAACTTCGCCGCTTCGCTTGCCTTACCAAGATTTGCAGTTTCAGGTTTTAATTCTATAATAAATAACTTCGTACCTATCAAATCGTTTTCATTCATTTGTCTCGTTGAAAATAAATTAAGCAATTCCAATACTCTTGCCATTTTTTCAGGCTGAGTGCGTGAGCCGGATAAATCAAGTAATCCTATACCTAATGTCACAACTAGATGAATTGTCTCAACATCAATTAAATCCGGATTAGAAGCTGCCAACACCATGCTTTTATTTATCGGTACAATACCTGCTTTCTCTTGTGTGGTTATTGTTGCTGTGCTGGCCCATTTGTCTCTATCAGAGTAGATATTTTTTGAAACTTCGCTAACTTCTACAATTATAGTTCCTGAAAATTTGCTGGTTAACGCTCTTATAAAAGCACTTAAAAGATCTTGAGGCATCCCCTGTACTAAATCTTCATCAATTATAATTCTCTTTGCTGTACCGTTGTTTACTTGAGAGGTTCCCAGTGAGTTAATGTATGATATAAAATTTTCAAAATTGGCTGTGTTGATAGTTGGGATACTTTGAGCTTCGGATTCTTTGCCTGCAAACTCTAAGCTATAAGTAAAACATGTTTGTGCCCTTAAGATCACATACGTGCCTAGCGTAATTAAACCCGATGGTTCAAGAGAGAGTGCTTTTTCGTATTCTGAACCATTTTGGCGAGAAAATTCTTCCGGTAACCTTACAAAAGATATTTTGGTTTTTTTATTTCTCTTTTTGAAATATTCTAATATGCCTTGATATGTTTGTCGGTCCCCTAGTTCGGCAAAATCATGAGGCATAAAAATAATTTCTACGGTATCTGTTTGTTTTAGGTCTTCTTCTATTGGTAAGAAAATATTATCGCTATCACTGCTTAGAAAGTGGCCAAGATACAATTTGCCATTTATTTTAAAAACACAACAAATACAACTTGAATAAAGAGCAGCAAGCGGTTCGTTTTCAAGTTTTTTTATTTCATCAAAAGAAACTTGAGAAGCATATCTTGTTATATCAACTTCTGTATCCTTTTGGGGATTTCTTTCCATAAAATAAGCATGCTCACTGAGGAAACGTTTAGCAAGATATTGATCACCTAGCACCACAACTTCCTGGCTATTTACTAAAATATTAAGTTCTATTCTTAAAAAACTTATATTACTATTTGTACGTTGTAAACTTATCGCATCTGCCAATTCCAATATACCAATAGGTCTGCCTAATTCAATAAGCTTATTTAAAACCGATTGACCAGAAACTAACGTAAAAGGAGCTTTGCGAATATCTGCGTCCTGATAAGTAGTAAAAATAACTTCTCCATTTCGGAATTCAACCTTTACTTTTGTATTTTCAGGTATGCGGCTTGGAATACTATTTTCAATTATTAAATCGCGGCGTTCTATCATATTTGCGTCTTGATCCTCACCAAACAACCCTATAGTAAGATTATAGCGCCCCTGCGAAAGAGGTTTCATGTCAGGATGTTTTTTGTAGAAGTTATCTAATCTAGTATCTGCGTCAGCTATAAGTTTTAATTCTATATCGCAACTAAAACCTGCCGATTTTTTAAACAGCGTATAACCTCCGACAAAGATAATTTTCACTCCTTGCGCCTTAAGCTCTGCGATTTGGCTGGATAATTTTTCTCTTCCTTCATTGCTTAACCCAAAATCATCTAAATCCAAAACTGCAACTTGAGGATTATTGTCGAACATTTCACAAAAATAATTTTTGCCAACATGAGGAATGCCATCTACCCCCACGACTACACACTCTTCTTCTTCGTGCTCACGTTTTTCTTGAAATTTTTTGTTTACTAACTGTTGAAGTTTACCTAAACTAAATTTTGCGGGCAGCTTATGTATTTCATAAAGCACAATATTTGTTTCAAGCTCA
>Ga0302252_1000793_pt1 | contig 23173 bp, 18 predicted proteins | sample AAG_RA_Leu_MG_FD_193511 | JGI IMG/M metagenome (GOLD analysis project Ga0302252, IMG submission 193511) | Enriched activated sludge microbial communities from anaerobic digester in WTTP, New Holstein, Wisconsin, United States - AAG_RA_Leu | ecosystem: Engineered > Bioreactor > Anaerobic >...
TAGTCGAGAAGGTGAAGACCCTCGAGAAGAACCACGGCTACGATGCACAGAAAGACGAGTACACAGACATGTTCAAGGCCGGAATCGTAGACCCTGTGAAGGTTACGCGCTCTGCACTGCAGAATGCTGCCAGTATCGCCGCGATGATTCTCACCACAGAGACTCTCGTATGCGAGAAACCCGAGAAGGAAAAAGCCCCGGCGATGCCAGGCGGTGGAATGCCTCCGGGAGGAATGTACTAATCCAGACGGTATGAGATGATATAGAAAGAGGGGCGGTCGCGAGATCGCCCCTCAAATATTCAGCGCATTGCGCAGATAGTCATTTTTTATTGCCGCCGTACATCTCTTCTGTGCACGTAGATATTGAGACAGTTCCGTTCCTGTCTGACTTCAGCACAATATAGATATCATCGGCTTTCCAGACTACCCTGTCTTTTTCTTTCACCTGGGGAGGTATCTTGATGACTTCCATCGCCTGCTTCATCTCTTCGTCAAATGTGCTGTTCAATACGACCATGCGCTTCCCGACTTTCCCGTCCTTGCCGTAGCCGATTAGAATGGCTGCTATGTTGTCCGTGGATACGTTCCACATCGACATTGAAATCCCGTCGACATTCTTCGTTGCTTCCGGAGGGCCCATGACGCTCTCGACTTCCTCTTTTGTCTGGCCGACGTCGACTTTGGTGATATCCTTTGAAAAACTCTGTGCAATCAGAGACGAGGAGAGTGAGAGAATGATGACGGCTGTCAGCAGGGCCATAAATGCTTTTTTCATGATGGTGCTCCTTCCTTTTATTCAAAAATGCAGTAAAATCCCACTGCAGGTAAGGCCTAACTCCTTTCTCCCAAAAGAGGAAATGGATTATTGAGATCGAATAATATGCCGATGTTTTGGTCTGCCCATAATGCATTTCCTGACCTGAAATCCAGGGATTAGACTTCTTTACACGAGTAGGAAATCCTCCAGCTTTATGGGGAGGCTGCATTGTAGAATACATGGAGCGCTCCGGCATTATTCCGGATGATGAGTAGTCGTCACGACAGAATGGAGACAGGGAGAGTATTTTCTCTACAGAGGTGTACGATGGCAAAAGAGAGGGATGGCGAAAACACTGAGGCGAAAGATATGGAGAATCGCGTCTTTTATGATGATGACCAGTCCTGCGGAGAAGATGATGATGCTCCTCTCGGCTTTGCATCGAAAGAGTGGGGGCTGGTAAAGGATTCTCCCAACTTTCCTTTCATGCTCATATATGAGCTGCCGGGAAAGGGATTCGTGGCGCACCTGAGGGAGATGACCGGCTATGTGAAGGTCATCATACAGGCCGCATCGCGCTTCAGAGATAATGCTCTGGTAAAAGAGCTGATCTTCAACGGCGAGATGAACGAGGAGCACGGACATTCCCATTACGAGGATATCTACGAGGTAAATGAATCGCTGGACCAGTATGACAGGCAGGTCAAGAACGGCGAGATATTCGTCCGCCTGAGGGAGATACTGGACTCCAGGCTTGATGCCGGAGAATCTGAAGGCTACAGGGATTTTCTGATCGATATCGCGAAAGGGATGACAGAGCTGAGCAGCGAGGGTTTTCTCGGTTTTGGCGGAAAAGTGAGCAGAAAAGAATCAGAAGCGCTGGCGAGCCTGAAAAAGTGGCTCGGGCGCTGAAATAAGCATAAACAGTACCGGATAAGGAGGAAGAAAACATGTCAAGTCTCTTGGAGAGAGAAATGAAAGAGCTGGAGCGGTTGCTTTCATCATATGTGGAGGTGCTTGCCGACAGCCTCGAGCTGGAAAATATCCGGCGCTCTTTCATTTCTGGCGCGATTGCCGATATGACAGGCGAATCAGATATAAGGATATCGATAATCAACGCGATGAAGCAGGGCCCTCTCCTCGATGTATTCACGCAGGTGGTGGAGGATGAGCGCTTCGCTGCCTATGTGCAGGAAGAGATATTCAAGGGCAAGGTTGAAGTCGCGCAGGTGGAAGAGGCTGTTGCCGATACGCAGGAGACCTTCCTCGATGAAAAGGCCGACGCATTTGAGAAATACAGCGAGGTCCTCGATGAGTCTGCGATGAAGGACGATGAAGACGAGGAGGAAGAAGAGGAGGAAGAGCAGGAGATGCCTGTGACTCCCGATGAGGAAGGCTACGAGGAAGAGGAAGAAGAGGAAGAAGAAGAAGAGGAGCGCTGAAAGCGCTCTTGAGGCGGATAATGAAAAAGCCCCGTGAAGGGGCTTTTTCATATGTCGAGAGCCGCTGATGTCAGGCTTCTTCTTTATTCTTCCGATCTGCCAGCTCTCTGTAAATGGTAAAAAGCTCCTCTTTGGCCGTTTTAGAGCGCTCAGTGAGGCTCTGAAGCGTTTTCCCTCCTTCGGGATGCTCGGCCATAAATCTGAACTCCTTCGTCAGGCACTCGAAGCAGTATATATTGTCGTAACGCGATCCTGTTGATGCGAAGGCTGAGCCGATGCAGCCGCACCCGCATGTGTATGAGTTCTGACATACTCTGCAGTAGCCGGACATATTCTCGGGGTTGAAATGTCTGATTGATGAGAAGCTGTCTGCAGAGCTCCAGATCGATGAGAGCGGTGTCTCTTTGACATTTCCTTCTATGAACTCATCAGGAAGGCAGAGGCAGGGCTTCACATTTCCGCCGCTTTCCAGCGCAGCTGTCCAGATTCCGGAGATGCATCCCCTCCACGGCTCCCGGCGCAGGTATTCCTCCTCGGCGTAGTATCCTATGTCGCAGCCGGCTGCCACTGTCAGCTCTTTGTGCCTGTTGTAATCAGAAATGTACTTGATGAGAATTATCAGATCTGCCGGCGGGATCGTATACGATTCGAAGCCAGGCCTTCTGAGCGCGCCGCTGCTCATCGTCGTTCTGACGAGCCAGTCTTTCGGAGCCAGCTCTTTGACCAGCGCGTACATCGTCTCCATCTCGGTAATGTTCATGTTTGAGATGGTCGTGACTACTCCTGTGTATACTCCCGCATCTTTGAGAGCTTTGATTGCGTCTACGGCCCGCTCGAAAGATCCGGATTTCTGTTTTATCGTATCGTGTGTCCCTGCAGTTCCCTCTATCGTTATGCCCACGCCTTTAAAGTACTGAGGGATCTTTGCGATGTTTGCCCTGATGCCTTCGCCGCTGGACATCAGCGCCATTTTGATCCCCTTGTCGAGCATCGCCTTTGCAATCTTCTCCCAGTCGCTCCGAAGGAAGATATTGCCTCCCCCGATGCTGGCCATCTCGCATCCAAGCGCCCCGAGATCGTCAACTACTTTCATCATCTGCTCGGTCGTGAGGTCCTCCTGCCCGTCAGCCGGAGGCCCGTGAAGGCTGTCCTCATCCGACTCGAGAGTCCACTCCCAGTTTATCGATTTGAGCTGGTATGCCTGTTCATTCATCTTTCACCTCTCTGTTGACTTTCTGGAATCTCCGGCGGCATGCCTGCGCGCCTGCCGCCTCATCTTTGAACTGCAGAAAACTTTCTGGCGATGATCTTTCTTTCCTCGACGGCTTTCCATATCCTGCTGAAAAACAGCCACGATCGCCTGTTTTCAGATGCAATCACGCCGGTTATGTAGGGCACCTGCTCGTCGACGGCGATTCTGAGGAATGAATTGTAGAGAGCCTGGGCCGCCTTCTTTCCCCAGTATGCCTCATGGACTGCTATGTTTACCACCTTCAGCTGCGGAGTATTGCAGAAGTGGTCTCTCTCCCTCTCGGCCAGGATGAAACCTGCAAACTCGCCGCTGTCCGCCTCGGCGATCAGGAAGAACGAGTCTCTTTTCTGCCTTGCCTCGATGGGATCGAACATCCTCAGATGAAACAGCTCTTTCAGCATCTCGTCGTCGATGTCGCGCTGTGACGGCTTCGAATAGATCGCTGACTCCACGGCCAGCTCCCTGATCTTCGGAAAATCGAATGTTGTGGCAGGGCGCACATTGAATGGGATATTTTCCGGCTCTCTCGGAATGAAAGGCTTCATGACGAGGATCTTGATCTCCTCGACGTAGCCGTGCTTTTGAAAGAACGATATGGCGGCTTTGTTGTCTGAGAGCAGCTCCAGCGAGCTGTAGTTAAGCCCCTTCGAATGTATGAACTTCTCGGCCTTGGCGAGCAGAAGGGAGCCGATCCCCTGTCTCCGCTTCTCGGGCAGCACGTAGATCTCGTTTATGTCTGCCTGGAATTCACCGGTGACTGTATGCTCGAAGGCCAATAGCACGATGATGAAACCAGCCATCTTCCCATGGGTATCACAGGCCTTGTATATTCGTGCATTCTCTCTCTTGAGCAGCTTTTCGAGTCCTTCGAGATCCTGCTTCCTGACTTCCCTGATCTCGTTTTCCGTGATGCTTCTCGCACTGGAGAGCCTCGTGACGGCGTTGTCCACAGCCATCTTCCTTATCTTCATCAGGTCTTCGTAGCCGGCCATCTTTATTGTAAACGCTGCCTCATCATTACTCCGCATCTGCCTGCTCCAGTTCTTCTGCGTATTCTGTAATTTCTATCAATTTCGTCAATGAACAGCCATTACCTGTGCATATCACCAAATCAAAAAGGGAAGCCTGGTTGGCCTCCCTTTGCGGTGTCATTGCCTGCAGATCCTAGAATCCGAACATCCCCGGGAAGTATCCGCCCTGCATCCCATACTGCTGGAAGGGCGGCATGAACGGGGCGTATCCGGCCCCCTGCAGTCTCGAGCCGTCGTCAGATACCTGTGAGGCTCCCATCTTCGGCCAGTTGTATGGCGTGAAAGTATTGTAGTATGATGCTCTCGCGTTATTGTTTCTCGAAGCGGCGCCCATTCCCGCCACTGAATCGTTGAGGTTGAGCTGCTTGAGCTGCTCGAGGCTGGTTATCTCGATCTCTCTCCCGTCAGGAGTCTTGGCGAAGATATGCTTGTTGTTCTTGAGCTCTTCGTATGCCGAGTTGACATCGAGAACCTTATCTTCATCGGCTTTGCCTAGAGGTATCTTGCCGTTTATGCCCAGGCCTTTTTCACCCAGAAGCTGCGTTCCTGTGGTGCTGAGCCCTGTGAGGTTGCCTCTCGTGATTCTCTCATTTTTCTGAAAATCGTTCTGTATAAGGTTTCCCATTTCCAAGCCCTCCTGTATTTGTTTTCTTGAATCAAGTATATCACAAAATTGTTAACAAGTTGTTTCAGATGCGTTAAACCGGCGTTAACATTCTAAAATAAATGTAAAATTTGTAAACAGAATGTAAATTTGTGTTACGCTGATGTCGCAAAATTCAAGGCGGATTTTCATGAAGCCTTATGGTCAGGCCGTTTGAGCGGTTTGTGCCGGAACATGAATTGATCCATCATGAAGGTGTCTTCGACAATGCGAAGAACTCTCAATGGCGGGGACAGCGGCTGAATTTCCACCTGTGACTGGGATTCTTCCGGTTTTCAGCTGTCTCCCCGGCATGATCGCCAGGCTGAAAGAGGAGGCATTGAAGCAGATGAGCGAGTGTGTTGCACCGGAAATAATGAAGAGACTCACGTTCTTTAACTCCATGACCCCTGAGGTGATAGAGGCCTTATGTCAGCGCGCGTCGCTGGAGCGATATGATAAGGACGCCGCCATATACAATGAAGGTGATCGCGCTGAGTTCTTCTACATAGTGCTGTCAGGTGAGGTGCTCGTTCAGAAGAGGATGGCCACAGTCAAAGAGGGCTATAAGACTCTGGTCATTGCCGGAAAGGACGGACTTTTTGGAGAGGGGGCTCTTCTCGGGCGCGAGACCTATCTGGGGCGTGCGCTCGTTAAAAGTGATGCCGAGATTCTGCGGATCAACGCCAGGGGCCTGGAGGCATATCTGGAAAAGGACCCGCATCTGGCAGTCCTGTTCCTGGATCAGTTCATAAACGTGCTGGCCCATCGCCTTAACGGGGCGGTGCGTGAGCAGATGGCCCTGTTCGAGCTTGGCCGCCTGATCGGCGCCATGAAGGGTCTGTCGGAGCTCATGCCCTCTGTCACGACGATTATAGAAGAGGCCATCCCTGAGGCCGATTCAAGCTTTTTTGCGCTTTACCACAGGTACAATGATATATACGATATCAAGGCCGGCGAAGGGCTCATTCTCAATGGCGGGCCTGATGCGTATCTGAAGCCCGACGCCCCGCTGGTTGCGATGCTCGGCGGCTCTTCCCACCCATATGAGGGCAATCCTTCAAAGGAGCAGCATCTCTGGGGCGATCTCGGGATAACGGCGCAGAGCGCCCTGTGCAGTCCGATCTACTCGGAAGGCAGGCTCGTGGGCTTCATGGGCCTGTTCAGCCGGGATCAGGAGCAGGCTTTTACCTCTGAGCAGAAGAACCTCCTCCATTCTGTGTGCTGTCTTCTTGCGCCGATGATAGAGAACGAATCGTTCAGAAGGGATGAGGAGGACAGGGCGAGGATGAACCGATACCGCCAGTGAGCCGTCGATACCTGCCGCGGTTGAGACGGACTGACTGCCTTGAATATTGAGGAATAATCATGCAATCGAAGGATGGGGGATATGAATATGGATGAAAACAGACTTAAACTGCTGCCGGCGCGCTGCTGGTGGGCTATGGGGCTGAGAGGCCTTGTATCTGTGATAATAGGAATAATAGCTTTTCTATGGCCCGGTATCACTGTCGAGGTCATAGTGATGGTATTTGGAATATACGCGCTGATCGACGGGATATTCACGCTGACAGCGGCTCTGACTCATCGCGAGTGGCCGCGCTGGTGGGTTTTTCTAATCGAAGGCGCGATCGGATTACTGGCCGGGTGCGTTGCCTTCTTCCTTCCCCAGATCACGGCGCTGGTGCTCTTCATAATAGTCGGCGCATGGACATTCATCACAGGACTGCTCGAGATCGCTGCTGCCCTGAATCTGCCGGCCGATATGCCCGGCAGGTGGATTCTGCTCATCGGCGGGATTGTATCTGTTCTATTTGGAATAGTCTTTCTGATCCATCCGGCAGTGCTTCTCTACCTGGTTTCATGGCTGATAGGGGCCTATGCGCTGCTCTTCGGAGCGGTTCTCATCTATCTTGCATACTCTCTGAAATGCTACTGATCAGCGCTGCAGTACCCATGGGGATCGAGGGATCGAGGGATTGAACGAGATTCTTTCGCTTGATCACTTGGGCTTTGGAGCCAGAGATCAGATGATTTCTTCCTTCCCTGGATCCCCTGGTCACTCGGCCACTTGATCACTGCTGAGATCCGAAGGTCCTGTATAACCGCTGGACATGCCTGTTTTAAGGGATCGGTATTGTTTTTCCCTTACTTCCAGGCATGCCGGGCGGCATTCGCGAACGATCGTTACAGCTGTGCCTTTCTGAGGCGCGGGAAGTGAAGAGAGCCTCAACTGACAATGAAAGGATTAGGGAATTGAAGAGAGAAACTGACATGGACGATGTGGAGGTGCGCAATGGGGAAGAAGCTCCGGGACATATTGGAAGAGGCAGGCCTTTCCGGCGGGATATCTGCCGGACATCACGCTGATGAGGGCACAGACCGGGAATTAAAAAGAGAGCCCGGCTGGAGGGCGAAGAAGCTTCGCGATCTGTACTATCAGACACTCTCTTCGGCGGACAATGAGTTTACCTACTGGTACACCAGGAAGTATTTCGAGCTGGATGGCGAGATTCCGGTGGTGCGCAGAGCATGCGCGCTGAGAGAGGCGTTCTCGCATCTTACGCCTGTGATCTTTCCTGATGAGCTCATTGTAATGAACAAGTCCGCCTACTACCGGGGCTCCTTCCCCATGCCCTGGCTCTCCGAAGGCTTTTACATGGCCAGGGAGGACGAGTTTTACCAGGAGGCTCTGAAAAGGGGCTCCACGAGCGTCGACGAGCATTCCCGCTTTGGCGAGGGCGGAGGGAATGTCACGAAGAGCTTCGGAAAGGTTGTTTCGCTGGCAGGAAAGTTCGGCATGCGCTCCGAGGAGGTTCCTGCCCTCCTCTCTATGGCGAGGCTCTGGCACAACCGCTCTGTAGACGATCTCGGCCACAAATACGAGCAGATGGTTCCGGAATATGAGATTAAAGAGAAGATCATGCGGAATGTGATCTGCATGTTCGATTCAGGGTACACGCTTCCGCAGGGCCGGGAGGTCATAAACTACTACTATCCTCTCCAGTACGGCTTCCAGGGCCTCATCGACAAGGCTGAGAAGAGAAAGGCCGAGGTAGCAGGGAAAGCGGACGGCGACGGCCTTGCCGGCACGAACAGGCTCTACAACTACCACGCTGTAGTCGAAGTGCTGAAAGGCATACAGCAGTGGATCCTGAATTACGCGAAAGAAGCCTCCAGACTGGCGTCTGCTGAGTCAGACCCGAGGCAGAAGCGTGAATACGAGGAGATATCGGCCGGCCTGGAATGGATAGCGTCAAAGCCGCCCCGCACTTTCAGGGAGGCTGTACAGATGTGCTGGACCATTCATATCGCCGTGCTCAACGAGGATGCCATATCAGGCCTGTCGCCGGGCCGGCTGGGACAGGTTCTCTATCCGTTCTTTGAGCGGGATATGAAGAGGGGCGCCATCACCAGAGAGGAAGCCCTGGAGCTTCTTGAATGCCAGCGCGTCAAGTTCACCTGCATCGACTGCTTTGCCTCCATGGGAGTCGTCGGAGGCGTTCTTTCGGGAAACACGTTCAACAACCTGAGCCTGGGCGGCCTCGACAGGGATGGAAGGCCTGCCTGCAATGAGCTGGAGATGCTGATACTCGAGGCCGGCATCACATGTGCCTCGCCGCAGCCGACTCTGTCGCTGCTGTACGACGAAAAGCTCCCTGAAGAGTTCCTGCTGAAGGCGGTAGATTGCGTTAAGATAGGGACAGGCTACCCTGCCTTCATGAACAACAGGGTGGCTATGGAGTTCGTGATGAACCACTACGGGCCTGAAGGGATGACCACGCAGGAGGCGCGTTCCTGGGCAGTGGGCGGATGCCTGGAGACTTCTCCGGGCGCCTGGATGCCTCTCACGCTGGACGGGAAGACCTGCTGGATCCCTGGCGGAGCAGGGCAGCCGACGAGTGTCGGAGTCCATTTCGTGTCACTCCCCAAGATACTCGAGCTGGTTCTCTTCGATGGAGTGGACAGGAGAACAGGCGAGCGCGTGTTCGAGCCGCACGGGCTGAGCCTCGGGAGTTATGAAGAGCTTTTCCAGGCATTCAGGGACTATTTCTCAAAAGCTGTTGAAGTGCTGGCTCTATGCAACAACATACAGCACGATGTCTGGCGCAAGAACAATATGGCTGTCTTCAACTCGCTGCTGAAGCCCGACTGCCTCGAGAAAGGCCATCTGATCAACGAGATGGGCTACAGATACAACGCCACGTATAATGTTGAAACTACAGGCACGATTAATCTGGTGAACAGCCTGGCGGCGATGAAGAAGCTGGTCTATCAGGACAGAACAATCTCGCTCGACGAGCTGAAAGAAGCGCTCTGCGCCAACTTCGGGTTCAAGACCGCCGCTGAGGTGAACTCATATTCCCTCGATGATCAGGAGAAGAGAGACGGCGAGGAAAAGTACGACAGGATTCATTTCCTCTGCCTCACGGCGCCCAAGTATGGCAACGGAGACAGCTTCGCAGATGATATCCTGAAGGAATGGGAAGAGTGGTTCTGCCCTTCCTGCCATGACTACGAGTCGCTGTTCGCGAAGCCGATGTATGGATGCCAGATATCAGTTTCCACGCACGGTGCAATGGGCGCCGTCACGATAGCGACGGCCGATGGAAGGCTTCACGGCACCACTTTTGCCGATGGCTCAGTGTCGGCATATCCCGGGACAGACAGAAAAGGACCGTACACCTTGTTCAGCTCAGCCACTGTGTGGGATCACTCCATGTCCCAGAACTCGCAGATGAACATGAAGGTGCATCCTGCAGCGATACAGGGGATCGAAGGGTCCAGGAAGATGCTGGAGCTGACCCGGGCCTACATGCGGCAGGGCGGATTTCATATCCAGTACAACGTGGTCGATTCCAGGACCCTCAGAGAGGCCCAGGCCGACCCTGACGCCCACAGGGAGCTGATGGTAAGGGTGGCAGGCTTCACCCAGTACTGGGTGGAGATAGGGAAGCCGATCCAGGATGAAGTCATTGTCCGCACTGAGTATCAGGAGGTGTGATATGGCGATGAGCCACCGTTACTGCAGAAACTATGCACCCGTCGACGTGGCGAAAGGCATCTGCCATAGAAGCAAAGAGCTCATCTCCGCAGACGACGATTCGTGCGGAAGCTTCGAAAAGATGCACAGGTGCATGCACTGCCGCAATTACAGAGCCGATGAATCGAAGCCCAGGCTCGGAGTCTGCGGCGCATCGCCGAATGGCTTCGCCGCATATGAGGATATGGTCGCCGTGACGTGCCAGTCCTTTGAATCAGTTGAGTAAGAGCCTCCCGATGGACGACAGTACCGAAGGCCTCATCTTCGATATACAGGGCTTCTCAGTCCACGACGGCCCTGGAGGGCGCACTCTGGTGTTCATGAGCGGATGCCCGCTCAGCTGCAGATGGTGCGCCAATCCGGAAGGCCAGCTGCTTCACAGGCGCATGATGTACCGCTCGATACGCTGCAAATGCTCCGCCTTTTCCTGCATCCCCTGCTGCCCTGAAGACGCCATCACAAGGAATGAAGGCTCTGATCCGCCTCTTGTATTCGACAGATCGCTCTGTGACAGATGCGAGAGCTTCAGATGCTCGGAAGGCTGCTACAGGGAGGCCATAAAGGTTAGCGGCGTCTGGTACTCAATAGACTCGCTGCTGCAGGAGCTGGAAAGAGACAGGAAGTTCTGGGGGGCCGGAGGAGGCGTCACCTTCGGAGGCGGAGAGCCATTGATGCAGCACCGCTTCGTGACCGGGGCTCTCCGAGCCTGCCGCGGCCATTATATCCACACAGCCATGGAGACTTCGGCCTGCAGCTCCTTCGGGATCCTGATGGAGGCTCTGGCGCATGTGGACTGGGCGTTCATCGATCTGAAGCATATGGACTCGGAAAGGCACAGAGAGGCAACTGGCCTGGGCAATGAGCAGATACTCGACAATATAAGGGCCCTTGCCGCCTCCGGATGGAAAGGGAGGCTCATAGCGCGGATTCCGCTGATTGCAGGGTTCAACGACAGTGACGAGAACCTGACGGCCTCCGCCAGGTTCCTGCGCTCGTGCGGGATAGGGGAAGTCAACGTGCTGCCGTTCCACAGGATGGGGGCTTCAAAGTATCAGCAGCTCGGACTCTGTTACGACTATGCCTCGCTTGAATCTCCGGGACCCGAGCACCTGGAGCGCATCGGCTCGCTCATGGAGCAGCCCGGCCTCAGGTGCTATATCGGCCACGAGACTCCATTCTGAATTACGCCCACTTTTCGTATACCACTACCTCTGCCATGTTCTTCCTGTTCTCCACAGGCTTGAACGCTTCGGCATCTGCCGGGTATCCGAGGGGAGTGAGGGCCACCACATTTATTTCCTTCGGGATTCCGAGTATTCCCTTTACTGTCTCATTGTCGAATGCGCCGATCCAGCACGTGCCGAGACCTTCGTTTCTGGCTGCAAGCATCAGATGGTCAAATGCGATTGAGACATCGACCAGCACGCTGAATTCCTTCATATAGTTGCCGCGGTTCGATTCAATCACGAGGCTGCACGCCGCTATGATAACCGGTGCTTCGGCGATGAACTTCTGGTCCCTGCAGGCAGCCACCAGTTTGTCTTTGGTCTCCTGACTCTTTATTACGATGAACTTCCATGGCTGGCGGTTGCTGCCGCTCGGGGCTATTCTGATCCCCTCCAGGATCTTTTTCAGAACGCTCTCTTCTATAGCCTTCTGTGAAAACTTTCTGATGCTCCTCCGTGTCCTTATGACATCATTGAACTCCATCGCCATTCCTCCTCAACGATAGTCTTTGTGCAGAATTCACCTGCATATCGTATCCATGCATTATATAATTTCTTCCAAAGGCGGCTCGATCCTGTTCCCTTTTTCTGCCTCGTAAAAAGGAGTGTGACAACGCGGAGATGGAGATGACGGGGAGGGGGGATGAATTATTGAGAAGTATAAATTTTGTCTTTTTCAGTGATATTGCTTTGAAGGCACAGATGGCTGGGCAGGGTAAAGGAAGTACTGGCGGAACAGAGAAATTTCATGAAAAGCTTCGGTCTCCGACGCAGCCATGAAAACCAGAACAGAGACTGATTCATTTTATCCCGGATATTGACCGCAGGGAGGTGAAAGTTCCCGAGCTCCTTCGTCTATTGAAATTAAAAAGGAGGATAAATATTAATGAGAAATTGCTCTTTTCTGGTAATCCTGTTCATTATTGCACTTGTAATCCCTGGCTGCGGCGGCGGCGGAAGCTCCGATGGCGCGTGGTACGGCGGCGGTGGCGGTGACAGCGGAGGCACAACAACGACAAGCCCCACAATCACGAGCTGCTCTCTCTCCTCTCAGCAGTTTACTCCGGGAAGCGTCTGCACCGTACAGGGGACGAACTTCGGCGACACGAGAAGCACAAAGGACGGCGGCGCAAGCAATGTCTATCTTTATTACAACAGCGGCGCCAGCTACATCGTGGTGCCTTCAGCCAACATTGTATCGTGGTCTTCGACTTCGATCACGTTCATCATCCCCACTACCGCACAGGCTGGAACGCAGTACATCATCTCGGTCATAAGGGTTGTGAACGGCACGACTTACAGCTCGGGCACGACATCGACGAGCGCTAACACCGTGACCCCGAGCACTCCGACGAATGTGCCGACGATAACCAATATAAGCCCCAGCTCCGGAATAACGGCCGGCACGACTTCGATAACGATCACCGGCACGAACTTCGGCTCCTCGCAGGCGACCGGGAGCTATGTGGGATTCACGCTGAATGGCGTTATAGCAGTTGCGCTTTCAGTGACATCGTGGGGCAACAACCAGATTGTGGTTGTGGTTCCATCCGGAACTCCGACAGGCTCTGTATCTGTATATGTGCAGACCGCTACAGGCGGCTCGAGCGCTTCGAGCACGATAGTTGTATCCGGCTCGTCGAGCGGTCCGTCGATCAGCTCCATATCGCCTGCTTCAGCCTCTCAGGGCGGCAGCATAACGATCTCGGGAACCAACTTCGGGTCATCTTCCACAGCGAGCTACGTCATGATAGGCTCGGTGCAGGCAGCGATCACCTCGTGGGGTGACAACGCAATCGTGTGCACTGTTCCTCTCTCCGTATCACCGGGCTCGAGGAATGTAACAGTCACAACGAGCGCAGGCACGAGCTCCGCCTACGTTATAACAGTTGTGGCGGCATCAGGTGCGCCTTACATCACCAGCATCTCGCCGACGACGGTGAACCAGACCTCGAGCATCAGCATCACAGGCGGCAACTTCGGAACGCAGGGCTCCAACTATGTTATGGTGGGCTCAGTAGCCGGGACCGTGACATACTGGTCGAGCAACCTCATTACCGTGACAATCTCGACTTCCATGTCGCAGGGCAGCAATGTTGTCTATGTCAGCGTGGGAGGCATCAGCAGCAACACGTCGACTATTACGATAGTGAGCTCGACGGCTCCGACGATATCGAGCCTGTCGCCCACATCGGTGACTCAGGGAGCGGGCTCAGCGCTGACAATCTACGGAACCAACTTCGGCAGCGCTGGCGCGACAAGCTACGTGACGATAGGCGGATACACCGCGACAATCACGTCGTGGGGAGTGAACACTATAGTCGTAACAGTGCCGACATCGGTGGCAGCAGGCTCGGCAACGGTATACGTGATTGTAGCCGGCGTGTCGACGAATGCGGCTGCGCTGACTGTAACATCAACGAGCACGCCTTCGATTTCAGGCATCTCGGGAACGACAGCGGGAAGCACCTGCACCATCTCCGGCTCGGGCTTCGGAAGCACGACCGGAACGGTGACGATAGGCGGAGTAGCGGCTACGGTGACAGGATGGGGCACAACAGCGGTATACTGCACATTCCCCTATACCTGCGCGCCGACAGGCACTCTGACAGTGACTGCTTCAACAGGAACAGCTTCGACGACTTACACGAGAACGTATGGCTGGGGTACTGCCGCAGCCTGTTCAGGCGGGAAGGCTACGGTCAGCAGTCCCAAGGTGCTCTTTGATAAGAGATCGACAAATCTCGGCGATGCCATGCTCTTCTTCATGGCATCAGATGGAGCCAATATCAGACTCTGGGCAGTACGTTACAGCGCTGCCACAGGATTTACAGGTGCAACAATAAAGGAGGTTGATAATGTTGCCGTAGTCCAGAATGTTACATCCTATGACTGCGCGATGGATACAAACGGAAGAGTCGTCGCCGTCTATGTAATGAATGACAATAATGTCTACAGCTCCTATTACACTGCCGCGACAGATGCATGGACCTCGGTAGCGGGGAATATCAATGCTTCTGTAGCTGCGCTGCCCAAAAGTCCGAAGATCGCCATGGGCTCAGATACCAATGCGATATGCGTGTTTGTGGATGGTGATACCACCGTCGCCGCCAAGCAATGGGTGGGAGCCACACCCGGCTGGAATGCCTTAGCGCCTGTAGTTCTTCAGGCTGCTAATGCCAACAACGACTACATCAATATCGCCATGGATTCATCCAACAACGTCATTTGTACCTATCTGAACGGGGCAAACCCGGATCTTCGAGCACAGAGATACACCACCGGGGTATGGCCTGCCACCTGGACAGCTCAGGGGGTTGTATCGAACGGTGGTGCAGTGGATTCTATTCTCAATCCTCCCAAGTTAGCAGTTTCATCCAGTGGCAATGCGGTTGCCACTTATGTTGAAGGTGCGAGAGTGAGGGCAAACCGATACACAGCTGGAGGCGCTTGGGCTGCCCAGGAGACAGTTGACGCCGGAGCAGGCGGCACTCCCCAGGTTACCTATGACAGCAGCGGGAATGCAGTCGTGATTTATCTCAATGGCGGCTTTGTATATGGCAGGCAGTTGATATCATCAGGTGGCTCAAGCGCTCTTATGCAGCTTGACGACAACAGTGGAAATGCGTGCACATCTCCATTTATCGCTGTCGATCCCACAGGTGCATACGGAATGCTCGGGTATGTTCAGAGCAGCCGCATAGTGACGAGAAAATACACTGCCTCGTCAGCGTGGGCATCAGCATGGGCAGCACAGGCCTTTGCCGATGGTAATACCACCAATGCACTTTCGCAGCTCTTCATTGCAGGCGGAACCAGCGGTGTCTTTTTCCCAGCCTGGATCGATAACGTTAACGCCAATGTTTACTACAATATCTACCGATAAAGAATAAAAAATACTGCAACAGGGCCCTCCGGCTGGAGCTCGACGCCGGAGGGCTTTTTATATTCCCTCACATTTTGCTATTAGTTCAAATCTGCTGCAGGGAGAATAGGGTGTGAAAAAAGCAGTCAACTGTCCCTACTTTTGCCGGGAATAAGTAGTAAACTGTCCCCACTTTTTAACATGAAACATACAATTGTGCTTTGTTGATTTACACTGCTCTGGTAAGATTGTATACAGAAGCAATAAGGGAGGCAGCAGCAGATGATAAACAACTACGGCAGTTATGGAAGTTACGGAAACTACGGGATGCAGGGCCTGAGCGGATTCAACAGTCAGTATATGCTCCAGGGCCTTTTTTCAGGGAATCAGGGAACAGACAGCTCGAATATATACGGGCAGAACCAGTACGGAGCGGAACAGCTCTCGCTGAGCCCTCAGGCTATTATGCAGCTCCTGCAGCAGCAGGGCACTGACACTGAGAACAGCATGCCCCCGCCTCCTCCTCCGCCTCCTCCCGAAGGCTCGGAGCAGAGCCAGGACACAGACGGCGAGAACAGGATGCCGCCTCCGCCCCCTCCTCCGCAGGATTCGGAGCAGAGCCAGGGCACGAACCAGAACGCGCTGATGCAGCTTCTGCAGCAGCTCTATGGACAGTATAACTGATATCAGGCGCAGGGAGGCCTGCGATTCTGAATAAGGTGTGTGACGTCTCCTCCGTCCCATGAACGCCCACCCTTGAAAAGGAGCCTGGACCTGCAGGTTAGAACTGCAGGAGGCTCCCTTTCATATGTACACGGAGACTATTCCGCCAGTCGTCCAGAGCGGTTCAGCTTCCGTATTTTATACCGAATGTCTTGAACAGGAAGGCCAGTACATAGCTCCTGTCTTCTATCACTTTCGTCGTGGGCTTTCCCATCCCGTGGCCGGCCTTCGTCTGCACCCTGAGCAGAATCGGGTGGCAGGTCCCGTTATGATGCTGAATCGTCGCCACGAACTTCTTGGCGTGAGACGCCACAACTCTGTCATCGTGATCTGCCGTATTCACGAGAAGGGCAGGATAGGTCACTCCGCTCCTCACATTGTGAAGAGGCGAGTAGGCGATGAGCGTGTCGAACTCTTCAGCGCTCCTTTCCGGATTGCCGTATTCCCCGATCCACTTGTACCCGACTGTGAATCTGTGATATCTCAGCATGTCGGTCAGCGGCACCTCGCAGATGACGGCGCCGTAAAGCTCCGGTCTCTGGCACATGCACGCCGCCACGAGAAGGCCTCCGTTGCTCCCGCCTGAGATCGCCAGGCGGCCCGCACTGGTGTACTTATTGTCGATCAGCCATTCGGCAGCCGTTATGAAGTCGTCGAAGGTGTTCTGCTTCCTGTCCCGCATGCCTGCCTGATGCCAGTCCTCTCCGTATTCCGAGCCTCCTCTGATGTTCGCCACGGCGTAGATCCCGCCGTTGATAATCCAGAGCAGATTTGCCACTGAGAAAAACGGCGTCAGATCTATTGAGAAGCCGCCGTATCCGTAGAGAATGGCGGGATTGGTGCCATCGAGCTGCATGCCCTTCCTGTGAGTCACGAACATCGGCACTCTCGTGCCGTCCTTGGACTGATAGAAGACCTGCTTCGTTTCATAGCCTGAAGGGTCGAAATCCAGCTCGCTCTTTCTGAAGAGCTTCAGCTCTCCTGTTACGAAGTCATAGCGATAAGTGCTGGACGGGGACAGAAAAGACGTGAACGTGAAGAAAAGCTCTGTACCCCTGCTCTGCGCCGACAGAAACGATATCGTGCCGATTCCAGAGAGCGGGAGGTCCTTTATGAACTTCCCGGTGAAATCGTACAGCCTCGCCGTGTGATGGGCGTGGTTCAGGTAAACGCATACGAATGTATTGTTGACGGAGATGGCCATCGAGAGCGTCTCGTCGCTTTCAGGGATGATCTCCTTCCAGCTCTCCCTGGCCGGGTTATCGGTATCGATGGCTATTATGCGGCCCTTGGGAGCGTTCAGGTCTGTCTTGAAATAGAAGACAGGGCCTCTGTTGTCTATGAAGTAAAAGCTGTTGTCATCATCGTCGATCAGCCTCGTGAACTCCCCTTCGCTGTCCATTCTCCTGTAGTACACCCTGTTCTTGGGGCCGGCCATCGAGAAGGCGTTCAGCATCAGATACTCTCCGTCCTCTGTAGTGAACGGCGAGAACGAGAGCTCCTTGATATCCGGCCTCTCGAATACTATCCGGTCCTGCTCCTGCGGCGTGCCCAGAGCATGCCAGCAGACTCTGCAGTATTTGCTGCCGTCCTCTTCTGGGACAGTTCCCGGCTCGGGATAGCGGCTGTAGAAGAAGCCCGAGTTATCGTGCTTCCACGCCACGGCTCCGAACTTGCACCACCTGATCGTCTCGTCATATTCCTTCAGCGAATCGACGTCCCTGATCCTTATCTCGTGCCAGTCGCTCCCTGACGAGGAGATCTTGTATGCTATCAGATGCCCGTCATCGCTGTAATACTCGTCGTCCACCGCCACTGTGCCGTCCTCGGAGAGTTCGTTGGGGTCGAGGATTTTGACGGGAGTGCCGTTGAGAGTCTTCTGCATATACAGGACAGGCTGGTTCTGAAGGCCGTCGTTCTTTGAAAAGAAGTAGCGATCGCCTTCCTTCCTCGTCACTGAGTATTTGGGATAGTTCCAGAGCTTCGTGAGGTCTTCCCTGATTCTGTCACGGGCGGAGTCAGTGCTGAGGAAAGACTCTGTCAGGCTGTTCTGAAGCTCAACCCATCTGACAGTCTCTTCCGAATCGGCGTTTTCGAGCCACCGATAGGGATCGCTGATCTTCTTTCCGTGGTATTCATCCACTACATCGTCTCTTCTTGTTTCCGGGTATGCTGTTTTATTCATCGTCCTTATGTGCTCCATACTTTTTACTTCTGTCTGTGCCCTTCATGCTTATGCAGAGATGCGGAAACATCCTGCCGTTTCGATTGCAGAGAGGCGTAGGATCACGCAGTTTCGATCATCAGCTCAATCCGCGCTTTCTCGCGTTTCTCGAGGGCAGCGTCGAGCAGTGAGCTGTCGTCGAAGAGCAGGTAGTTGATCACAGTGAGCGGCAGGCTCCCATATGACAGAAGCTCGTCGTGAAAATCGCCCAGCCTGAACGCACGGCCCTTTCTGTCCCTGTACCTGCCGAGAAGCTCCATTATCTGCCATTTGCCGACTGTGTACGTTATTTTCTGCGTCGGCCTCGATGCGGCGCCGAGAGCCTCGCCTTCAGCAGCCTCGCTGTCCAGCCCTCCTGCCTCCCTGAAGCGGCGCGCCGCGTCTTCGACTCCCATATGCCCCCTGTGGAGCTCGGCATCTATCTCTACGCGGGCGGCTCTGTATCTGCCCAGTCGAAGCACCTGCCCGTGGCCGGCCGAGCCTTCAGGGTAGAGCCCTGTGCGGAGCAGCATCTCTTCAGTGTAGAGCGCCCAGCCTTCTATGAAGACGCTGTCGTGATGGTGGGCGCGGATCGTGTTATCGAGCTTCCTGGAGATTGAGATCTGCAGGAAATGCCCGGGAATGCCCTCGTGGGCGAGTATCGGCCTCGGCTCCTCGATGGCGGCCCGGATGTAGAAGTTCGGCGAATCAGGGTGATATGTCGGTATGAAGTAGAACCCTGAAGGGTCTTCATCGTATATGCCCGGCGGATTCATGAAACCGCCGGGCGAAGTGGGCCTGAACGCCGCAGGAAGCTCGCGTATATGGAAGGGGCCTATGCCGGCAGGGAGATTGACTATCCCTCTCTCCCTTATGTGGTCAAGCACTTCCGCCTGCCTCTTCTCGTAGGCCTCCAGAAACTCGGACTGGGACTTCGGGACGCAGGCGCTTCTCGCCGGATCGGGGTCTGCCATTGCAGGATCTGCGAGCCACGCCTCCTGGGCGCGAAGCCTGGCCAGCTCGGTCCTCGATATGCCAAGCAGCTCGTCTGCAGAAAGGGGCAGAAGCAGCGCAGTAGACAGGAGCGCTTCATAGGCCTTCTCGCCCATCGGCGCAAACTCTGAAGCGGATGGCATTATCTCCTCGAGCCACGAAGAAAAGCTATTGATGGCATTGAGAGCAACGTCCCTTGCCTCGGCATAGGCTGAGGCAAGCCCTTCCGGAGCTCCTTCTACGAGCTTTCCCAGGCTCTCGTTGAACAGGATGCCTATTGCCGATGCCGAGCGGACTGCCAGCCTGCAGAAGAGGCGGACTGGAGCCGTCAGGTTTTCCCTGGCGTGTGAAAGCATCTTCGGCATCGCCTTCATGCGCGATATCGCCGATTCGAGCCTGGCATGAGCCGGCGCATACTCTTTCTTCAGCAGCGAGAAGATTGCGTTCGAGCACTCATTGACGTACAGTTGCGGGTCCCTGGCAGGCGAGTCCAGAATGCTGTCCATCAGGATTGCGCCTTCAATCTGGGCTCTGAAGAGTATGTAATCGACATAGTCGTCCTTTTGCTGGCTTTTGTGCCTCATCGTGCTGAGGCGGTCCAGGATCTTTCCGGTGAAGTCTCTTCGCGCCGCAATGGCTTCCCTGGAGTAGTCGGTGAGGCGGTCATCCCATCTGTGAAATCCCTGGTGCGACGACGAAACGGGATACTGCTCCTTCTGCCATTCGTAATAGTCTTCCGCGCATTGATGAAGCTCCTGATGAAACGTGTTTGACATGATCTCTCTCCTTCTGTTTCGTATTAATGCTGCAATCTGAAGAAGCCGGTCATATTTCTGCCCTGCCAGCCTGACAGGGCGCAGTCAAATCCTGAACTGTACCGAAGACCTGTGATGATTATCCCGGTGTCTGTCTATTTCCCGGGAAGGCAAATCCCGCCGCGCAGAAAGTCACTGACCGTCCATGAGAGAGTTGACGGCATCGCGCGAGATGTATGTGATGCCATCCCGCGTTCCCAGCCACAGGTTTCCATCGCTGTCTCTCAGAAAGGCTTTTACCTCGTCATCAGAAAGGCCGTCGCGCTTCCTTATGATCCTGAACCGGTCTTTCATCCTTATCGCGATGCCATCGCTTTCCGACGCAAACCAGATCTGTCCTCTGTCGTCTCTGTAAAGTGAGCGTACTTTTGCCCCCGCCAGGCCATCCCTCTTTGAAAGCTTTTCTTTAATGATCCACTGCTCTCCTTCTTTGGCCACCCTGCAGGCTCCGCCCTGATCCAGAAAGCCTGTTCCTATCCAGAGCGCGCCGGTTCCGTCGTCGAGCATGGACGTGACATTGTTGTGATAAAGGCCGTTCGCTGCGCTGAAATACTGCCAGCTTCCATCGCCCTTTCTGAGGCTCACGCCTCCCCAGGGCGATACATATGAGCCGAACCAGAGCCCTCCGGAGAGATCCTCGTGCATGACGTTGACGTTGTTGTCGAGCAGGCCGTTTCCCTTCGCGAGAGCGCTCCATCTGCCTGTGCCGTCGAACAATGCCGCGCCTCTGTCGGTGCCAGCCCATATCCTGCCCCGGCGGTCCCTGAGAAGGCAGTGTGTTCTCTTCGCCGGCAGGCCGTCCTTCTCTGTGTATACGACTTCTCTGTCTCTTCCGCGGAATGTCACCCCTTTTTCATGGCCAATCCACAGCGAGCCTTCTCTCTCCGCCAGCACCGCGTGTATGTATCCTGTCTTCGAGCCTGTCGCCACGGCCTCAGGCGCTTTCGCGAACGTCCTGTCTATTGCCCAGAGCCCTTCCAGCCCGCCTGCCCATATGATTCCGCCCTGCTCGGCAATGGCTGAGACTTCGAAGGGAGGGCGGATGATCCGCCACCCCTGCGGCATCTGCCTGGGAATGAGCCTGGTCAGGATCAGCAGAAGAAGCGCCAGAGAGGCAAGGACATACACGAGAGCCTTCCTGGTCCTCTTCTCCATGGCTGCCTTGTTCCGGCTTTCTGATGACGGATCAGGGGCGCTGATACTCAAAATCCACCTTCTCTGATGTCCCGGTTGTCTATCACAGCATACCTTCCGCTCAGTCTGACAAAGATACTCTGCCCGCCGCCGAGCTCTTTTTCTGTGTAGATGACATAGTTTTTTTCTCCACACCTGACTGTCACCTGGCGGTAAAAGCCCCTGTACGAGCTCTTGATCACTGTGGCCTCAATGCCTTCGGGAGAGTCGCATATGGAGATGTCAGACGGCCTCACTGCAATCATCAGAGGCTGCCAGCCCCTTTCATCTTCTGCCTTGTCAGCGCTGTCGGGCTGCCTGCCGCTTCCAGGCGCTGTTCCGATCGTTCCAAGCGGTGTCGCGATCACCCCGTCGCGGGACCTCACAGCCTCGATGATGTTGGTCTCTCCGAAGAATCCTGCCGAGAATATTGTTGCAGGTCTCTCATAGAGCTCGGCAGGCTCTCCCTGCTGCTCGATTCTGCCCTCTCTCATCAGCACAATCCTGTCTGATACAGCAAGCGCATCTTCACAGGAATGGGTCACATAGATGACTGTCAACCTGCACGACTCCCGGACTGCAAGAAGATCGGCCAGGATACTCTCCTTGACTGAGAGGTCGATGTTGGAGAAAGGCTCGTCCAGCAGCAGAATCTCCGGCATGGTGATGAGAGCTCTCGCAATCGCCACCCTCTGCCTTTCACCGCCTGACAGCTCGTGAGGATAGCGTCCGAGCAATCTGCCGACTGCCATCATTTCGGCAGTCCTTTCAATGCTGCGCATACTCTCCGGTCCGGAGGTCCCGCTCTTTTCACAGAACCGCAGATGCTGCGCCACAGTCATATGGGGCCACAGCGAAGGGCTCTGGAACACAAATCCGATCTTCCTTCTGACCGGCGGTATCACGATCGCAGGATTGTTCGCGACTGCACTGCCCAGCGTTATGAGTCCTGTGTCAGGAGTCTCGAGCCCTGCCATCATCCTGAGCAGCGTGGTCTTTCCTGAGCCGGACGGGCCCACGATCCCGACCAGCTCATTTTCTGCAATGCTGGCAGAAAAGTCGCTGATCGCGCTGTGCCTGCCGAACCTCTTCGATAGATTCTCACATTTTATTTCAGCCATTGGCTTCTTCTCTCTTACTCAGCGAATTCAGATAAAAGCCTGCCGGGACAGCCAGCAGCGCTATATTGATGATGCACAGCGCAGATACCACTTCCATCCTGCCGAGGTGCTGCATGTTGAAGATCCTGACAGGGAGGCTGCCGGCGCCGGGAGGGAGCACGAGCAGGTTCATCTCGAGATCGCCCATGGATAGTATGTAGACGAGCAGCCAGGCCGTGATTATGCTGTTTTTGTTCAGCGCAATCAATATTCGCGTGCAGCGCTTCCAGAGAGACGCTCCTGTGAACAGCGACGCCTCTTCCAGCTCCGCGTCAATCTGGGAGACTGATGCCGACACGATCTTTATCGGGAATATCATGAATCTGAAGCAGAAGAAATATATGGCAAAGAAAACCGAGTCTCTCACAAGGCTCACAGCAGCGTTTGTGGATGCAAGCCTCAGCATTTCGAGCGCCATAAGAGAAGGCGGTACTGCGAAGGGGATAAACGCCGTTATGTTTACAATCTTCTTCAGGCTCCTGCCGCTTCGCTCTATGTGATATGCCATGAATCCGCCGATGATCACCGCTGCCGTGGCAATAATGGCGCTGTTTTGAAGGCTCTGCGCGATATCGGGCCAGGAGACGCTGATGGCGGCCAGGTAGCTGGAGAGAGGGATCGACCTCATGATGAGGAAAAGCACAGGCACTGCAGATGAGCAGAGCACCGTCACAGCCATCACAACCAGCACCGGAATCATCAGGCGGCCTGTTTCAAAGACTGCTCCCTTTCCGCGATGGCCGCTCACCACATCGAAGCGGCGCCTCCCTTCCCCAGCGCCCTGAAGAACGACCGCCAGCAGCGATATCATAACGAGAGGCGCCGAATAGATCACTGCCTCTCT
>Ga0302252_1000795_pt1 | contig 23143 bp, 16 predicted proteins | sample AAG_RA_Leu_MG_FD_193511 | JGI IMG/M metagenome (GOLD analysis project Ga0302252, IMG submission 193511) | Enriched activated sludge microbial communities from anaerobic digester in WTTP, New Holstein, Wisconsin, United States - AAG_RA_Leu | ecosystem: Engineered > Bioreactor > Anaerobic >...
AAAGGATTGATAAATGGACATTGTCAAGCGATTTATTCAGTTCCCAAAACAAAGTTTTTTCTTGTTTGGCCCTCGGGGATCGGGAAAATCCACATGGCTAAGGCAGTGTTATCCTAACGCATTGTATTTGGATTTTCTTTCTCCTGGTGTGTTCCGATCCCGGTAAAATGAGGCAGCCGTTAATCCTGGGGGCGGAGTATTACTGCCTGGACGCCTGGTCTGCCACCGACCTGATCGAGGATCCGGCGAAACTCGCGGCCGCGATGGGGAAGCAGTTCACCGCGTAGAGCCTCCGGCAAGCAGACGATAACAAAACGCCTGTCTTACATGCTATTTTTCTAAAAGGAGTGACTAAAAATGAAAGTCGTCATATTAGCAGGCGGCAGAGGGACAAGGATCAGCGAAGAAACAGGCAGTATTCCCAAACCGATGATCGAGATCGGAGGTAAACCGATTATCTGGCATATAATGAAGCTTTATTCACATTACGGCTTCAATGACTTTATAATTTGCCTTGGTTATAAAGGATACGTGATCAAGGAATATTTCGCCAATTATTTCTTGCATTCTTCAGACATCGAGCTGGATCTCTCAAACAATCAGATGAACGTTCTCGGGTCTAAAGCCGAACCGTGGAAGGTTACTTTAATTGATACAGGTTTGAATACTATGACTGGAGGCAGGATTAAGCGCATAAAGGAATATGTTAAAAACGGGACCTTCCTGCTTACGTATGGGGACGGGGTAGGAGACATAAATATCAAAGAATTGATAGCGTTCCATAAAAAAAGTGGGAAGGAAGCTACCATTACCGCGGTGCAGATCGCCGGCAGGTTCGGGGCCCTGAATATAGGCGATTCCGGTAAAGTCCATTCTTTTCTGGAAAAACCCAGGGGCGACGGGGCGTGGATAAACGGCGGGTTTTTCGTGTTGGAACCGGCGGTTTTTGATTATATTGGAGACGACTCATCGATATGGGAAAGAGATCCTCTGGAGAAATTGTCTAAATCCTGCCAATTGAATGCCTATAGACATACCGGGTTCTGGAAATGCATGGACACCCTGCGTGACAAGATAGAACTGGAAGAGCTCTGGGAAAAGGAAAATCCCCCCTGGATGATATATCGTTAAGAAATTTAAAGGAATTTATATGAGAAGATCATTCTGGAGAAATAAGCGAGTTTTGATTACCGGTTTCGAAGGGTTCTTAGGTTCTAATCTTACCCGTGCTATGCTTAAATCCGGCGCCAAGATCGCCGGCTTAGACATAAAAACCTTCCGCAAAGATACTCTTCTGACAGCGCAAGATTACCGGAAAATTACTGTTTATAAAGGCAGCGTGGCGAATTACGCCCTGGTTTCCAGGATATTAAAGAAACATTCCATAAATGTTATTTTTCACCTGGCCGCGGAGGCGATCGTGGGGCGGAGTCATAATAATCCGCGGCGCACATTCGAGACGAATATCGCCGGGACATGGGAAGTCCTGGAAGCGGCGCGGCAGCAGGGTGGGATGGAAGCCGTGGTTGTCGCTTCAAGCGATAAAGCCTATGGGAGCCATAAGAAGCTACCTTATACCGAAAATGCGCCTTTACAAGGGAGGAACCCTTACGACGCCTCTAAAAGCTGCGCGGATCTGATAGCGCATAGCTACGCCCACGCCTACGGCCTTCCCCTGGCGATAACCCGTTGCGGTAACATCTACGGCCCGGGCGATTTTAATCTTTCCCGTATAGTCCCGGACGCTATCCGTTGCGGCTTGTCTGCCCAAATACTGGATATACGCAGCGACGGCAAATTCACGCGCGATTATGTCTATGTTGACGATATAGTAAACGGCTATATTTTGCTGGCGGAAAAACTTAAAAAACTCAACTTAAACGGGGAAGCCTTTAATTTTAGCGATGAAAATCCTCTTACGGTAATAGAGCTCTTGAACAAGATAAGGAAGGTGTTGAAAGGGCGGCCTGACTATCGGATATTGAACAAGGCAAAGTATGAGATCAGGCACCAATATCTGGATTCCCGCAAGGCGCGGAAAATGCTGGGATGGAAACCAGCCACGGATGTTCATAAAGGGGTAAATAACGCCGTGAAATGGTATTCTAAACTGTGGAGTTAATAGTTGCGCGCTATGCCTGAATCCGGCACGATTCCCAGAATAAGGCTTTTTTACAGTCTTCTGCTGGCTGTAAGCGCCACAGCGCTTTGCTGCCAGCTTTATTTTTTGCCGGTAGTGCGCGCTCATGCCTGCAAAGTGGTCTCTCATTCAGGGATATACTTCAACAGCGATTCCCCGGACCCCGGCCTTTCCGCATTGAAAGAATTCCGTGAGAAAGAAAAGATCCGTCCGCAAAAGACAGTCATTTCCTTTCGAATGAAACCGTCCGGTTTATATTACGGCAACATTTTCCAGACTGCCTCCAATGGGAGAGGGATAAGAGCGGAATTATACGCCCCTCCGGGTAGCGATAAAGCGGCGTTTGACGTTTTTGCCGGACGCCTGCCGGGAAGGATTGAAGAAAGGCGGTACACTGTTCTTACGGATATCCGCGTGAACGAGACTTATCGGGTCAACATATCCGTGGAGAATAACGAAATAGAAGTGATTGTAAACGGTAAACGCGTGCTGCGCGATATCGATAAGAACATAAGGTACCGCGTGACCGATATCGCCGTCGGCACCGGATACAACAAAGAACGGAGGTATAAAGGGGAGATATCCGATTTCAGTATTGAATATACTATTCTCCGCGCTAACGCGGGATTTATGGCCGCGGGATATCTATTTTTATTCCTTTTGTTGTTTTCGCTCTTTAAATTGATATTCAAGGACATTCCGGGTTTATTGAAGGGACTAAAAAGGTTGAAGGCGTTTATTTACTTTCATCGAGTGCGGATATTAGGCCTGCTGGCGGCCGCGGCGGTCGTGGGCTGTTACAATCTTATCATTTTTAACAGGTATTTTCCTTTGTCGGAAGGTTGGTTTTCCGTTTATGCGGAATATATTCTGCGGGGCGCGATGCCTTATCGCGATTTTCATTTTATGTTGCCTCCGTTATACCCGCTTCAGATGGCGGCTTTTATGCAATTATTCGGGCAGGGTTTTCTGGCATTAAGGGTCGCGGGATTGATCACCGCGTTATTCATAACCGGCGTATTGTATTTACTGTATTTAAGGCTCTTGCCGGTTTTTGCCGCCGTTTTGGCGACTGCGGTAAGCGTTATCTTTTATCAGTCCGGCACCGCGTTCATAAATTATGATTTCCTGCATTTTTTCACGTTGTATGCCTTGGCGGCACTGTATTTTATGCTCTGTCATTTTGATGCCTGTAATTCATCGCGCGCGGGAGAGGGGAACGTTAAAATCCCGTTATGCGCGTTTTTCTCCGGTTTTTTCGCCTGCCTGGCACTGCTTATAAAGCACAGCAACGGTTTGATGGTGGTTGTTTTTCTTTCTTTTGCCTTTATGGCGCTGACCGCGGGAAATAATAATTCAAAACGTTTCCGTAATTTTTGCGTTTACCTCTGCGGTATACTTGTTCCGCTGATAGTATTGGTAATCTGGCTGTTTTTTAACTCGGCTTTACAGCCTTTTATACTACAGGTCTTGCTGGATTCTATCGCCGCCAAAGGCTGCTGGGCCGCGATATTGTCCGCCTGGTTCCCGAGATTAATGACCCCGCACAATATTATCGCGCTCTACATTTGCGCGGGTTTATCCCTGCTCGCCGCTGTCTCTTTGATCATCACGCCAAAGATAGCGGCTAAAAATCCTCCGTTGACCGCCCTGAATGACGAAAACCATATTATGCTTCTGTATTTTATATCCGCAGCCGCAGTTTTATGCGTGATCTACCCGTATTTTGAAATACTTTTTGCCGGGGATATTCTTTCTTCGGTTGTGTTCATTGAGCTCTATTATTCGCTTATTATGCTGGTGACCGTCGTTTCAGCCGGGACAGCGGTGGTTTATCTGGCCGCAAGGGTATTCAGGCGACATACGGGCGATCATAGCGGGTTTCTTATCGCCGCGTTGTCTCTGGGATTGCTTTACGGCACCGGTACATCCGGAGGGTTCGCTACCGCAGGCGCTTTCCTGGGGCTGGGGCTTGTCTTTAGTTATCTATTTTATTTCCCGCGGCCGTTCAATTTTCTTTCAAAAGCGGTTTTCTTCTTTTCGTGTTTCGGCCTGCTGCTTTTTATGACGGCGCAGAAATACAACGGACCGTATAAATGGTGGGGACTTTCCGTTCCCGACATACGCCAGTCAATATCCCCGGTCAAGATCAGGCTTTTGAACGGATTTTATTTGCCCGAAGATGATATACGCCTGATCACGGAAACCGTGGATATCGTCAAGGAAAGCACCGTCGGGGACGAGAGGATATTCACTTTTCCGAATATTCCGGTCTTCTATCTGCTGACAGGCCGTTTACCGCCCACTTTCGGGCTTGTGCATTGGTTCGATTTTACTTCGGACAAGGTGGCGATCGACGACGCGCTATTGCTTGAGGCGAACCCTCCGAAGGTGATCATTACCCTGGATCTGCCTGAATATGTCTGGCTCGACCATGAAAAACTGTTCCGTAAAGGGAAGCCATTAAAGCAGCGTTTGATCCGGGATGCTTTAAAGCGTATGACCTCGGACAACGGAAAATATCTTATGCGCGCGGAGCATAATGTTCCTGACGGATGCGTTTTAAGGGTTTGGGTAAGACAAGGAAAGGGTTTGCAATTCTCAAATGCTGATAAAGAATAAGACCGGCTTGATGTTGTGTCTATTAAGCGCTGTTTTACTGGCGTATTCGTTTTTCTTCGCGGACAATCTCGCCTACAGGAGGCTTTATAGCGTTTCTCACCGGAATATTCATTTCGACAGCGCTTCGGCGGATAAAGCGTTATTGGGGATAAAAGAATTCCCGGAGACCTATTCAGGCGACCAAACCGTCAAGGAATTGACGCTGGCTTTCCGTATGAAGCCGGCGGATCTGTTTTACGATAACGTCTTCCAGACCGCCCCGGGGGAGCAGGGTGTGCGTATGGAACTTTATTCCGAAACGGGAAGAAGGGGCAATCTGTTTTTGTACATCAGTAGTGAGGACGGAAGTTTATCCGAGTATTTGTTGCGCGGCCGCGTAAAAACCGGGCGTTGGTATTCCGTGGCTTTGAAGATCCACAAGAATAAAAGGATCAGCGTTTCCGTTAACGGCCTTCCGGTGCTTAACAGGCGCGAAGGAACTATCGATTACAAGATATCCGATATCGCGATAGGCACCGGCTGCAGTAAATCAAGGAATTTCCAGGGGGAGATCCGCGATTTCTCTATTGAGTACACTTTTTACCGCAGGGTCGCCGGGATCGCTGCCGGTGTATTTATCCTGAAATTACTCTCGTTTTTGTTCTTTTGCTATATGTTCTTTGTGACGGCGGCAGGGCAGAGCACCTCCCGCAATGACGGAAACCTGTTCTTGCGAATGGGGCTTTTCAGGACTTTGCTGGTATCCGCGTCCGTATCTTACTTGATCTATTATCTATTTTATTATTTTTCGGCGTTGATCTGGGCCTCTAGGTCCGGCATCCCGCAGAGTGACCTGGTTTCAACCGCCAGATACAGCGCCCCCGACGGGATCGAGTCTTTTGTTCTCTATCCGGCGCTGCTTGCCGGTATTTTTCTGACAGCAGGGCTGGATAAGGCGGCCGTTCTGTTTAAAAGGAAGTTTTTTTCTTTCGCGGCCTTGGTTGTTCTGTCAGTTTGTTCCTGCGCTTATTTTGCCGGCATAGGCTTTCATCCTCCGGGAGCGCTCGTGCATCAGAACCCGGTCACGGTAAGCGTTTTTGTTTTAAGCGTGCTGGCGGCCGCGTTTTTACTGTGGCGGGTGAACAGTAAGCATCCCGTATTGGCCGGTTTTCTGGCCGCGGCCTTGTGTTTACCGGTCTGTTTTATCGCGACGGCCCCGGTTGCCGCCGGCGATTATTCTTATATTATCGCCCCGGCATTAAGATTACTGCACGGTTTCAGACTGCCGGAAATTTTCTTTCAATATGACCTGCTGCTTTCGTTGCTGGCCGCCGGCCTGATGAAACTTAATATTCCAGTGAATTTTCTGCAGGTGGCGGGGCAGGCCGGAATATACGCATTCTTTATCGGGATATTCCTGTTTTCGCAACAGGTATTCAAGGATAAGAAGCTCCCGGTTTTTCTTCTCTTCGCATTGATCATCGCCAGGCATTACGCTCTGCATGAAGAGCCGGTCTCGATATTACAGGCTACGCCGTTAAGGCTTGATCTATGGCTTGTCATTCTGGCTTGCGTTTATTTTAAGGGGATATATAACATAACTGTGGGGGCCGCACTCGGGCTGCTGTTGTTGTTTCACCGCAATTTCGGGACGATCTATCTGGTTGTTTACCTGCAATTCGTTTCGATTCTTTTCGCTATAGATTTAACGCGGGCGATCAGGGAAAACACGTTTACCTTGTCGGCGCTGAAAAAGATTTGCCTGAAGCATCTGCATCGGAACAAAACCAACCTGTCCGTTATCATGCTTTTCATTTTTGCCGGCGGCTTATTGTTTAACGGCCTTGTGCCGCGTTCGGCGGTAATGTATCAATCGTTGGGGCTTGGTTTCCTGAGAGTTGCCGGGAGATCCTTTTTCTGGTATATCCCGGTATTGTTGAGTTTATCCGCGGCAGTATTGCTGGCCCGCCGCAGGGAATTACCGGAGAATTATTTTAACGCCGGTTTATTTCTGGTGCTGCTGGCTGTCGGGAATTCGCTTTATTTCCTCGGCCGCAGCCACGAATTCAACATTATGACCTCGTCCGGGATATATATATTCCTGCTGTTTTTCTTTTTTGATTTGATAGGACGTATTTTACCGGATACAGGCGGTCCGTTCAGGCGGAACGTCAAAAGGCTGATCGTTTCGTTTTTGCCGGTAGTTTTCTTGGCGCTGACGGCGTTTTATTACTCCTCTTTTTCCGTAGCGAAGATCATTGGGCAATTCCGTAATTTGACAGAGGGCAGGTTCGTTTACCCCTTACCGGTGCGGGTGGATATCGAAACGGTCAAAGAAGCAACCGGTAACAGCCGTAAAGTTTATTTTCTGAGCAGTAACGATACCTACTATTATTATTACGGCGGGTACACTCCGCAGGGGTATTTCTGCCCGTATCCCACCTGGACTATAAAAAAAGACTTGATTTCTTACTTACAAGGACTTCTCAATAATGGTTATTATTTAGTCGTTGATTTTACATCTTCAATAGAAATCATGCAATCCGTTGAAGATATATTGCCAAAACTTAGATTTAGTAAAACGGTGAAGAAAGATAATCTCCTATTTATTTTTGGGGGAGAAAGCTCTTTAGTTGAAGAAATAGTGCATAAATAACGGTTTTATAAGAAAGTGATACATAATGGATATAATTCTAAAGGAAATTTTAGTGCTTTTCTTAATAATATTTATAACGAGTGCACTTGGATATTGTTCTTTAAGAATATTCCCAATAAGAATATTAAATAGTCTGATTGGCTATACAACGGTCGGAGTTTGTTTAATGTCAATAGTTACATCTGTGGGATTTTTACTTTCAATACCCAGCCAAATCTTTTTTGTTGTTAATCTTTCTTGTATTTGTTTTGTGGTTTGTAAGAAAAATTATTGGCAGAAACTCTTATCAATAGATCTCATAATCTTTTTTATCGGTATTCTTTGTTATAAATTTATTATTTTTGGAGGACAAGAAATATCCTTTTATTTTCACAGGAATCCGGATCCATATGGTTCAGCTTGTGCTTATGGTTTTATGAATAAAGCGTATTCATATAGTAAAATGTTGTATGAATTTTATGGATATACCGGGTTAACTGAGCCACGATGGATTAAACCCCCGTTGCTTAATGATGTTTGGAATATCCCAGATTCACAATTGCGCTTTGCGGCGGATCAAATTATCGGTTCTGGAAGAATCGGGATAGCCTCGACGTTAGTTGTTATCAAAAAGTTTATACCTTTCGAAGTCGATTTTTTTAATTTATTCTTTTCGTTTTCATTTGTGTGTCTTTGGTCATTAGCAGGAATTATTTATGAGCATTTTAGAGTTTTATACGATAAATTCAAGTTTAGAGAATCTATAGTGTTAAAATCCGGTTTATTCAGAATATTTACGTTCTGTCTTATTTTCTTTATGCCTTTATCAAAAATTGAATTTTTGGAAGGAGCAGTCCCGCAGATCTATAGCAAGCTAATAATTGCCACCATTTTATTGCTTTATAGTAGTTTATTATTGAAGGATGACGAAGTGAATAAAGTTATCTCTTCAAAACGGTCTAATCATTTCTTTGGTTTTTTTATATGCATAATGTCAATATATTTTTCTTATCCGGATGCATTATTGTTTGTTGTCTCCATCATGTTTATTCCAACATTAATTCATGTTGTTAAACTTTTAACAAATTTACAAATACGCAGGAAAGTTACGAAAGATTTAGAATTCGTTTGGCCATTGATAGGTGCTTTTATTATTATATCTTGTGTGGTTTTTATTGATAGCCGGTTATTCTGGCAACTAAAAAGCAGATTGCTAAGTTTTAATTCTGGGGGAGCTCTTCATCTTGGTTTGCCATCAGTTATGACTTTGATAGGATTTGGCGCAAAGTTAAAATTTTCAGATATAGGTTCCGGGTTCCAACCGTTATCTTATGGGATTTTCCCCGCCATCTCTATTGCAACTCTAATTTTCTTGGTAATTGTAACCGTTTTTTTTATTCATTCGCGAAATTCTCGTAATCTATTGGAATTTTGTTGTTTCGAGTGTGTTCCTGTCATCTTAAGTTTTCTAATGCTTTTAGTGGTTTTATTTAATCTATCAATCGGTAAACCTATAAGTGACTATATTTATTTTCGCACCACTGGAATTTTTATTACGTTGATCTTTCCCGGGATTCTTCTGGTCGTTTCCCTGGTCTTTTTATTACGAGGTTTTTGTAACGATTATTTGAAGGTTCTTATTCTTATATTGCTGAACATTTTTATATTGTTTCAGTTTTCCTGCGGTAATAAGACATTTATTCATTCTTCAAGATGTGGATATATGAAAGGTGGTTGCCCAGTAGCTAATTTTGACAATGCGTTGTTTGTCTCTGATGAGCCACGACAAGAGTTATTTGCATTAACAACCTGTGGGCCTTTTTATTATTTAACCGATAATTGGCAACCATTTTTAAATGAATCTAATAAAATGTGGGATGTCTATGAGATTAAAACAAAAAAGGGGAAGATTTCGATAGATCAAATTGGGGTTTATGTTGTCGATAGACTTATAAAAGTCCCATGCAATACTGATTGTATGAAAGAACTTATATATCAACAACGTAAACGCTTGAAATAATTTTTAATGCCGAGTCATTTGATAATGCTTTTGATATTGTTCCTAATGATCTCTACCGGTTTCCGCAGGGATCCCGTTACCGAGAAAGTTGACAGCAGTGGCTGATATTTATTTAACGTTGGATGCCCGCAGGGCGGCGAAATTCATCGGTCGTTTTTTTCTGTTTTCTGCCGGGATATCTTTGATATGCTGGGCAGTATCCGGTATTTTGCTTTATTTTTTGCCGGTTAGCGGCGCAGTGAAAGAAAGTCATTCTCTTGCTGTATTCGACAGCCGGTCGGTTGAGGCCCAGGAAAGACAGATAAAAACTGTCCGCTTGACCAGTGATTCCCGGCAGAACGGGTTAAGGATCGCGTTTTCTTTTAAGGTTTACCAATTCCGCCAGTTCGACAATCTTTTTCAGACCGACCCGGTCAATTCCGGGATCAGGATGGAGATGTCCGCTCCTGCGGCGCTGGCTTTGATCATTGCCGGGCCGGATGGGCCCAAGGGGATATACATAACCAGGATGCTCCGGCTGAACAAGGTATATCAGCTTGAAATGCGCATCGACAGGTTCGATAATCTGCAGGTATTCCTGAATAAACGGCTGGTCGTCAATGAATGCGTGCCCGGTGCACGCTATAAACTTTCCGACGTCGTTATCGGTTCGGGATTCAGCCGGACGCGCGGCTTTGACGGGAGGATATCTGATTTCATCGTTGAAACGGAGGTTTCCCCCGCTGCTGAATTTACCGGCAAATTGAAGGATTACAGCTTTAAGATAGCTATTCTACTATTGATCGCGGCGGCCGTAAGTTATTTTCTTTATAAAGGTGCCGATCTGCGAGGATTGATATTCCGGCCAGCCGCCGCGTTCATTAAGGCTTCGCTGGAAGCGCTGCGGAATAATATGTTATTGCTGCATTTTTTCATCTTCAGCCTGGGAATGCTTCCGCTGATCCATTTTATAACGGATATGCTGTCGTTATTCACGGCTAAAAACAGTATAATTTTCAACGAGTGGGTCGTTTCACTGGTAGTGCCCGGGAAGAACAGGGATTTAATAACATACGCGGCCGCGGCGGGATTATTATTCGTTTATTACGCGTTATGCCTGTGGTGTCAATACGGCAACAACGGAAAGATCGGGAAGAAATTCAGTTTGTTCTTTTCTTCTTTTCGGGGTAAACCTGTTTTATATCTTGCCGGCATAATGGTAATGAATTTATTCGTGTTGCAGCGGAACAAAGGCGCGCTTTGTCCGTATTTCAATGTTATTCAGCCGGTATTGTGGCTTATTTTCTTTCTGGCGCCGTTTTTTATTGTTCTGCGGGGCCATCCGGCGAAAAAAAGGGGAAATAATGACGGGTCTCGATAAAAAAAGCGGTTTTCCGGTATCGGCCTATCTGTTCCCGGCGCTTACCGCGGCTATTTTTATCCAAATATGCCTTTTGTTCTTTCCGTTCATTTCCGGCAAGAACGTGGTCTTTAACGATTATGTCAATATCCCGGAGGAAACTCTGCTCGGCGGGGTTTATACCGGCAACCAGCGGATCATGGGCATGGCAAACTCGGGAGAGGACCTGTCGGGGGCGGAAGAGGAATTTTTCCTGAAGAACAGCCATGAGTTGTCCTGCCAGACACAGTGCGGCTGGTTTATGCATCATCATTTCGCGCTTTTATCCGCGGTTAACCAGTTTTCCGGCGGCAGGCGTATTGATGAGGTCAGCCAGCAATACGGGATGCTTACCACGGTCATGCTCTCCGCGGTCCTTAGAATGAGCGGGGGTGTGACTTTGGACGGATATCTGCGCGTTTTGTATTCCTTTTTCCCATTTTACTACCTGATCGTATTTCTCGCTGCGCTGTATATTTTCAGGGATTTTAAATATGTATTCCTGGTGGCTTTATTCTCTGCGCTGATGCTGCTGAAGCTGTCCTATACCAGCATTAATCTCGCTCCCGGTTTTAATCCGGTCAGGCAATTATTTTTGCCGGTGATTCTCGTATTCCTGTGGATGTTCCTGAGATCCGGAAGGCCGCTGCCGCTTTTGTTAACGGCCGTTTTTTCTCTTATTAACGTATTGAATAATAAGGAATTCGGCCTGTTCGCGGTTATCGCTTTGATAATTACTCTAACGGTCAAAAGTTTTCTCGAAGCCGGTTCGCGTAAAGCATGGGTATTCGCTGTTCTTTCCCTGACGCTGTTCCTGGCTTTTCTTCTGGTTTTCCGGATGCAGACTGCTAATAATCCTTTGTCGAAATACTATATGGCAGGGATATCAGGACCGCTTGTCTGCAGAAAGATCCTGACCGCGATATTCCTCTGGATCAGCGCGGTCTATTTTTTGATAATCAGGTTCTTGAACGTGAAAGGAGAGTTGAAATATACGGCGGTTTTTCTATTTATTTATTTTCAGGGAATGCTCGTGTATTTTATCTGGAATCCTGCGCCCAATCATTTCTACAGTATCGCCGCGCCGTTGATATTCCTGGCGGTGGCGCTGCTGAAACTTATTATGGATAGCAGCCGGATAGATAAATACCGGAATGCCGTCTTTTATTTTATCGCCGTGGTCGTCGCCGCTTTCTTCTATCTGCCTGCCTGGCGCGCTTACCGCGCGGATTACGCTAATTATAGGAAGACGGCAGACAATCACCGGATTTACAAATGGAACCTGCAAAAGGCACGAATTTACTCCACGATGGATCCGCGGCCTTTCTCCGAAGCAGTGCGTCTGATCAACAAGTATTCGCCCGCCGCCAAATCCATCTATATTATTTCGCAATATGATAATCTACTTGCTTTACTGGCCGATAAGTACAATGCTATGCCTTTTGACGAGGTGGCGATTAGTCTGGTCACGCCTAAAGAAGTAGAAGCGTGCGCGCGCAAGATCGCGGCCGATAACCCCGAATATATTTTTGTCGATACCGGAATAGGAGAAGGAGTCTATGAGAAAACCAACCCGGCAGTGGATTATCTCGCGGGGCGGTTCAATCTGTCGGCAAAGTTGAAGATGTGGGGAGAATTGAGAAAAATCTATCTGGAAGTCATAAATTCTTATGAGTTAGCGGAAAAAAGTGATATAATTTCTGTTTATAAGAAAAAAAAGCCGTGATTTCTCGAAAGGCATAATGATGAAGTTAATGGTGACAGGAGGAAGCGGCTTTATAGGACGCAACCTCATAGAATATTTGAGTAAATCGCACAGCGTTTACTTTCCGACTCACGCCGAACTGGAGTTGACCGACGAGAATGCCGTGCGCTCGTATTTCAATCTGCACAAATTCGATGCCGTGATCCACAGCGCCGTGCGGCCCGGACACAGGAACTCCAAAGATCCTTCAAAGCAGCTCTTCATTAATCTGCGGATGTTCCACAATATCCTGCGTAACAGCGGTTCTTTCGGTAAACTGATTTTTTTAAGTTCCGGGGCCGTATATGATGTTTCTAAGCCTATGCAGAAAGTGAGAGAAGACGATTTTGATACTTATGTTCCGTCGGATGAACACGGTTTTTCAAAATACATTATTGCAAAAAACGTTGAAAACCTGGATAATGTGGTAGAATTGAGGATTTTTGGCATCTTCGGTAAATATGAGGACTATGCGATAAGATTTATTTCAAACGCTATTTGTAAAACGCTTTTTGATCTGCCGATCACCCTCCGGCAGGACCGGATGTTCGATTATCTTTATATAGACGACCTGATGCCGGTCATTGACTATTTTCTTGCCGCAGCCGGGAAATACAAGGCGTATAACGTAACCCCTGATTCGGCGGTAGGACTGTTTGAGTTGGCCGGCAAGGTGAGAAAGATAGCCGAAAAAGATGTGCCTATAACCGTGGGGACTCCGGGGCGCGGATTGGAATACAGCGGGAACAACGGCCGTCTAAGAGAAGAAATAAGCAGCCTGAAATTCACACCCATAGATGCGGCGATACGCAGGCTTTATGATTGGTATTTGGATAACAAGGGTTCCATAGACAAAAACAAACTGCTTGTGGACAAGTAAAATGATAAAATTGAGCGACTTTATAATGAAGCGGCTTTCCTCCGTCCACGGCGTCACCGATATTTTTATGATATCCGGCGGCGGAGCGATGCATTTGATAGATTCCGCAGGAAAACAGCCGGGGATCAATTATTTCTGTCCGCATCATGAGCAGGCGGCGGCGATGGCCGCCGAAGGATACGCCAGGGTTTCCGGTAAGATGGGCGTGGTTGTTATTACCAGCGGACCAGGCGGCACCAATACTCTTACCGGCGTTATCCAGCAATGGTTGGATTCAATCCCCTGTTTGTATATCTCCGGGCAGGTCAAAGAGGAAACAACGATCGCTTCCTGTCCGGGTATCGGATTGCGTCAACTGGGAGATCAGGAAATAAACATCGTGGATATTGTCAAACCGGTCACGAAATACGCGATAATGGTGCATAGGCCGGAGAAAATAAAATACTACCTTGATAAAGCGGTCTATTTGGCAACCCACGGGCGTCCCGGTCCGGTATGGCTGGATATCCCTTTGAACATCCAGGCGGCGCTTATTGACGAGAACAAACTCGAGGATTACAAAAACGGTGAAGATGAACCGGTAGTTGACCGTAAGTTTCTGGAAGCGCAGGTTTGCGAAGTGATAAAACTGCTGAAATCCGCAAAACGCCCGGTTTTTATTGCCGGGCACGGAATAAGAGTATCGAAAAGCATAGAGATATTCAGGAGTTTTATAGAAGCAAGCGGTATTCCGGTGGTGACCACATTCTGCGGGTATGATCTGGTCTCTTCGGATAATAAGTTTTATGCCGGAAGAATAGGAACATTGGGGACGCGTTTCGGCAATTTTGCTTTGCAGAATTCGGACCTGGTGATCTCCGTGGGCTCCCGCAATAATATCAGGCAGGTGAGTTACGATTGGAAGGTCTTCGCGAGGAACGCCCGTAAGGTAGTGGTGGATATCGACCGCGCCGAGTTGTTAAAACCTACGTTGAAGCCGGACCTATCGGTTCAGGCAGACGCCGGGGATTTTCTAAAAGAACTGCTGAAGCAGTCTTCCGCGGCAGAGTTGCCTGATTATTCCGGCTGGCTTGCCTGGTGCTCCGAGCGTAAGCAGCGTTATCCGGTGGTTCAGGATGAATACCGAAGCGGGAAAGGACGCATCAACCCGTATTATTTTATCGAAACACTCACTAATTGCCTGGCGGGGAGAGATGTGATAGTATCAGCTAACGGGACGGCTTGTGTGGCTCTCTTTCAGGCCGGAATAGTAAAGAAGGGACAGCGGGCGTTCTGGAATTCCGGATGCGCTTCTATGGGGTATGACTTGCCGGCAAGCATAGGCACCTGCGTGGCCAACGGCAGAAAACCGGTAGTCTGCCTCGCCGGAGACGGCAGCATACAGATGAATATCCAGGAATTGCAGACTATTATCGGTTATGATCTGCCGGTAAGGATTTTCGTTTTGAATAACGACGGTTATATTTCGATGCGTCAGACGCAGGAGTCTTTTTTCAACGGCAGGCACACTGCCTGCGATCCGCGCAGCGGAGTGACATTCCCTCAGATAAGAAAAATAGCGGCGGCCTATGGTTTCCCAGTTTTCTATATCGAGGAAGGGCACTCTATGGAGAAGACCATACGCGAGGTCCTCTCGCAGGAAGGTCCTGCCCTGTGCGAAGTGATGCTTTCAACCACGCAGAGGTTCGTTCCCAAGGTCTCTTCTCAGCTTAAACCAGACGGTAAAATGGTCTCGAAACCGCTGGAGGATATGTTCCCTTTTCTTCCGAGAGAAGAATTTCTGTCTAATATGCTTGTTGAACCGTTGCCTGAGCAATAATCCTTGAGAGGAGAATAAAGAATGAACTCACTTGAATTACATATGGTCGATATTCTTAAAGAACTGAAAGAAAAATATTCCGCGCTCGCGGTCAGGGCCGAATTCGAGGCAGAAGGAACCAAACTGGAAGAATTACTGCGTCTCAAGGAGATCAGTCTTAGCGCCGGGCTGGGGCTGGCCTTGAAGATAGGCGGGTGCGAATCCGTCAGGGATATGTTGGAATCCAGGATCGTGGGGGTGAACTATTTGATCGCGCCGATGGTGGAATCGCCCTATTCATTAAGGAAGTATTTACAGGCGGTGAAAAAGGTGTTCACTGCCGATGAATTGAAGAATATCGAGGTGCTTTGCAATATAGAAACTATGACCGCCTGCGATAATTTTGAAAGTATGCTTAAAATACCGGAAATAAGCCTGCTCAAGGGTATAGTAATTGAACGGGTGGACCTTTGCTTTTCCCTCGGCCGAGACGAAAAATACATAAACAACAAAGAGATATTCCAGATAGTGTCAGGCCTGCTTTCTATGGCCAGAAAGCATCATCTTGTTTGTACTCTTGGCGGTGGGCTTTCGGCGGAGTCGTTGAAGTCGTTCGAGGGATCTTCAGGGCCTTCGCCGTGCCGCTATGAGACAAGGAAGGTCTGCTTTTCCCATCAGAAAGGCAGCGGCAGCTACAAAAAAGGTATTCTTAAGGCTCTTGGGTTCGAACTGCTCTGGCTAAAAAATAAACTCCAGTTTTCCAGGGGCATAGACACCTGCGACAGGGAGAGAATGGCGGTTATAGAGCAGAATTACCTTGCGGAGATCAACGCGTTGATTTAGAAAAATCATTTGCTCAAAAACACAGCGAGGGAGAGGTAATGAATATTATCGAGATGGAGATGGTGGATGTTTTGAAGGAATTGAAGGAAAAATACGCCGTGTCAGGCGTCAAGGCTGAATTCGAGGCGGAAGGGACGAGAACCGAAGAATTGATGCGGTTGAAAGAGATATGCCTGGCTTCCGGAACGAGCCTGACTTTGAAAATCGGGGGGTGCGAGGCGATCCGCGATATGTATGACGCCAGGTCCATCGGAGTCAATTATCTTGTGGCGCCAATGATAGAGACGTCTTTTGCCTTGCGCAAATATCTGAAGGCAATTGACCTGGTTTTTCCCAAGGACGAGCAGAGAAGCATAGAATTTCTGATAAACATTGAGACAAAAATGGCCTATGATAATTTTTCCGCTATGCTTGAAATCCCGGAAATAAACCGTTTGAACGGCATAGTGATGGGGAGGGTTGATTTCGTCGGTTCTCTGGGGATGGACAGGCGCGCGGTAAATAACGACGAGATCTTCGCGATAACCAAGGAATTGCTTACGAAAGCCAAGGGCCAGGGATTGACTTGCGTAGTGGGAGGAGCGATTTCTACTGATTCCCTTGATTTCCTGCGCCGTCTCCCCGGAAGGCTGCTGGACAGGTTTGAAACCAGGAAGATCTGTTTTTTCTGCCCGCAGGCCTTGAATGGCAATGTGGAGAAGGGGATACTGAAAGCGGTGGAGTTCGAACTCCTTTGGCTGAAGAACAAGCGCGATTTCTATAAAGCTATATCCGAAGAGGACGAAAAACGCATCCAGATGCTGGAGGAGCGTTTTTCCAGGACATCCGCGGGGAAGAAATGAAGGGTAAGGTTGCTTTGGTGACCGGCGGCTCTCGCGGGATAGGAAAAGCCGTCTGTGAAGTCTTGCGCGCGCGGGGAGCGGAGGTGCTGTCGCCATCCCGTCAGGATTTGGATCTTTTGTCGCCTTCCTCAATCGCCGCCTATTTCGACGCGCTCGCGAAGCCGGTAGATATTCTGGTAAATAACGCCGGGATAAATAATATCCAGGAATGTCTGGATATCAGCGGTGATAATCTTTCCGATTCGCTGCAGGTCAATCTTCTCGCGCCGCTGCTTATCGCGAAAAAGCTTATACCGGGAATGAAGAGGAATAATTACGGTAGGATCGTGAACATTAGTTCTGTCTGGAGTAAGGTTACTAAGCCCGGGAGGCTGGTTTATTCGATGACAAAATCAGGGTTGAATGCCTTAACCAGGAGTCTGGCCGTGGAACTGGCGGAGTCGAATATACTGGTGAATTCCGTGGCTCCGGGATACGTGAACACGGAATTGACTAAGCAGAACAATACCCCGGCCGAGATAGAGAAGATAAAAGAGACTATCCCCTTAAGGAGGCTGGCTGAGCCGGAGGAAATAGCGGAAACGGTGGCGTTCCTTGTTTCATCAAAGAATACGTATATAACCGGGCAAGTGATCCTTGCCGACGGCGGATATACATGCAGATGATCTCTATAAAATCGAGCATCCGTAATTACAATACCGTCATAGGGGACGTAAAACCGTATTTATCGGACTTGCGCGGGCGCAGCGGTTCCGTTTGTCTAATAGTTGATCACAATGTGTGGAGCATTTACAAAAATGTCTTCCGCAGCTTTGACCGTAAAGAGATTATTATTCTGCCGGTTTCGGAAGAGAGGAAGAATCTGGCTTCCGTGCAGATGCTTTACGATAAGCTGATGCGGCTTTCTGCCAAACGCAATATGCTGCTGGTCTCAGCCGGAGGCGGCATAACGCAGGACATAACCGGTTTCTTGGCATCCACGCTGTACCGCGGATTGAAATGGGTATTCATCCCGACCACTCTCCTGGCGCAAGCCGATAGTTGTATCGGCAGCAAGACATCGCTTAATTACAAGGAATACAAGAATATCATCGGCACTTTTTATCCGCCGGTGGAAATTCTGGTAGATACCCGGTTTATTGACACTCAAAAACCGCTTGATTTCTACAGCGGTATGGGGGAAGTAGTCAAATTGCATATTATAGGCGGTAGAAAGTGTTTCGACTATATGCTTAAGTCACTGCTGAAGATCGTGCGTGACAAAGGAAAAATTCTATCCGAAGCGGTGAGAAATTGTCTTCTTATAAAGAAGGGATACATCGAGAACGACGAGTTCGATTCCGGAAGGCGCAACCTGCTTAATTACGGGCACTGCTTCGGCCACGCTATAGAGAAGACTTCCGCCTTCGGCATCCCGCACGGCCTGGCGGTGACGATAGGTATGGCGTTGGCGGATATCGTCGCCCGCAACAGGACAATCCTACGCGGAGAAAATGAAAGGCTTATTTTCAACGAACTGCTCTTGCCTTTGATTGTCAGGATGCCTGACGGGAGCGCTCTGGAGCCTTCAAGCCTGATGCTTGCGATGAAGAAGGACAAAAAGCGCACAGGGAAGGACCTTCCGCTGGTAATGCTCAAGGACGGGCTGGAATTGGTGAAAGTTGATGATCTCAAGGAAAGCGAGCTGAAAGCTGCGGTTAAGGATTTTCGGCGCCGTATATGCAACGCAGCCGGCTGTCGCAGTAGGGAGATCCGGAAGACATGAAAAAAATATCCATAATTACCGGGGTATATAACGAGAGCGCCACTGTTCAGGAGGTGTGTTCGGTAATACGTAATTTGTTCTCCGGATTGAAGGGATACGATTACGAACATATCTTTATGGACAACTGCAGTACGGATAATACCGTAGCGATACTGAAGAAGATAGCCGCCGCCGACAAGCGCGTTAAAGTGCTGGTTTATTCCAGGAATTTCGGTCCGATCAAGACGGAATTGGTGGGTTATCAATATGCCTCCGGAGACGCCGTCGTGCCTTTTGAAGCGAACCTGAAAGATCCCCCGGAGCTGATAAAGGAGTTTATCAGGAAATGGGAGGAAGGATACAAGGTCGTTTACGGAGTGCGCGTGCAGACCAGGGATAATCTCCTCCTGGCTTTGGCGAGGAAGGCTTTTTACAAGATAATCAATTTCTTTTCTAAAGAGAACTTTCCGCTGAATGCCGGTTCTTTCCGTTTGGTGGACCGCAAAGTGGTGGATGAACTGGTTAAAATAGACGACTACAAGCCGTACATACGCGGGCTTATAAGCGCTATGGGGTTCCGCCAGATAGGGATAGAGTATGTGCGCAAAAGCCGCCCGCGCGGGTATTCCAAGAGTAAATTCGGTTATTTGGTGGATTTCTCCATAAACGCCTTGATAAACTATTCGATTTCCCCCATAAGAATGTGCACATACGCCGGTTTGCTCATTTCTTTCCTGAGTCTCATAACCGGATTAGTTTTTCTTCTGTTGAAACTGTTTTTTTGGCCCGCGCAACTGCCGGCTATCAGCGCCGTCATAATTCTTATATTCTTTTTTTCTGGAATACAGTTATTTTTTCTCGGTGTTATAGGGGAATACGTGGGAGCAATCCACGCCCAGGTACGCAGAAAACCCTTCGTTATCATAGAAGAGCGGATAAATTTCGATTAATACCCGCATATCTTTACCGGCGTAAAAATCAAGCATTTACTTTTCCCAAAGGCCGTTATTCATGGTCAATCAAAAACCATCGCTGAATATTCATAAGCTGCGGCTTGCTTACTTTCAGTTATTCATAGCGGTTTTATCTTTTTTAATCGCCGCATGGATTATCCCTTCATCTTTCAAATTGTATTTACTGCGCTTTTACAAGGTGGAATTGTTTGCCTGGGCCTCCATTTTTTTTAATTATTTCTCAAGCAAGCTTTTGAGTTACATTTTCCTGTCCGCCGCGGCCTTTCTGGCATATCTTTTTATTTCATCCCAATGGCTGAATCTCGTCCTCCGCCGGAATCTTGAGCGTTTCCAGCCGCGTTATATGCTTCTTATCACTTTAGGGAATATTATTGTGCTGGCGTTTTCTGATAGTCTGCGGATAAATTGGATAATGTCGGCACTTTTGCCTTACGTGGCTTGTTCCGTCCTCTATCTATTGTTGCCATTTAAGACTGCTGACAGAATCCATTTCACTTCATGCGATCCGGCAGGGGCGGCACCGCAGATGCCGGCGATAGCGTGTTCTTTACCGCGCAATGGAAGGGAACTGCTGCTCGGATGTTTACTGGCCGGAATTTTCATGCTTTTTTGTTCGGAAGTCCTGAATATTGCCTTTGGCCGGGTTCTTTTGATGAATGAATACCAGAATATTTACTCCCATACCTTGCTGCCCGGAGGCAGAGAAGTCAACAACCTCGACTATCTCAACCAGGAAACGAATAAAGACGTGGTTTTCGCAGACAGAAATGCTCTGGAGTATCTCCATCAGAATATGACCAGGGGGCAAATAGATCATATCAGTTACATAATCAATCCGGTCAACGAATATTTCTCCGGAAAATCCCCAAAGAATATTTATTTTCAATACGGAACAGGAAATACTATTCTGTTCGGATGGATCATGCGCATCTGCGGCGGTATCTCTATACAAAACTATTACAAATGTTATTTTCTGTATATCGTTTACGTTTTGCTGTTCGTATTCATGCTTACCTTCATTTTTCGGGAATTTCTATCCTCGGCCGGAGCCTGCGCTTTGCATTTTCTTGCATTTTTTTGCATGGGTTTTAATTGTTTTATCCTGGCTCCGGGGATAATACCTTCTGTACATCTATTCGACGCCCCGTTGATATGCGTTATATACGCCTATCTGTTAAGCGGCAGGAGACGGTTCATTTATTGGGCTATGCTTTTGTCAGCGGCGGCGGTGGTATTTAATAGTAAGTTCGGGGGGGCATTGTCCGCGGCAGCTTTGTTCACACTTTTTTATTCCAGCGCGGAAAAGACCCCGTTGACCCGGGCAGAAAGGCGCGTATTTTTACCGCTGATCCTTTATGCCGTTGTTATCGCCGTCTTATTTTTCTTAGACTGCGGTCGCCAGTCCGATCCATTCTTCAAATATTATCTTCTCGGCCTTTATTCATTCCGGCCTCCGCAGGGGATTATAACGTTCACCTTCATGTATCTGCTTATATCTTATACGGTAATTTACGCGTTGAGAAATGACCGTTCCCCGGATAAGTATCTTTTTGTTTTTCTATTTGTTTATTCGCAATTTCTCCTGCTGTATTTTTATTGGTCGGGATTGACTAACCACTTTCCTATGGCGTTGCAGTTCATCGGCGTACAGTTCTTCCTGATGCTGCGCATTATTCGTAATAAAGCGGAACGATGGCGGCTCCGGAGCTTGCTGCGCCCGGCGCAGGAGATATTCGTTTTCCTGGCGGCGGCGGCCGCGGTTTTCTTCGTCTGCCGATTCTATTTCGACGGGCGTATTTCCGGAAGACAAGCTTTCTACGATAATTTCCGGAATCACCGCGTTTATTCCTGGAGATTTCCCCGGGCCAGGCTCTCAACAACCATACCGGAGATGTCGATAGGAGACAGTATATCTTTGATAAAACGCTATGCGCCAGCATCCTCTCCGGGAATTCATATTATATCTAAGTATGACAATCTTTTGCCTTTTTTGTCCGGGCATTACAGCTCGATGCCGCATTTCTGCATGTCGGCTTATTTATTTACACGGAATTCTGCTGATTTGGCGGTCTCAGAGATCATAACCGCCGCTCCACGTTACATTTTTGTGGACTCCGATATCGAATCGGCTTTCTACGATCCCTGGAAACCGTTTTTCTTGGATAATTGGAGCAGAAAAGAAAGGGCTTCCCGGTTTGGGCGTTACCATGAACTGCGCAGAGTGTTCCTCGCTATAAAGGACCGTTATGAAAAACTAGAGTCGGGAGGCTTATTGACGGTTTATAAAAGAAAAAGGGAGGTGAAATGAGCGAGAAGTCATTGTTTGACCGGTTCGCCGATACTTATACCGAAGGGCACGCTAAAGCAATTAGAAGTTCCGGGTATTCAGTGGATTTCTTTCATGAATACAAGATACAAGAGATGGCCTCCAGACTTTCCGGCACTGCCGTAACGGATAAAAAGCTGAATATACTTAATTTCGGATGCGGTATAGGCAGCAGCGATAAATTCATAAGGAAATATTTCCCTTCCTCGGTCATATACGGCATTGACGTTTCTGGAGAATCTATCAGGGTGGCCAAATCCGCGAATTCCGGAATGCGCGATATGCATTTTTGCGAATTTGACGGGGAAAATATCACTCTGGGGGTGCAGTTCGATATAATCTTCGCGGCCGGAGTGTTCCATCATATCCCCGTGGATAAGCGGGCTGCGGTGCTGAAAAGTATTCACAAAAATCTGCGCCTGGGGGGTAAGCTGTTTATCTTCGAACTTAACCCTTTCAACCCCGCTACGATGTATATCGCCGCGGTGAACGACTATCGTTTCGATAAAAACGCCAGCTTATTGACTTTCTACGCTCTCCGCGGGCTTATTGCCAGGGCAGGATTCAGTAAGCCGGACGTCCGATTCGCCATTTTTTTACCGGGGATGCTCTCTGCGCTGCGTTGGATAGAAAAACATCTGTATTGGCTGCCGTTGGGCGCCCACTACTACATAGTCGCCGAAAAATAGCCTATTATGCGTATGCATACGAAAACCACAGTTTCCGCTAAGGCCACTTTTATCTGTAGATTTACCTGCGGGACTCTTTCCGTGTTAGCTGCGGCCGCCTCATTGTTCCTGGTGTCGCTTTTTATCACGAATTATTCATTTTTATCCGTTCATCCGGTTTCCCTGATGTCGCCTTTCTTCTTCGTCTTCACTTTAACAGGTATAGGTGCAGTTTTTTTTCTCCGCCGCTGTTGTGGCTGTTATCCGTTATCCGGGTGGCACAAATTTATATGTAGTCTTGACGATAAGGTAGTTCTGGCAGTTGCTTCAGTTTTCTTGTCGGCGGTCATCTTCACCCTTTCCTGGACCCGTTACAACTCCTACTCCAGCAATTTCGACCTCGCCATATACGAGCAGATCATCTGGAATTCCGCGCACGGCCGCTTTTTCGTTTCTTCTATAATGGGGGATTGCAATTCGCTCGGGAATCATTTCGAGCCGGTCCTGCTTTTTCTGGCTCCATTCTACAGGATGTTTCCGGATGTCAGGT
>Ga0302252_1000797_pt1 | contig 23103 bp, 18 predicted proteins | sample AAG_RA_Leu_MG_FD_193511 | JGI IMG/M metagenome (GOLD analysis project Ga0302252, IMG submission 193511) | Enriched activated sludge microbial communities from anaerobic digester in WTTP, New Holstein, Wisconsin, United States - AAG_RA_Leu | ecosystem: Engineered > Bioreactor > Anaerobic >...
TGGCCTTTTCGATATCATCACTTATGCCAGCGATATTTCGGACGAGTATCATCTCGCATTGGTGATGGGGGAAATCAATAAAGATGAGGCTACTTTGGTGCGGGTTCATTCGGAATGCCTTACGGGTGATGCCTTGCACAGCATTCGCTGTGATTGTGGCGAACAACTGGCCAGGGCATTTGAAATGATTACCCAAGAGGGCAAGGGTGTAATCCTGTATATGCGTCAGGAAGGCAGAGGAATCGGCCTTTTGAACAAGATTAAGGCATATCATCTTCAGGATAATGGGGCTGATACGGTTCAAGCGAACCTGCAGCTCGGTTTTCCTGAAGACCTGCGAGACTACGGAATCGGGGCTCAGATGCTGAAAGACTTGGGTCTGAAGAAAATCAAGCTGCTCACCAATAATCCCAAGAAAATTGTGGGTCTTACAGGCTATGGCCTGGAAATCGTCGAAAGAATACCTATAGAGATAAAAGCCAAAGAGACCAATAGAGGCTACTTGAAAACCAAAAAAGCCAAGCTGGGGCACTTGCTTAATGATGTTTAAAAGACTTTCATCGTTGATTATTCTTGCTTGCCTGGTGATTGGCCTTTTCAGCGTGGAAATTCCCAAAGCAGAAGGCTTTATAAATGATTTTGCGGGGCTGTTGAGTGAGCCAACCCGAGTCAAGATTAACGATTGGGCGATTGAACTCCGAGAAAAAACGGGAGTGGATTTTGTAATCGTTACCTTGAAAGATATCGGTGGTGCCAATGAAGTAGATTTTGGAGTGAAGCTGTACCAAAACTGGAAGATAGGCAGCACTAAGGACGAAGGCGTTTTGATCATGCTGGCACATCAAGAGAGAAAACTTCGTTTTGAAGTGGGCTATGGCTCAGAGGGGTATATCACAGATGCCTACATTCAGCAGGTATATAACACAATGAAGGGGTATCTGGGAAAAGGCAGTGAAAACTGGGATGAAGCCTTCATCCAGGGTTCGCTGATGCTGCTATCAACCATTGCAACAGAAAAAGGAATTACCCTTTCGGGAATGTCCGAGTATTCCAAACGTGGCGCAGGCAGGAACCAGAGATCAACTGCAGGCGGTCTGGGCTTCATAGTTATTTTTATCATCCTGATGATTGTTACCAAGGGCAGAATCCTGGAAGTATTGATCTGGATGTCCATTCTGGGTGGTCGCGGAGGCGGCTCCTGGGGTGGAGGGAAAAGTGGCGGCTCCTGGGGTGGAGGAAGTAGTGGAGGCTTTGGCGGATTTGGAGGTTTCGGCGGCTTTGGGGGAGGACGATCCGGTGGGGGCGGAGGCGGAGGAGGTTTTTAATGATCTTTTTGAAATCTTTGCTGTTTATTGCCTGGAACATGGCTCTGGGCTTGTCGTTGGTCATGCTGTTCAGATGGCTGCTTTTTAACTCCAAACCGCGTTATATCCTTGGGAAAAGGATACCTCTCACTCCTGGTTTTTTTGTAGCTAAGCGTGATTGGGTTTTCAGCAAGGCGCGGGATATCCTTCATGATTATCTGGAGCAGGCCGCTGATCCCTTACATAAAACCGGCTACCTGTTTAAGTGGCTTGGCAGGATAAGACAGTTTCTCTGGCAAAAAACTGATTTTGTGGCTGAATGGAAATTTTTGCCTGGCAAGCTGAAAACTACGATCCGTACAAAAATTGTGGATTCCTTCGCGAGTTTGGCAAACAACCTGCTGCGCAAGACAGTTCCCAGGCTGATCGAACAGCTCAGAGTGGAACACCGGATCGACGATTATGATTTTCAGTTCAGCGTGGAGTTTTTCTACGGATATTTTCGCAAGTATGTTTATAAGCCATTGCTCATCGCATTTGCCGCGTTGAACTTCATCATTGGGGTCATGAACATGATCCTCTACCTCGTAATTGCATAAATATGGGGATAATCCACAGAACGCTTCATCAGCGATCAAGAAGACATAGGTTCTCTGGAGAGAATCAAAGGTTATTGAAGCGCTTTTTATGGGTGTGTTTGTTTATTGCGATTCTATTGTTAGTTTCTGCTCTTTTAGCCTGGGTTTTTGAACATCGCGGATATGAAGGGTCATCAATCAAATCATTTTGGGATGGCATCTGGTGGTCTATCGTCACAATTGCCACCGTGGGATATGGAGACAAATATCCAATCACTTTTCCCGGAAGGTTGGTTGGGATAACTCTGATAGTAGTTGGCTATGCGTCTCTATCATTTTTTACAGGTTTAATCGCTTCTCTTTTCGTGGAAGACAAATTGAAAGGAGCCAAAGGTTTGAAACAGATTCATGCTCATGATCATGTGGTGATCTGTGGGTGGAACAATAGTGGCGATTTCCTCTTGAAAGCGCTGCTTGAAAAGAACTTGCAGTCAGTACAAATATGCATTATAGCCAATGAGACTCCAGAGTTCTTTGAGCGCTTGGAAGCAAGATTTCCAGCTTTATCGCTCAGCTTTGTCAGGGGTGAGGGAACTCAAGAGGAGATTCTTCTTCGAGCCTCAGTGCCCACGGCAGCCAAGGTTATCATTCTGGCCGACCAGCAATTGGATCGCAGCGCTGCTGATGATCGAAGTATCATTATTGCCAACGCAGTGCATTTCATGGCCAAGAAAGACAAGATAACGGTACAATTGTTGAACACTGAGAACCGCTCAATGCTGCAACGTTTGGGAATTAGTAATATTCTGGTATGGGATGATATTGGAGGGTACCTGCTCGCCAATAGCATATCAGACATCAATTGCCTATCTGCATACTACCAGTTGGTGAAGGATAATGAAAGCCGTTTGTGCAGCATGAAGATCAGCGATAGTTTCGTTGGCAGAAGTTATGGAGAGCTTTTCGATCACTTGTACAAGGAGGGTGGCAGATTGCTTTTGGGATTGCTCTGTAAAGAACCAGAGCTTGAGATGCAGGCTATCTTTACTGCCGACAGCAGTGGGATAGATCAATTCATCCAGTATGCATTGAGTCGTTCCCAGAAATCATTCGCGGAGGATAAAAGTAACATCAGGTGGAATCCTCCCCGTGATTCTGCTATTCAATCCAATGACCATGCCATATTTTTGGCCTGAGGTGGTTTTTTATGATTGATCTTTCGATACTCCAAAAAGTTCCTCTCCTCACTGGTTTGAGCATCCAACATCTCTCCACCCTGCAACCCCTGCTGAAGGAGCTCAGAGTAGCAAAGGGGACCTACATTCTAAGGGAAAATACCAGCGGTGATAAGTTTTATCTTCTGACAGACGGATGTGTCCAGGTTACCAAGGATCTTGTGAAAGGCTTCGAAGATGACACCGCAACCACAGAAAAGGTACTGGCAACTTTATGCGGTAAGGACTTGCCTACGTTTGGAGAGAACGGAGTTTTGGGCCAGGGTGATCGAATTGCTAACATAATCGCTACTACTGACAGTGTTCTTTGGACCTTAAGCAAGTCCGATTTCGAAGGATTTGCCAGCCATAACTATGAAGCGGCCTATATCTTCATGACCAATATTGCCCGAAAGATATCTATGAATTTGAAATCCACCGACGATAATCTGGTCAAACTTGCCACGGCTCTCTACATAGTGGTTCAGCATTAGACCGGTTGTTTGCTTTTCGCAATCTTTGAATTACATTAGCTTTAAGGGTGCACTATGGGTCGCATCATCATATTACTCATGGTGGTTATGTACAGCCTTCAGTTAGCTTGGCTGCCAAGCCCCCAGTTATTGGTAACTGATAAGTTATATAGGAGATATTAAAGTTGGAAGATACAACAAGCAGAATTCCCCGAACCCTGCCAGTGCTTCATATGAGCAGCGTAGTGATGTTTCCCTACCTGCTGATGCCTTTGGTAGTGTCTGATGAAGAATCTAAGCTGGTCATTGATTACGCCTTATCAAACGACAAATTGATGGCTTTCTTTCTGGATAAGGAGGGGGGCGAGAGCGACGTGACGGAACTTGCCAGCGTCGGTACTGCGGTAACGATTCTCAGGATGTTGCGCAATCAGGATGGTTCCATTAGTTTGCTTTTACAGGGTTCTGCCAGAATCAAACAGCAGAAGGTGGTTCAGAAGTCGCCCTTCATTATGGTGGATGTGGAACAGATAGCCGAAGTATTAACTGAAGACACCGAGGTGCAGGCCTATCGGACCATTGCCCTGGAGTTACTTGAGAAAATCTCTCAGGAAAGCAGTCTACTAAACCGGGAAATGATTAGTGGGCTTAGCAATATCAAGCAACCCGGCCGAGTAGCCGACATCATAGCTGGAAACATCGACCTCAACATCAGTGATCGCCAAAAGATCCTGGAACTGATAAACGTAAAACAACGTTATAAATACTTGAATAACTGCCTGGCCGAGTTGATTCGCCAGATGCGCGTGGAAAACCATATCCGCAGCAACATTCAGTTGGAAATGAATGAGGATCAGCGCCGGTATTATCTGCGGGAACAGCTTGATGCGATTCGCAGGGAACTTGGTGAGACAGACGAAGTAAGCAAGGAAATTCTCAAGTGGCGGGAATTGATAGACAAGAACAAGCTCCCGGAGCATGTAAGAGAAGTGGCTTTTGAAGAACTGGAAAGGCTTTCCTCGATGCAACCGGCTGCCAGCGAATATGGCGTGATCCGCAATTACCTGGATTGGATAGTTAATCTTCCCTGGCGGGTTTATAGCAACGACAGGCTTGATCTGAAAAAGATAGACAAAATTCTTACCAAAGACCACTATGGCCTGGAAAAAGCCAAGGAACGCATCCTGGAATATATTGCAGTGAAAAAACTGAAAGGCCATCTAAAAGGTCCCATCCTATGCTTTGTTGGCCCTCCTGGAACTGGAAAAACCTCGATTGGCAAATCTGTAGCACAAGCATTGAACCGCAAGTTCATCAGAATGTCCTTGGGCGGAATCCATGACGAGGCGGAAATCCGAGGTCATCGCAGAACCTATATTGGTGCCATGCCAGGCAAGATATTAATGGAGATAAAACGGCAGGGAACCGCCAATCCGGTCTTCATGCTGGATGAGATAGATAAACTGGGGCGCGATTTTCGCGGTGATCCCGCTTCTGCGCTTCTGGAAGTGCTCGACCCTGAGCAAAACAATAGTTTTGTAGATAACTACATCAATCTGGCCTTCGATCTTTCCGAGGTTATGTTTATTACTACTGCCAATTCGCTTGATACGATCCCGCCTCCCTTGCGGGATAGAATGGAGATAATCGAGTTTTCCAGTTATCTCGAAAACGACAAACTGGAGATAGCCAAAAACTATTTGATTCCACGGGAACTAGATGAAAATGGGCTCCAAAATCAAGACCTTAGCTTCAGCAAAGCTGCTCTGCAAGAAGTGATCCGTTATTACGTTCGGGAAGCGGGAGTGCGAAATCTGCAAAGGCGGATTGGCTCTGTGTTCCGCAAAATTGCCAAAGAAGTAGCCTTGGGGACACAGCAAAAATGGCAGATTAAAGCTGAGGACATCGCCAAATACCTTGGACCCCGTAAATACAGCCTTGAGCTGGCTAACCGTAAACCAGAGATTGGGATCGTAACCGGCTTGGCCTGGACTGGCTATGGTGGCGAGATCATGATTTGTGAAACGTCTCGAATGCCTGGTAAAGGCGGCTTACAGCTAACTGGTCTGCTGGGTGAAGTGATGAAAGAATCTGCCAGGTTGGCAATCAGCTTTTTAAGGGCGAACCACCTGCGCTACCATATCAATCCCAAGGACTTTGATACCTTCGATGTGCATATCCATTTGCCCTCGGGTGCCGTGCCCAAGGATGGCCCCTCAGCGGGCATTGCCCTGACTGTCGCTCTGGCCTCTTTATACATGAAGCGTCCGGTTCGTCACGATATTGCGATGACGGGCGAGCTTACTCTGCAGGGAAAGGTACTGGCAATCGGAGGTCTGAAAGAAAAGCTACTGGCTGCCAAACGAGCCGGGATAAAGCAGGTAGTATTGCCAGAAGAGAACCGTCAGAGCCTTGCCGACTTTCCCCAGACTATCCTGGAGGGAATGAACCTTAGCTATGTAAGCACGGTGGATCAAGCGATCAAGTTGCTTTTGCTCCCGGCCACAGAGAAAAATGAGCTGAAGGCAAAACGTTTGCGTAAGATAACCGATAATAACTAACTCATCAGATGGAACGTTATCCCAATATCAATATTCTGCTTAATCTGCCGCGGTACTATCTGCCTAAAGCGGAGTTCGTGCTGCGCACCTATTGCTATATTCTGCGTCTGAATCCTAAATTCCTTTACGGGACCCATTATGAGGGGGCTCATCTATATTATGGCCCACAAACCGGTTCGACTTATCCCATAAAGGTTTACTTTGACCCTGCAACAGCGGATTTTTTTGAGAAACGAGAGCTCTATCCCCTGGAGAAAGTAAACTTCACAAAATTCAAAAGCGAGCATATCCCCTTTCTGTTTTCTCAGAGCGGAGGTCTGTTTTCCTTTGCCGATGATGCTTGTGTTTTCCGGAAGGACATCATTGCCAGCGGATTTTACTTCCTCACCTGCTGGCACGAGTACATCCTGTCCTATCACGGCCAAAACCGGGGCAGGATAGACTATAAGCAAAGCCTGCAATACAGATGGGACTTTACCGAAACTCCGGTTGTTGACGTATATTGCCAAATGTTGTTATACGTGATGGATCTATATCTTCCAGAATTTATCCGCGATATTGCCTGGGCTGAGGATAAGCGTTTTGCCATGTCGCTTTCACACGATATAGATTATTGGAACTATTGGGACGAATCCACCAAAATGGAGGCTTATCTATATAACCTTAAAACCTTTTACCGTCGCCCTCTAAACGCTTCATACAAACTGACCGGACATCTTCTGCACAAGAATCTGCTATACAATCCCTGGAAAACCTTAAGGTCTTTGGCCCGGCAGGAATTCGAAAAGGGGGTTCGCTCCACCTGGTTTCTTCTAGCCAGGGACGATTTTGCAGATAAGCGTCAGAACTATATATCTGATACGCAATCTCAGGTTCAGATTCAGGATCTGCTTGGGCAGCAGGAGGTTGGGTTGCATGGTTCGCCTGAATCAGCTTTCGATCCAGAAAAGCTGGCTGAGGAGCTTGCCAATCTGAGGGCCTTGGGTTTCAATCCAACCGGATTCCGAACTCACTATCTGCATTTTGACTATCAGAAGAGTTTTTCTATCCTGGAAAACGCTGGGATAAAGTACGATTCTACTTTGGGGTATTGGGAGAGAATCGGGTTTCGGGCTGGAATCTCCTTTCCTTTTTTTCCTTTCAATATTGCTGAAAACCGTCCTTTCCGGGTTTTGGAGATTCCCTTGATCGTAATGGATACCACTCTCTATTCACATAAAGCCATGAATCTCAACTATCTGTCTGCCAGGCGGGCTTTGCGCAGGCTGATTGATGTGGCTGCTAAATATCAATCCCATGTATCGCTATTGTGGCATAACACCAGTTTCGATCCAGTAGATTTTCCATTTTGGGGAAAGCTGTATTGGGACACGATAGATTACGCCCTCAAAAAAAGCGGCTGGATTACCTCACTTCACAGCATTTATGAAGAATGGGTAAATCTGAGCTACTAATCAGGAAGTAAAACTTAATGAAAACAATCTTATGGAAGACCTTTTTCCTGTTATTCATGTTCCTTTGTTTGATCGCTTATCTTATCTTTGCCCTGTTGAAGCTGATCACTCCCAAAAAGATCTACCATGGCCTGGTGCAAAAAGTAGTTCGTTTTTGGGCCAGGACTACTCTGCTTTCCACAGGCAGTTCGGTCCAGGTGGATGGAAGCGAAAACCTGCCTGAGAATCGCAACATCTGTTTTATCAGCAATCATCAGGGGATGTTCGATATCCCCCTGGTTCTGGGCTTCGTGGGAGTCCCCACGGGATTTATCGCCAAGCAAGAGCTTTTTAAAATCCCCGTGCTGAGCCATTGGATGCGGGAAATACCCTGTGTCTTCATCGATCGCGGGTCTGCCCGAAAGGCAATCGAGAGTTTTGCAGCTAGTGCTGAGGTTATCAAAGCAGGGCATCCAATGGTGATTTTCCCAGAAGGAACTCGCAGCCGTAGCGATAAACTGGGAGAATTTCATCAAGGCAGTTTAAAGCTGCCGGGAATGGCTGGCGCTACGATCGTTCCTTTGGCGATCAAGGGGAGTTGGCGGGTCTTCGAAATAGATAAAAAGATACATGCTGAAAAGCTCAAACTCCGCATTCTGCCAGCTATTACCCCTGATTCTGATATCTACAGGGATAAGCGTATGCTGTCGGAGCATCTGCATCAGCTTATTGAAACCACATTGAATGAGATGTAGGCTTAAATGAAGCGATTAGTGCTGTTAGGATTAGCTTTCATTTGTCTCTTTCGTTTTGCCTGGGCAGAAACAGAACTGCACTGGGGTCCTACGCTGGGCTTCAATATCGCTCAGCATTATGGTACTAAGGGTGATGATCTGGATTTTGAAGTGCAAACCGGTTTGCGTGCAGGTTTAGCGGCTGGCGCTTTTCTGGATTTGCAGGCGTTGCCAAATCTCAGTTTGGGATATGAATTGCTTTACAGCCAAAAAGGTTCGCACGAAACAATCACCATCAGACGCATGGAACTCGATGGAGAAATGCAAGACCTGGCGAAACCGGCAGTGATGAAGGTGGATTATCTGCTGGACTATTTGGAAGTGCCAGTGCTGCTGAAAGTAAGGGTTTTGGATAAGAAGAGCTTTTCCGCCAAAGCGATTACCGGCACAGCCATGGCTATAAAAGTGAAAGGCAAGCACAAGCTGAATGGGAAAGTATATTTGCCTGAGGGGGACGGCTTTGAGGAGCTTCTAATCAATGAAGGCAGCGATCTTGCAGACCTGAACATGTTTGATTTCAGCTTTGTTTATGGGGGAGCGCTGGATTTCAAAACCAAACTGCCTCTCAGTTTGCAGTACCGCTTCACTTTGGGCTGGGATTATCTTGCTTTGCCCACCTACCAGCTCTTTGAGCCAGTGGAGCTAAGAAACCAAACCTGGACTCTATTTTTACAGACCCAGTTTTGAACCAATTTCTACGTTGAGCTTCTTTGTTGGGAAAACAAACCTAACTTCATACTTTAGTGGAGGATAACATGCTTACCAATAACCGGTATCTTGCAGCGCTAATGCTGATGCTCGTAGCAGTTCTGCCTGTTCAGGCAGAGCTGGACAGGATGTTCAGCAGCGGTTTGTATAACGGAAACCAAGTGGATATACTGGTCAACAGCCCCAACGGCAGCGTCTGTTATGAAGCTCCGGGAGGGGTAGCCCAGCTTGAGATGCAAAACGCCTGGAACATCACTGGCTGGCAAAGGGCAGCCCTCGATATGCCCCCCAGTGGTCATATCGGATTCTGGTATCCAAGTCCGGAACTTACCTTAAATCCTATCTATTATGGAGGAACCCAAGCTCCCGATCTTTCAACCTATATTGGCCTGGATTTAGATGCGAATGGGGATCACCTCTACAACTCTCAATGGCTGGATATCGCAGTTCTCAAACACAGTTTTTCCTCAGACAGGCTATATTTTGCCATGCAGTGCATGGGGGGCAGCTATCCGGTTAGTTCTGGGCTTACCTATTTTGCCTATATGCCGGTTTTGGTGGATCCTGATTCAGTTCCGGAAGACAATCCTATTGTCTACGGCTTGATGTATACAGTATCGGTGCCAGGAGTCATAAGTCCCGGCTTATATAAGATCACTGGGACTGGTTTCTCCGGGCTTAGCAGAATAGGGGATATAGAAACCTCAGTTCAGGATGGGCATTTGCTGCTATCCTGCGCCATTTCAGATCTTCTGGCCGATCCGGATTTCAACGCCTGGTTTGATCCCCAAAACCCCAGGATCGCGAATGTCGCCACCACCAGCAGGATAACTCTGATCAATGGTATCCAACAGGCTGATATCACTCCGGGCCTGGATCTTCTGTTGCGCCCCCAAGCGGTGCCTCTGCAGAATTCCTCAGTACCAGTTCTTAGCGAGGCAGGACTTCTGGAAAACCCGGATGGTTTGCTAATCCCGAGGATCAGCTACTTTGATGCAGATCAAAACTTCCCACGGGTGGCAAGTTTCAGCGTAGATGGGGGGGAGGAGTATCCTTTGAGCCCAATGGATTTGGGAGCAGAGGCCTTTGCAGCAGCGGTCGTTTTTTGGCATCCCGGAATTCCTGAGCCCGAGTCCTGGAGCGAACTGCGTTTTCGCTTTTCGCATGGAGATACTTTTGAGTATCACACCTATCAGAACAGCTCCGACAATCATGATGATACCTTTGTCCTTATCCCAAAGCTGGAGCTGTATCCCAATCCTGCTACCCATGTTCTCAACTTCAAATCTGGTAGTGATGCTGGAGTAAAACTGGCAATCTACAACCTGAAGGGCCAAAAGCTGGACGAGTTGAACCTCGATGGTAAATCCGAGCTGAGTTTGAATCTAAAAGATTACAAGCCTGGAGTGTACTTTGTAAAATCCCTCAACGGTAATGAGACAATCAAGCGTTTCGTAAAAATGTGATTGCTTCACTTGCTGTTGCCCTTGGATAACCCTAAAAATATTGGGTTATTTTACTCCCGTTCTGGATTATCCCCAAAAGGCAAGGCAATCTAACATTCACATGATTGGCCAGAGGAACAACAACCAGATTTGAGCGCAAAGACCGTAGCACATAGTAACGAATTGTATTCTTGCCACAAGCACTTCAAGCTGTCATTGAAAACCAGCCAGAGGTGTATATTGTAATTTGGGACCTAAGCTCCAGATATGCTGTCAGTTAAAGCCTCTAAATCCCCTTAGGGGTGGCATCATTATTGAATGAGACCAGTTTGGTGTCACCCCATGTGGGATATATGTTCATAACTGCATATTTTCCAAGAGTTAACACCTCTGGCTATAATATTACATCCCTATCGGGATTTAAGTGATGCACTATATTAGCTTCCAGATAGCATTGAAGGTTGAATCATTCAACAGCCAAATGTATTGGTTGTTACTGCAGAGCGTCAGGCGAAAGCCCCTTAGCCCAGCAGCTTGCAGAAATCCCATCACAAACGAGTCCGGAGCTTAAGCGAAAGACTACACAAAGCCTATTTCCCCCATCGCATTTGCCTTAGGGCTTCGAACATCACAACTGCCACCGAATTTGCCAGATTCAGACTGCGGATGTTTTCGCTCATGGGGATGCGGATACCTTGCAGCGGGTATTGTTGCAACAGGCTTTCCGGCAAACCGCGGGATTCTGGACCAAACACAAACACATCTCCATCCCGATACCTTTGATCCCAATAGCAGGTTTTCACCTTGGTGCTGGCCAGAAAGATTCTCTCCGGATTGAAGGCAGTGTAGATTTCATCGAGATCCTCGTGTACATGCAGCTTCAAGTGCGGCCAGTAATCCAATCCGGCTCGTTTTACAGCTATGTCGTCCAAACGGAAGCGCAGGGGCTTGATAAGGTGCAGAGCGCAGTCGGCGCCTACGCAAAGGCGGCCTATATTGCCAGTATTCTGGGGGATTTCGGGCTCAAAGAGAACAATATGCAGCACGAGCGTTCCCTCAAGCCCTATCAGGGATTGATACTAATGGGCTAAAGCTTTTCCCCTCTATATCATGTCCTATGTTTATTGGATGGGTAGAGGATGGGCAAAGGATGAGATCGGGGGTTAACAGCACTAATTGCATATATCGTATGGGATTAGCTTACTTTCTCATTTATTATGAGAATTATTCTAGGTTTTTCCCTAAGAAATCTGGAATCCAAACAGCCGGTCCCAAAAATCCAGCCAGGTGTTCAGTTGTTCACTTATTACCCCAAGGGGAAGCTTGTCATTCACACTATAGCTGGAAAAGGGGATAGCCGAAAAGTGCATGGGAAGCAGGGTCTTGCGGTTAGCGGGAAACATCCCGAGCTTGTATACTATCATTTTTTGGGTGTTCTCATTCAAGAAATGGCGAAGGAATTTCTCGGCCAGGACAGATTTCTGGCTTCCCCGGTGAATTCCCAGGCTTTCGATGTATTGATAGCTGCCTTCTTTCATCATTGAAACAGCGAACTTCTGGTTTTGGGGATCGAGTTCCTCCAAATGAGCGGGTATGGTATTCAGGCTTAGCAGCAGGTTGCATTCGCCTTTGGTGAGCGCTGCCAGGGCTTCATTGCGGTCCGGATAACTCTTGTAGATGTTTTTGCGCAGGCTTTTCCAAAGATGTTCATAACCTTCTGTACCAAAGAGCCCTAAGCTCCAGAAAAGGGTGGCGCGGCCAACTCCAGACTCATGAGGATCGCAGATTGCCATTTGAGCCAAATATCTGGCGTTTTGAAGCTCACCGAAGCTTTGAGGCGCAGCGGGGATGCTCCGGGTGTTGTAAATAATCCCCAAATTGCTGTAAGCATAGGGGATCAGCCGGTATTGGGGATCGAAAATTATCTCCTGGGTCAGTTGGTCTTTATTCAGCTCCGTGGGCGCCACGAAATAGTCAGCCAGGGAATCTGATATGGCAAAGGCATTATCCACTCCAATGGCCAGATCGAATTTGCCGTAGTTTTCCTTAGCGCGTATCGCCTTGCTTAGCTCAGCCGAATTCCTGAAAAGCACCAGCTCAAGCCTGCATTCGTTCTTACTGGCGAAATCAGGAACAGTGGAGGCTTCCAAGCCTGACTTCCTGAAGGTGTCTGTGCAGTAAACGGTTAGAAACTGCTTTGCTTGTGCGTTTGGCTTGGTAGGTTTCTGCCTTTTCTGGCAAGCAGGAAGACAAAGTGAGAGTATGGCAACCAGGATAATCAACTTTCTCACAATCAGATAGCTCCGAATAAAAACCATGCCACGATGAAATCCATCACCAGGATGGCGACAGCAGAATAGACCACTGTCTGGGTGGTAGCCCGGCCAACGCCTTCCGCTCCGCCAAAACAGCGATCGCCGTGAAAACAGGCAAAACTTGTGATTATGAATCCAAAGACCAGAGATTTTGCCAATCCGCCCCACAGATCACTGGCTTCAAAGTAGCTGCGCATGTTGTTAAAAAAAGTATAGTAATGAATCCCATAACGGAGCCAGGAAAAATACCAGGCTGTAACAATGCCGATCAGATTGGCAAAAACGGTGATCAGTGGAAAAGCGATGATCCCCGCTAGCAGTCTGGGAAGATACAGAAATTCATGGGGATTTATGTTCATGCTGACGAGTGCGTCGATCTGCTCGCTAACCCTCATGGTGCCTATTTCCGCCGCGATTGAAGCTCCCACTTTTCCGGTGAGCACCAAAGCCGTGAGCACAGGTGCAAGCTCGATCAGGGTTGATTTGCCGATCAGAACGCTGAGAAGGTGCAAGGGAATGTAGCCTTTTGATTGATAAACTGCTTGTAAGGCAGTTACCAATCCCGTGAAAGCAGCGGTCAGACAGATCAGAAACAGGGAATCATAGCCGATACGCTTGAATTGAATCAGAAACTCCTGATGCCGTTTGGGGATGGAAGCTACACAGGACAGGCTTTTACCGATGAAGATGGTGTATTCGCCTATGCCGGCGAAAATGCTACTGATCATGCAAGGTGTCGAGCGAACGGAAAAGCGTGAATTCCTTGTCGAAGCCCAAATCTACGTTTCCTGTGGAGCCATGGCGGTTTTTGCTGATGATGATTTCGGCTATGCCAGGTTTTTCGGTTTTGTCGGGGAAGTAATATTCATCGCGATAGATAAACATCACCAGGTCAGCATCCTGTTCTATGGCGCCCGATTCACGCAGGTCAGCCAGTTTGGGACGTTTGTCTTCCCTGGTTTCTGCAGCCCGGTTTAGCTGGGAAAGTGCAACAACGGGGATCTTCATGTCCTTGGCCAGGATTTTTAGGGCTCGCGAGATCTCGGAGATTTCCTGTTGGCGGTTATCCTTCTCTCTGGGAATGGTCATCAACTGCAGATAGTCGATCAGGATTAGATCAAGACCACCAACTTCGGCTGCTAAACGCCTGGTTTTTGCCCTGATATCCAAAGGTGTATTTGTTCCGGATTCATCAATGTAGATATGTTTGCTGGAGAGTACTTCCGAGGCCTGCATGATGCGGATAAGCTTTTCTTCGTTCATACCATAGCCCTTTAGCATACTTTCCATATTAACTTCCGAGGCGGAACTGAACATTCGCATTATCACTTCGTCGGCCGCCATTTCCATGGTAAAAATGGCAACCCTCTTGTTCAGATTCACGGCCACGTGGGATGCAATGTTTAATGCCAGAGAGGTTTTTCCCATAGCCGGACGAGCTGCAATGATGATGAACTGGCCTGGCCTGAAGCCGCCAGTAAGCCTGTCCAGATTGTGGAAACCAGTGCTGATACCAACCACCGGAAGCTTGGTGGAAGCGATCTGGTCTATCGTGCCCAGGACTTCTGTGCTGATCTGGTCAAACTTCACAAAGCCCTGGTGGGTAGGAAGTTCGGCGATAGCAAAGATGGCTTGTTCTGCCTCGTCCACGATTGTCTTCACGGGTTTGGTTGATGTGTAACAGGATTCGATGATGCCTGTAGAAGCCAGAATCAAATGCCTTAGTAAGGCCTGCTCAGTAACGATGTTCAGGTGATAATCGAAATTAGCGCTGGAAACAACGAAATCGGCGATTTCATTGATGTATGGGATGCCGCCAACCTTTTCCAGCAGGTTGTTGCGCTCCAGGCGATTGATCAGGGTAAGAGGATCGATTTCGATGGATTCGTTGAAGAGCTCTTGCATGGTGCGGTAAATCTGTTTGTGAGCATTGCGATAAAAGAACTCCTCCTTTATTTTTTCGATGCCTTTGCTTACCACATCGCTGTCGATCAACATGGCGGAAAGGATTGCCGCTTCGGCGTTTATATCAGCCGGTAAACTGCGTTCGCTAAGGTTTTTGTTCAGCTTTTCGCCGCTGTCCTGCTTGGCCATCGTTTAACCCGAATACTTGCGCTGCATGGCCTTTGCCACACAGCCTGGAACGAAGTCTTCCAAGGGGCCGTTGAGCTCTGCCAGTTGGCGGATCATCGAGGAGGACAGATACATGTAGCGAAGATGAGGCACCAAAAAGATGGTTTCAATGTCTGGGTTCAGCTTTTTGTTCGTTAATGCCAGGGAAAGCTCGTATTCAAAATCCGAAACGGCTCGCATCCCTCTGATCATGAGTTTGCATTTCTGGCTGCGGGCAAAATCTACAAACAGACCATGAAACATCATGACCTTCACCTTGGGCAGATGCTCCGTTGCCTGACGGCATAGCTCAAAGCGCTCTTCCAGGGCAAACATGGGATTCTTGCCAGTATAATCTGCCACGGCCAAAACCACCTCATCGAAGATATCGCTGGCTTTTTCCAGAATGTTCACATGCCCCAGAGTGATGGGATCAAAGGTTCCGGGATAGATCACCTTGGCCATTATTTCCTCAAGGCAGCCTGACGTATCTCTTCGATATCGTTGATTTCTTTGGGGATGTTTTGACTCAGCACACAGAAGCCAGTTTCCGTTATTAGCACATCGTCTTCGATGCGAACTCCCAGCTTTTCTTCGGGGATGTAGATTCCAGGCTCCACGGTTATCACGTTTCCTGGCTCCAGAGTTGCCATGCGACCGCCCAGATCATGAGTATCCATGCCAAGGAAGTGACTAACGTTGTGCATATAGTACTTGGTAACGTCGTCGGTGTTTTCGATCAGCCCGATGGCCAGCAAGCCTTCGGCAAGAAAGGTGGTGGTTGCCTGGTTCAGATCGGCCAGGGTGACACCTGGTTTGATCATTTCGATCACTCGTTTTTGGGCGTCCAGCACTATGCTGTAGATCTGCTTCTGTCGTTCGCTGAAAGTTGCTCCCGCTGGGAAACAACGTGTAATATCGGCACTATAATTGTTATATGCGGCTCCAACGTCCATCAGGATTAGCTCACCGGCTTCGATCCGGCAGTTATTCTTTTCATAATGCAAAGTGGCGGCATTCAAACCGGAAGCCACAATGGGCGCAAATCCCCAGTTCCTTACGCCGCTGCGCTGCATGCGATAAAAGAGCATGGCTTCCAGTTCGTATTCCATCATGGCTGCAGTAGCGGTTTCCATCACGTCCATGATGCCTTTCCCGGTGATGTCGATGGCTTTTTGGAGCTGTTGTATTTCCCAACTGTCTTTGATCTTTCTGAGCGGGGCTATCAGGTCGTTTAGCTGCTTTATCTCGATCTGGGGATGCCTGGTGCGAAGCGGTTCCAGCTTGAACATCGGAAAGGTCATCGGCCTGCTGAGATCGGCAAAACCAAGATTGGCATAAATGGTCTTCATCATTGGACACATCGCGGAAAGAGTAGGGTAAAACTCATCAAGGTACTTCACGCGCTTGATTCCGCTAATCTCAATTGCTTCCTCAGCGCTAAGCTTCTTACCTTCCCAGACGATTCTTTCTGGATCGCTGCGTTCGATAAAGAGCATATCATTAAAACGTCCACCGAATTTCCCGGCTACGTATATCAACTCCGGATAGGCAAGCCCGGTTAGATAGAGGAAGTTATTATCCTGGGAAAATTTACTCAGTTTATCCTGGGAATTGCCAAAAACTATTACATTCTCTCCATCTGCAAGCAGATTGGCCAGTTTTTCACGTCTGCTGCCAGTTACTTCAGGATTCATTATTTCCTCCTATTGTTCGTTTGCGGCTTTATTGTTGTTTTTCAGTTGTTTATGCAAGGTGAAAACGGGTTCGCCATTCGTATTTACTACTTCAGGGGTAATCAGGCAACCTGCGATATCGCTTCTATCTGGAATATCGAACATGATTTTAAGCATGAATTTTTCCATGATGCTTCTCAGGCCGCGGGCTCCAGTTTTTTGCGTGATGGCGATTCTGGCGATTTCTTTCAGGGCATCTTCCTCGAATTGCAGGTCTACTCCATCCATCTCAAAGAATTTTTGATACTGCTTGCAGATTGCGTTTTTAGGCTTTACCAGAATGTCGATCAGGGCTTCTTCGGTGAGCTCGTGCAGAGTGCAGATCACAGGCATACGGCCAATGAGTTCTGGGATCAGGCCGTACTTCAGGAGGTCGTGGGGGCTGGTATTGTCAAAGATGGTGGCATCTTCGGCTTTTTTACCGAGTTGCACGTCGAAGCCGATAGCTTTCTTGTCCATGCGTTCTTTAATGATTTTTTCCAGGCCAAAGAAAGCTCCGCCCGCGATAAACAGGATATTCTTGGTGTCGATTTCGATAAATTCCTGCTGGGGATGTTTGCGACCGCCTTTGGGAGGTACGTTTACCTTTGTCCCTTCTAAAATCTTCAGTAGAGCTTGTTGAACGCCTTCACCGCTAACGTCGCGGGTTATGGAGGGGGTTTCGCTCTTGCGGCTTATTTTGTCTATCTCGTCTATATAAACGATGCCTCTTTCAGCTTTTGCAACATCATAATTTGCGTTCTGGATCAGGCGCACCAGGATGTTTTCCACATCTTCGCCGACATAGCCTGCTTCTGTAAGGGTTGTGGCGTCTGAAATAGCGAAGGGAACTTGTAGAAAACGTGCCAGTGTTTGGGCGATGAGGGTTTTTCCGCTTCCAGTTGGCCCGATCATCATGATATTGCTTTTTTCCAGGTCCACGTCGTCGCCGTGTTTTTGCTTGAAAATACGCTTGTAATGGTTGTACACTGCCACGGAGATTATCTCCTTGGCCTTGTCCTGACCAATCACATATTGGTCGAGGTAGCTCTTTATCTGGCTGGGCAGGGGCATCTTGAATTCTTCAGGAACATGCTCGTCTTTGTTTGAATCGATGATGGTATGACACATCACGATACACTCATCGCAAATATTTCCGGCGATACCTCTGATCAGGTTTTTTACTTCATTCTCGGCTCTCCCGCAGAAGGAGCAGCTTAAACTTCTGTATTTATCCAAGGGTTCCTCCCATGTGCTTGGGTTAAGGGAAAAGACTGACCAAAAACGGTCAAGCTATTTCCGCATTGAGATCACTTCGTCGATTATTCCATATTCCAAAGCTTCGGCAGCGCTCATAAAGTAATTCCGGTCGGTATCTTCCAAAATCTGGGGGATGCTTTTTCCGGTGTGTTTATGCAAAATTTCGTTCATTCTTTCACGCAGGTAGAGGATTTCTTGGGCTTGAATCTGGATATCCACGGCCTGACCCTGAGCGCCGCCCAAAGGTTGATGGATCATGATTCTGCTGTTTGGCAGAGCGGTTCTCTTGCCTTTTTCACCAGCTGCCAATAACAAGGCGGCCATGCTGGCGGCCTGGCCTATACAGATAGTACTTACTTTGGGTTTTATATATTGCATGGTGTCGTAGATCGCCAGTCCGGAAGAGATTATCCCGCCGGGACTATTGATATACATATAGATGTCTCTTTCGGGGTCTTCGCCTTCCAGATGCAGAAGTTGGGCGACCACAGTATTGGCAAGGTTATCCTCGATCGGACCGCCCAAAAACACGATCCTGTCTTTTAATAGGCGTGAATAGATGTCGTAGGCGCGTTCGCTGCGGCCCACCTGCTCGATTACGATCGGCATGTAATTCATCTTTTTTTATTCCTCCGTAGCTTCGCTGGTTTCGGCTTCCGGGATTTCAGCTTCTTCTGTGTTTTCTTCCACAATGGTGAATTCACAGGTTTTGGCTATGTTTCTCAGGATAAAGTAGTTGGTGATCCCCTTACGATAGCTGGGATGATCAAGCTCATCTTTATATTTTTCTTTATAGGCTTCCGCGCTCATATCTTCCAGGATGGCTTCGTGAATCATGTATTCCTCCACCATCTCATCGCTGAGCTCGAGCGGTATGGCCTTGCGAAGGTTGTTCATGATATACATGCTTACCATTTCCTGGGCTATCTGCATGCGGTATTGATATACCAGGTATTGTTTGTAAGCTGGATTATTCAGCTTTTCAGCTTCCTGATCGGCTAGGTACTCGATGGTTTTGTGGGGAAGATCGAAGTTATTGTCCACATACAGCTTGCTGATGATGCTGAAGTTGTCGATATTGATATTCACGTGTTCATTCTTCAGTTTCATATCTTCGCCGATTTTCGCTTTCATCTGTTCCAGGCTGTCAAATTCCATATCCTTGGCAAATTCATCATCCAATTCTGGGTATTCCATACGGGTTATGCTGTTTACCATAAGCTTCACGCCATATTCAAAGTCATTCTCCAAGGGGAGTGCGGAATCCTTGGTGGCCAGTTTGATGGCTCGGCCTGGAATTTTGGTTTCCAGTTGGTCTCCGGTTTTTGCGCCTACCAAGGCCTCCAGAGAGCGGTTGTTCACGCCATCTCCGGCAAAAAGCATGCCTGTTCGGGTAAACTGCTCGCTGCCATGCTGAAAAGTGAATTCAAGGGATACGTAATCGTCTTTGGCGGCGGTTTCAACGTCGATCATGCGACCATTTTCCTGACGCAGTTGTTCCAGATACTTTACAACTTCGTCTTCCAGAAGCTGAGGTTTATGAGGAACCGTAAGGCCTTCCAGTTGTTTAAACTCCAGTTCGGGTTCGTGTTCTATTTCGATCTTCAGGGTCATATCCTGGCCTTTTTCCCAGTTCATTTCCTTTACTTCGGGAAAAAGCAGATAATGCAGATCATGTTCCTTGCCCACTTCATCGAACACCTCGTCCACATAGTCTTTCATAAAGTATTCTTTGATCTTGTCGGAATGCATGCGCTCCACCATGTTCAGAGGAGCTTTACCCTTGCGGAATCCGGGGATCACGATATCCCGGGAAGCCTTGCGAAGATATTTCTCATAGGCTTTGGACACGGTGTCGGTTTCCACTGTAATGTTCAATTCTTTGGTTACGGCATTGATCTGATTGATATCTACCTGCACTTTTATCTCCTGTTTGTATATATTATAAAGTTGGTGCGAAAGAGGGGACTCGAACCCCTACGAGTTGCCTCACTGGATCCTAAGTCCAGCGCGTCTGCCAATTCCGCCACTTTCGCACTATAGATTCAGCATAATTGAGCCATTTTTTTGGAGCTTATGCTTCTGTCAAGCATTCAGTCTCGCTGGAAGCTAAAACTTTATATGCAATGAACTAAGCAGCAGAACCAGGAGATAATACGCGAGGATCGTTAGCCCCGATGAACAAAGCAGAGCATAACCAAACGGCAACTTCTTCAGGAAAAGCGGAAAACTTATAAAGAGCACCAGAGAAGGCAGCACCAGCCAGAAAACCGAAGTGGAGAAAGCGGAAACCTTGGCCTTGCTTTTCGTGTCGATCCACAACCAAATCATTGCCAGCATGGACAGGATCGGCAGCGAAATGATGATCCCGCCGATCAGAGTGGACCGCTTGGAAACTTCACTCACTGCCACGATTATCAGCAGCGAAACCAAAGTCTTTACTATGTAATGCGACAAAAAGAACCTCTCTTATGGTTTTTAAATGTTTCACAATATGCTTGGATAATTGATCTTGTCAAGCCCCATTTCTAGCTACACTTCTGTCGTTGCTCTGCAGAACTGAGGTTATATAAGCAGTTCAAGTAATTGCTGCCAGTTAACGAGTGCAAAAATCCCATCTGGGGAACTATCGCTAGTACCTTGTCCCACCTTTTGCCCATCCTATAAATATTGGGTATGAATAGGATGGGATTAGCTTTACAGCAGTTTCGTCTGTAAAAGTTGCTTCTGAGCTTGCTCTTCGAGCCTGCTTATGTGCTTAGCCCCGAAGTGGTAATTCTGGATAAAACATCACAATTATTACTGCAGATTGACTATGGCCACTTTAAGGCCTTATGGGATGTCTGGGAAAGCCGTATGCGATTAGTGCCCCGAAAGCTACTTTATCATGCTGGATGCAGGTGGCAAGCCAGCCCATGAAAATCAGGAGAAAAAACACTGGACAGGTGCCATCCTCAAAATAATCAACTGCGCCTCCAGTAGTGTTTATCAGTCCTTGATGTTTGGGCCGGTGCAAAGAAAATGCCCGGCATTACCGGGCATTATCACTCTAAGAGTGGATTATTTCAGCAGGACTGCCTTGCTTTGGAAGCTTTTAACTCCCGTCTTAAGGACTATCTCATAGATTCCTGAGGGGCAGGCTTTGCCAGATTCTGCCATTCCATCCCAAGCAACATGATGAAAGCCAATGTCCTTCGATCCGAGGCTCAAATTCCTTACAAGCTGGCCCCGGATGTTAAATATCTGGATGCTTACGTTCTGTTTTGAGTCCAGATAGAAGGGGATAACCAGGTTTGGATTGAAGGGATTGGGATATACAGAGTGCATCTTGGTAGTGAATTGCGGTACAGGAATGGATTCATGTCCCGGCATCAAGGTAATGCTGGTGGGCCCATGAAACCAGATATGTCCATCGAAATCCAGGCTCTGAAGCCAGTAATGATATGTGCCAAACCCTTCTGTTTCGGTATCTTCATAACTATATAAGGTTTGGGTGGAGCTATTCAGAGCCTCAATAAGCGGACTGACCAGCAGGGCGGTTTCCAGGTTAGGTACATTGTTTCGAAAGACTTTATAGCCAAGGACTCCGGTTTCGGTTTCAGTGATCCAGTTCAGTTTCACGTTCGTAACCCCTGAAGCGATTGCGCTAAAGGAAGACAATGTGACGGGCAGAGTGCTGTCCTCATCGCCCAATATGATGGGAACTCCGCCTTTTGCTGCACCGAAATCCACATTCAAAAAGCTAATTTTGCCACTGAGGTTTGGGAATGAATGCCATTGCCCGTTGAAATATGCAGCACCCCACAGCAGGGTAGTAGTGATCTCAAAGCTCTGAACGCCATACCCAAAAAGAGCAAACGAATAATCTGCGCCGCCGGGATTGTTAACAGGCGGAAACAAACCAAGTTCTCCAGAATTGAATCCTGTTCCCGAAAGTACTTCGATGGTTACCAGGGTTCCTCCCTCAAGTTGAAGTGGCATGGGAGTAAGAGGAAGATATGTGTAAACTGGAAACAGCTTTGTAATATAAACGTCCTGATTTCCGCTACTGACCAGGATGTTGCTGCCGAAAGCAGCATTCAGCCCTCTGAAGTAGCCGGTTACATAGCAATTGGCTTCATTATCAAGGGTAATCCCATAACCGTGGTCTTCGCTGGCTCCACCGCCACGCATTCCCCAAAGCCATTCTCCCGAGGTGTTCAAACAGGCTACGAACATATCAACGCTGTTGGAATTGCTTTGAATAATCTGGTCGCCGAAGCTACAGATGCCGGAAAACATCCCTGTCAAACAACAATTGCCATCGCTGCTGGCTATGATGCTCAATCCCTGTTCCACGGCGTTGCTTCCCGCCTGAGTAGTCCATTGCCAGTTGCCAGCGTCGTCCAGCTTGGACACAAATAGCTTTCCCGATTCTGGAACCAGGCTTGAACCACCAAAGACAGCAGGATCAGATGCGAACCAACCTGTAGCATAACAATTGCCCTCTGCATCCAGAGCGATGCCATATCCCTGATCCCGTACTGACCCACCAGCTTTCCTAGCCCATTGCCAGGTTCCGGAAGAATTGAGCTTAGCGATAAAAATGTCGTCGGAACCACTGCCCGATAGGCTAAGCTGGTTGCCCCCAGTTCCAAACTGGATATTGCGGTCGAATCTACCCGTTATGAAGCAGCTTCCAGAACTTGAAACGGCGATGCCTCTCCCGCTGGAATTTGGGGATGCCCCACTGGAAGGATAACCGTAATCCCACCAAAGTTGAGCCCCATTTGTTGTCCATTTTCCAATAAAGACGCAGACCCGGCTCGAAACATATATTTCACCAGTCACATAGCAATCTCCGCCCTCATCAACGCCAATTCCGAATCCCCGGTCATGGTTTGCATATCCGAAGTTTTGCGCCCACAACCAATTGCCTCCGGTATCCAGTTTTGCAACGAAAATATCAGCCAATCCATTAGATACCAAAGGGATTTCGCCGAAGAGGGCGGAGCCGACGAAGGCCCCGGTAACATAGCAGTTGCCAGCACTATCGACAGCTATGCCGTACCCATAATCCCAAGCGGTACCCCCAGCTTGTTTCACCCATTGCCAGTTGCCTACCGCATTCATTTTGGCTATGAAGATATCTGTGCCTCCAGAGCTTGTAAGGGTTGTTCCTCCAAAGATGGCAGTTCCCTCAAAATATCCG
>Ga0302252_1000801_pt1 | contig 22941 bp, 8 predicted proteins | sample AAG_RA_Leu_MG_FD_193511 | JGI IMG/M metagenome (GOLD analysis project Ga0302252, IMG submission 193511) | Enriched activated sludge microbial communities from anaerobic digester in WTTP, New Holstein, Wisconsin, United States - AAG_RA_Leu | ecosystem: Engineered > Bioreactor > Anaerobic >...
ACGTCGAACAGGTCAACCTGCTGTCTGGCAGTTCCTGCTTTTCCTGCCTGCAGATTTTCTTCCGGCGTGGAATCCTTATACGTTCTTTTTGATTGTATCAGTCTTTTTCTGAACCTCATAGTAAAATTTTATCATAACGGTGGGGAAAAATCAAAGTGACCGATCGCTGAAACGCTTACCGGCATAGGGAATGAGAGACGTGTATATATGCGCTGTAAATCCATGGAACTGAAAAGTCAGGGGTGAAAAGCCAATTTTGCCGTGAAAGCGAAATAGAGGGGCTTCTGAGGGGGCTGAGGGCTATTCTGGGAAGAGGCTTACTCTGATCTGACAGACCCGATCCAATTTCATTATTTTACAGCCTGTTTTGTTTTCGGAGAAACTGCTGTATCTATGCCGACTATGAAAGAATCTTCGAAGATGCCTGTGGACCTGCAATGAAGGTTTCAGGAATAATGTTTAGCTACTTAACTATTAGAATCTGCATAACAGGGTAAGAGTTTCCATTGGGGGTGGGAGATCTGTGGTTTCTCCATTTTCGGAGAGCTCAATCGTCCACAGGGCTTTCGCGTTATCCCTCCTTCCCAGATAAAAAAGCCCCGTGAAGGGGCTGTGAGTATTCTTATAGTCTATCTACAATTATACGGTTTTACGTTGTTTCGCTTCCATCATTGATATCGGGGATTATCCCTTCCCATTTAACTGTTCTTGTGCCTTTACTGGATTTCCCATGCCACAATAGACGTTTTTCCCCTGTCTCCTCGTCATTTACTGTATCTCCAGCCAATCTTCGCATTCTTTTCATATTTAGTGAGGACAAAGACATTGAATAACGAGCTGAAGGAAACGTTTCAGCGATGGTATCCCGGATCTCAGACCAGAGAAGAGAAAGAGGCCGCCTGAGGTTTGCCCTCGGTTTTTAATAGACTCCTGTTTGGGGCTCTTACGGTCGAGGAAAACCCCCGTTTGAACTTTCGCACCGCAGCCTGGGTATCTGAGGAATCGCGACGGGACTGGTTCATTTCCAGAAGTCCCTGTGGGGGGCGCCAGTTCGCTTTCCAGCTCCGGAAAGGGACCCACTACCAGGATGGGCTTTTACCCCGCTAACCGCGCCAAAAGATTCAAATCCACCTGTAATAAAAAAACACTATCGTTGTTAATTCCACTATCTGGTTTTTCTGGTGCAGTCAGCGCTTCCAGGCTCGCACTTTTTATTCCCGATTCTCTCAATAATGGGATAGCTTTCCTATAGTATTCTCTTCCAAATCCATTCGGAGGCATTACGTTTCCAGAACTAAGCCAGTCAAAGCTGCTAGAATTCATTTTTTATCAAAAGTCCTGGCGATAGCAATAATATCTTCTTCAGTATCTTCGGTTATTTTCCTGGTCTCATCGGTCCTCCGCCGCCCGATCTACCTCGAGGAGGCTCTGGTGGTTTACTTCCTCCTGTGCCTGCCCCGTCACGATATCTTACGCATCTTCCCTTTTCTTCAGAGAGAGCCCATCCAGCATGATGTGGTCTTCAAATTCCTCTATGATGGGCCTGGAAGGATCCGTTTCAACAGCTGCGGGATAGTGCGGCTCTCTTTTTTCAACGGGCACATTTCTTGAACAGAGATCATTCAGCTGCTGGCGCTGTTTAGCCAGCTCAGCGGTAAAGTCGCTTCCGGTCATACGGTCGAGCAGCTCCAGAGTTTCGTTCCTGGTGTGTGGATCTGTGATCCTGCCTGCTGCCTGCCGGGCTGATGAGCTGAACCCGTTTGACGCCATTTCCAGAGAAGTGGTCTTCAGGGCGCTGTCGCGGGCCTCCTGTGATGGTATCTCGAGAGCGGATCTCTGGGATGATTCCCAGCAGCTCCCCTTTATATTCGACTTCGTGATCACTGCGAAAGCGGCATCTCTTCCCTCTATAGACTGTATGGTCCGTGCTCTTTCAGTTGCCTTGTCCTTGTAGCCCCTGGCGGCAAGATTCCTCACGATGTCCAGGATAGCCTGATCCTTCACATCCTCTTCAGAGATGATCTGGATCATTGCAAAGGCTTTATCCGGATACCCTCCTTCAGCGAGAATCTTCACCAGATCGACAAGCGCATTGTCCCTTGTGACGATATCCTCTATATCCTTTATCCTGTTGAGTGCCGTATCGTGAAAGCCCCTAACGGCGTTGTCATGCGCAAGCTCGACAATGGTCTTGTCCTTAAGCTCCAGGGAAGAGATGGACATTGTCCTTTTGTATGCTGCATCAGGATATCCTTTGCTCAAGAGGTCTCGCGCCAGCTCAACATATGTGGTATCCCGTGTATGAGCATCGGAAATCAACTGTGCCGTGCCGAAGGCGCTGTCGTTCATCTGCCTTACGGATAGAGCTCCGGCGATCTCAACATACGCCTGATCTCTGGCTTCCACAGGAGACAGTCTGCCTGCTTCGCTCGACGCCGAGGTGAACATGCCCTGGCTGATCCGGTCCCTTATGGGTTTGAGGAGCTTGTCGTAATCTCTTGCAAAGAGCTTCTTTGAGGCATCTGCCAGAGAGATGCCGCTGGAAGAGGCGGCTTTCGCTCCTTCGAGAACGATGGTATCCTCAGGAGCTCCCTTCGGACTTTCAGGTGCCGGAACCAGGTTTCTTCTTGTTTCCTGTGAGCTCAACTGCCTGAATGTGATGCCCTGTATATCGGCCATTGATTCTCCCTCAGCCAGCAAATTCAGTACTATTATACCATCAGGTTACAATAATATCAACAATGCAGAGGGCAGCTATTCATGTGGGAACAATTCTCCATTGTCTCCGGCCGGTCTTATAATCATATGAATTACTGCAGTATCGGGAGAAAGGTTCTGGTGCCCGGGCCTGATTGGATAGAATGCTCAGACAGACGGAGCATTATACGGAGCTTCGGATTACTGCCGGAATGATTACTGCCCCGCCTGCCCGGTTCTCTCGATCATCCTCACGAAGGCCTCCGCTATCTCGGGATCGAAGTGGGTGCCGGCGCAGCGCTTTACCTCTGCAATCGCATCTTCCACAGGCATGCCTTTCCTGTACGGCCTGTCTGAGACCATCGCGTCATAAGCGTCGGTAAGGCTCACTATCCTTGCCTCGAACGGGATCTTGTCGCCGGCCAGGCCGTCGGGATATCCTTTTCCGTCCCACTTCTCGTGATGGTGCCTCACAACGGGAAGCACGTGCTGCATCGACGGTATCGGCTTCAGGATCTCTTCTCCTATGACAGGGTGCTGCTTCAGCACGTTGAACTCTTCGTCTGTGAGACGGCCCGGTTTATACAGGATGCTGTCAGGGATCCTCACCTTGCCTATGTCGTGCAGGAAGCTGCAGTTCTTCAGATCGACAGCGGCTATGTATTTGGACAGGCGGGCCTGCTCCTGCTGGGAAGCGCCGCGGAGATCGAGCTCGGTCTCACCCAGGTCGTGGAACATCGCGCCTTCCTTGATGGTCTTGAGCTTCTTTTCGTCTGTCACTCCCATTTCATGGGCGAGATCGGTAGACAGGTCGATAACTCTCGAAGAATGCTCGAAAGTGAAAGTGCTCGACGATTTCATGAGCAGATAGATCAGCTTTGCAGCCATCTCGTTGCCTGTCCAGTCTTCACCCTGAGACTTCTTCAGCACCGATTCGATGGATGTGGTCGCGTTCTGCACTGCCGCCTGCTCCTGCTTGGCAGATACCTGCCTGTTCTCTGTCACTTTTGCGTTTGCCTCGCCTGCTGTTTTTGCGACATTTTCCTTCTCGCCTTCGAGCCTGACGTTAATCAGCGAATCCTTCGGAGCCTTTGCGACAGGCGCCTGCTCCTCTTCGGCGGCGGCGCGGCTGCTTACTCTGACAGGCGCCGTCGTGACCTTTTCAGGCCTCGAGCCATTTCCCGATTCATCGAACTGCTTCTCGCCTTCGTAGCTGTCCTTTTCCTTTCCCGGCTCCTGGATGGCTTTTACCGATATGGCTGAATCAGACTTCTTCAGCTCATTCCTTTCTGCGGCAGGCGCCTGCGGCTTCGAACCCTCTGCCGCCGCACTGACGAGTGGGGAGGCAGAGCCGAACATGGTGACCATGGTCCTGGCTTCGCTTATGGCCGCTATTGGTTCGGTATTCCTTCCATGCAGCGCCGCTATGGGCTTTTCATCGAGTCCCTTCATGCCCCTGATGCGCTCGCCGACGCTCTTCTCTGTGGATGGCTTCGATTCTGATATTTTTTCCTTCACCTGCAGCAAACTGGAAGCCGCCGCCTCCCGCGATTCTGCCGTGGCGGCAGTGAGCGGCTTCGCCGAATCACTTACTGCGGCTGAAGCGCTGCCCTGCTTCACGACGGCGGAAGCCTTCTGATGTGATGTCTCCTGACTGTCATTCACAGGAGTCTCAAAGCTGAGCCTGAGATCTTCCTTCACAGCTTCGGATGCCGCTTCGCCTGTCCTGTCCTGCCGTATCTCTTTCGGCATCAGCTCCTGCCTGGTTGAAAGGAGATAGCCTTCGCCGGCTCCATCAAACCTGGGCGCTGCCTCTCCGTTTCTCTTCAGAGTGGCGGGAGCGTCTGCAGCTCTCTCCGCACCGGAAATATTGTTCGAATCCTTTACAGGCTTCTGGCTCTCAGTCTTTTCTGATTCTGCATGCCTCGGTCGAGGCGGCTGCAGCGGGGCCGCTCCCAGAAGCTCTGCCCCGACTCTCGGCATTGCGACCTTTTCAGCGCCCTTATCGGCTCCCCTGGTAGCTTCCTGCATATTTGCGCGGGCATTATCATCGGCTCTGCCCCTGCCTCCTGAGACTGCCGATTCCTCTGAGCGCAGAAGAGGAGGAACTGCCGCCGCTCCCTTCTGATGGACGTCCTTCACTGAATCGCCTTGTTTTTGAGCTCCGGCCGAGATCTCAGTCTTCCTGTCGTCTTCCCTGACAGACCGGACTGCCCGGTCACCCATCTCGGCCGAAACGGTGCTCAGCATATCAGTAAATTTCTGTATCAGGCGGGACTTGTTTTGAAGAGCGGGATCGAGCTTCGCCTTACCTTCGTCTCTGGCGGAATCGGCGGGCTTTTCGACCTGATTCTGCCGGTGCTGCAACTTTTCTGTTGCAGATTCTGTCTTGCCTGCACCTGTGCTGTGGGCCGGATCAGCAGGTTTCTCGACAGCCCTGTTTTCAGGCTGTGACTTCCTGACGGCAGATTCCAGTCTGCCTGCAGCTGCATCGCGCGCAGGTTCAGAAGGCTTCTCGACTGATTTGATGTCAGGCTGAATCTTCCTTGCGGCAGAATCGCTCTTGCCTGCACCTGTATCACGCGCTGTGTCGGCAGGCTTTCCGGCAGCCATGCTCTCAGGCTGTGTCTTCCGGACCGCAGGTTCGACCTTCCCTGCAACTGTATCACGAGCCGTGTCGGCGGGCTTCCCGGCAGCTGCGCTCTCAGGCTGTGTCTTCCTGATATCAGGCTCTTTCCTGACCTGGCCTACATCGCGGGAGACCTCAGATGGCCTCTCCACGGCTCCCTGTCCGGGCTTCGACTTTCCTGCGGCAGATTCGGCCCTGCCTGCGGCTACGTCGCGGGCTCCTTCGATGACACCCTGCACTGCAGAGGGCTTCCCGGCGGCTGTCCCGTCTTTCGCCGGGCCGGCGCCTTGGATGATTATGGAAGATGGCTCTCCGCCTTTCTGCTGATGCGTCACTTTCTGCGCATCCGCTTCTATCTTTGCCGGGCCCTCTTTTCGCGGAGCAGACTCGTCCCTGGGGACAGCAGCATTCCCGATTCCTGCTGGAAGCTGAGAGGATGCCCCGCTTCCGGCAAGTGAGGCTTTCTTTGCGTATGCGGCCTGCTGAGACGCAACCTGCGACACAGAGTCTCCGGGCTCGAGTCCCGGCTTCCCTGAAGGCTCTTGTGATCTAATCTCTCTCTGCTGATTGGAAGATCGCCCGCTGCCGATGCTCTGCGCACCGGCTTCAGGAGAAGAGCCCCCTTTTGCGGAATGCTTCCCTGATGCGGAAGGCGCCTCTTTTCCATCGTTATCAGCCCTGTGCTCCCTGCTTCTTTCAGCATGAGCAGGCTCTCCCGGCGAAGCCTGTGAATCCTGTCCGGCCCTTGCCTGGTCGCCAGGCAATGCTCTCCTGTCGCCGGAGCCGCCTTTCATATCGTGGCTCGCTTTGCCGCCGTGCTGCCCTGATTCGGAGGCCTCGCTCTTCTTCGTCTTCGAATCAGGCTCATGACTCTGAGCCTGATGTTTTCCGTCTGTCTCTGCGTTCCGTACTTTTACTGAAGGAGCTTCCTTTGATTGAGCGCTCATTTCGATTCCGGCCTTATGGATGGGCAGGTCCGCCTTTTCTGATGTCATGATCTGAAGCCCTGTATCACTGTATTGAGTCCCGCCCTTTCCGGAAGAAGAGGCGGAGCTCCGGGAAGCATCCGGCGCCTGGACTGGCCAAGCAATCGCTTCGCCCTGCGCCTTTTCTGTCGATGCTGACTCAGAACCTATCTGGTCTCCGGACTTCGGCAATATGGCGCTTTTGACGATTTCAACGGCGGCTGCTGTATTGTTCCGGCCTGACAGGGATGAAAGCATTGAATCGGGCCGGCCAAGTGACGGCAGCACCGAAGCGGCTATCTCCGTAACTTTCGAGGAAACATCGTCTCTGACACCATCGAGGCGCCCGCTGAGCGCGCCTGCCATCTGCTCGAGCCTCGGCTGCACCGAGCCCTGGACCTCGGCCAGCTTCTGCGAGGCGGTCTGGGAAGCCAGGTCGGCCTGCCTCCTTATATCGTCCAATGTGCTCTCCGCTTTGTCGCTGACAGGCTGGGAGCTGTACGGCGCTTCCTTCTTCGCAGAGGCTTGAGCCTGGGCCTGAGTCTGAGCCTGAGTCTGAGCCTGGGCCTGAGTCTGAGCCTGAGCCTGAGCCTGTGTCTGAGCCGCCAGAACAGCCTCATTCTGTTCCGCTTTTCCCAGGCTGGAAACCAGCCCGGCTGACTTCAGCGCGGAGTTTTTCAAGTCGCCGTCCCGGTCGCCGTGATGACCGTCCTTATGCTCGGACCCCAGTATATCTTTTCCCAGAATCTTTATCGTGGGAATTACACTGCCTTCCCTGTTGCTGTCCGAATGATGAGTCTCGCCGTGATTCGCCGACTTGAGCCCGGTGAGCCTGGACAGAAGCTGCCTGTAAACCGGCTTCGATTCAGTCTTCTGCTCCGCCCTGTCTGCCTTCTTTTCATCGCTGCGGGATTTCTCGCCCGATTTGTCTGTTATTTTCACAGGGACCGCATCTGTGATCGGCGTGGTCTTCGCGCGGCTCTTCGAATCCGTTCCGGCAGTGCCCGATTTGGAATCTGCCGCTGCAGAGCCTGATGCGGTCTTTGTGGCGGTCTCATCGCCAGATCGCGCTGTGCTGCTCTGACTGTCGCTGCTCTGCGATGCAGTACTCTGAGACGAGCTGCTCTGAGACGCGCCGGCAGCAGATGTAGAGGCCTGGCTGGAAGAGGCTGACGAGGCGGCCTGTGAGCTCATCTCAGAAAGCCTTGACTGAATGGAGCTGTCATAATCCTGCACTTTCGAATTGAAGCTGGAAGAGGCCTGGTTCACCGAGCTCTCCATCGCGATCCGGGCTTTTTCGACTGATGCCTCCGCCTTGTCCTGAAGCGATGCAATGCTGGAATCAAGCGAGCTCTGGCGCTCCGCTCCGCCTGTTCCGGCCTGGCCTTCCCTGTGATCTGTATCGCCTGCTATCTCCCTGCCGCTGCCATCCAGCTCGGACTGGGCCGCATAGCCGTTGTTCTCGAGACTCCTTCCCGCTTCGGAGGTTATGTTCTCCAGATCAGACTGGAGCCTGTTATCATAACTGCCTATCTCTGACTTCAGGCTCTCGCTCTGCTCTGAAATGGCCGAAGCCGCGTCATAAGAAGACTCGGTGGAGGAGTACGGCTGGCTTTCTGAAGAGGAGCCGGAGCCGCTCTGTCCCGATTCCTCGGCTGCCGAGGTCTGCTTCTCGAGAAAGGTGTCGGAAGGGCTCTGTTGATCGACGTTTCCAATGGCATCGGGATTTGCGCAGCCGACAGACGGATCGATATATGAAAGCAGATTGTCAGGATTCAAATCCCTGCCTGCAGTTTTAAGATCGTTTATGTTCTGGAGTTTTTTTGCGTCCCTGCCGAGAATGTCGGCGAGGCTTCCAGAGCCTCCTGTATTCGGGATCCCGTCGAGAAGCCCTCCGGTTCCGTTCAGGGTATTGGAGCCGGCTTCTGTGAAGCCCTGCTCTGCCTGCGTCAAAAGATTATCAAGACTGCTGCTTATGCTGGAGCCTGCGTCGCTTATGCTGTCCAAACCGTGCGAGATGAAGCTGCCTATACCTGAGCCGGCTTTCGAAGCTGCGTCACCGACGCTTTCCACTCCTTGCGAGATGAAGCTGCCTATACCTGAGCCGGCTTTCGAAGCTGCGTCACCGACGCTTTCCACGCCGTGCGAGATGAAGCTGCCTATACCTGAGCCGGCTTTCGAAGCTGCGTCACCGACGCTTTCCACGCCGTGCGAGATGAAGCTTCCTATACTCGAGCCGGCTTTCGAAGCGGCTTCGCCTGCGCCGTCCACACCTCGCGAAACTGCTCCGCCAATGCCTTTGCCTGCCTTTGATGCCGCGTCTTTGACTCTTTCGTCTATATGCGATGCCAGATCCTCGTAGCCTCTGCTTATCCTCGAGCCTATTGAGTCCGCTATGTGCGAGATCGCTCCGGCTGAGCTCCCCTTGTTCTCCGATTCATTCGCTGAGCTGCCGACGGATCTCTTCTGCTGCGGGCCTTCACTGGCGCCGCCGTTCTGCTTCCTGCTCCACATCGAGCCGAGGAGCTGATCCATGCTGGAGAGCATGTTGCTCCATTTTCCCTCGATCCTCTTCTGCACACTGCCGAGCTCCCCGTCTTCGATGCTGTCGGCCTTCCCTGTGCCGGCCTTCGATTCAGAAAGTGAGTGGCGGTCTGACTCTTCATCGCCGCCTCCTGCCTCCGAATTGGAGCTTATATGCCTGTGCGCTTCAGGGCTCAGTGCCAGGGTGAGCCTTTCGAGGGCTTCCCTGCGATCGTCCGCATCGCCGTGCCTGTATGAATCATACAGCTCCCTGAGCTTATCCTTCCCCGGCCTGTCGTGGTGGCCATCTGCGTTCCTTCCGCTTTTTGCTGATCCTTCCGCTGATGAAGCCGCGCTCACCGGCTTGATCGATTCACTGCGGGACGCTTCCGGTGTGGGGTGGTGATTATCCTGACTCATCCGATGGTGCCGATGAGCCGTTCCTTCATTTACCGCGCCTGCTGCTGATATTGCTTCCCTGCTGTAGTTCTCGTCTGTCATGTTTCTTCCTGATTATATATATCTGCTTCTCCTACTATTATTATGACATGTTATCATAATGTAAACTTGAAATATTTGTAAACTAATTTAACAAAAAGTTTACTTTTTATTAATTCTTTCTTAACAATTCAGCTCTTTACCGGAGGCCCCTGCCTGCATTTCAGCCTTCCACTCCGGCATGCCTCTGTCTGATGTGACAGACAATCTGCCTGGGCACATGCAGGCCCGCACGGCGTAAGAAACAGGCAGGCCGCTCAGCGGCTGTGAAGAGAACAAGAGGATAACCCTGCTGCGGAAAGAAATCTGACTGTATGACAAAATCCCTTCTTACGCCTGCGAGGCTCGATATATTCCCGACCCCCCTGTCTGCGGCAAAGGCCCTGAAATCAAAGCTTTCAGAAGCATGCGGGTGTATCATGGGATACTCTGCGATGCTCTATCCCGGCTTCATGGACTTCCTGATGGCGTCACTCGAGGAAAAGCCCGGCAGGCTCACCACTCTCGAGCAGTATGTGATACTCCGCGCCCTGATATCAGGAATGGTGCGCGATGGAGACTGCTATCTTAAGAAGCTTGCGCCTTTCAGAGGCTTCGTGAGCATGACGCGCTCGATGCTCGAGGAACTGGGCGAGGCTCAGATTCTCCCTGGCGACATGGAAAAGACGATATCCGATCTTGCAGAGGAGAGCCGGCAGGCCTTCATCGCCCAGAAAGAGCTGTACAGCAGATACCTGGCCCTTCTCGAAGAGCACAATCTCTGTGACGGCACAACAAAGAAGAGGGCTGTGCTTCGCCACCTGGAGCAGGGAAGGGAGATGCCGCTGTTCGACTCTCTCGAAGAGCTTCACTTCAACTCCCTGTACCGCCTTGGAGAGCTCGATTTCCAGCTGATCTGCAGAATGGCGGAGAGAGGCATGCCTGGAAGCGGCGGAGCTCTCCAGGTCTACGTGCACCTGCCTTACGATCCGGACAGGCAGGACGCGTTCAGATATCTGGAGCCGCTCGTCAGCAAGTTTGAAGGGCTTGGAGATACGATTCCCAATCTGACGATGGACTTTTCCCTTGCAATTGATGACGGCCCGGACATACCCTCGAAGGACAGGCTGAGGTCGTATTTATTCACCAGCCCTGAGAGCCTCATCTCCGCCCCCCGGATTCCAGACGACGGCTCTGTCAGGATCATCAGGGGAGCAGGCGCCGAAGACGAGCTGCGCTCGATCTGGAAGGAGGTGCGGAAGCTGATCGAGTCGGGAGTGGAGACATCGAGAATCGCAGTGGCGTTCAGGAGCCTCAGGGGAAATATCTCGACCCTGAGGAGCAGCGCAGAAAAATTCGGCATCGAGCTGACCTTCTCGGGCGGCGAGTCGCTGCTCGAGAGCAGCGTGGTAAAGGCGCTCCTCGGGCCGTTCCAGATGGTGGTCTCGTCCTTTTCGTCGAGAGAGGTCCTCAAGTTCCTGAACTCCCCCTTCATAGACTGTGCTCACCTGGTGCAGGGCGGGAATCTTACGAGGGCCGACATCGAAGAGATGATAATCTCGTCCGGGATAATAGACGACGATGCGATGACCTGGGAGACGGCGATCAGGAAGTTCATGGACACACTCCTGCTGCAGGAGGACAGAAGCCCTGCAGATGATGAGAGGGCAGCCAGAGCCGGGCGCTTCATAGATCTCATTGCAGCGCTGAAAAAAACTTTCTCTCCATTCAGGGAGGCCGCGCCGCTCGAGAAGTTCACGGCGAGGCTCAGGTCTGTAATAAAGGAGTTCGGAGTCGAGAAGAAACTCCTGGCCGAGAGCGAAGCGCTCTCAGAAACGAAGTGGCCTCTCCTGCTGCTCAGGCGGGAGCTTCTGGCCTTCAGGAAGTTCCTCGACCTTCTTTACGAGATTGACAGAATGTCCAGGCTGGAAGGAATGGAAGAGAGGGGCCGCAAGGGAGAGCGGCGGAGAAGAGCGCTTTCCCTGCAGGAGTTTTACGACCTGCTCGCAGAGGGAGCGGGGAACACGGCGCTGCCCGCCTTCGAATCACCTGGCGGCATAGCGGTGATGACCGCCCACGACTTGACAGGGCTCCGGTTCGACTACCTGTTCATCGGCGGCCTGACAGAGGGGCAGTTCCCGGAGAGGCACTTCGAGAACATCCTGTTCAGAGACCCCGAAAAGAAAGTGTTTTCCGAGAGCCTGGGGAGGAGACTGCTCAGAAGCACGGCGCTCCGCCACTGGGAGGAGAACCTTCTCTTCTACCAGGCCGTCTCGTCAGCGGGGAAAAAGCTCTACCTGTCTTACAGCGCTGCTGACGACAAGGGCGACGAGACCCTGCCGTCCCACTTTCTGGAGCAGTGCACCGCTCTTCTGCAGGGCGGCGGAGCAGCGGAGACAGGGGAGAGCCGGCTCTCAGATATTTTCGGGAGAGAGGAGCTCGACCTCTGGATAGTCCGCTCAACCTGGTTTCCATCGACATCCGCGCAGAGCGCTCGCGGGATATTGAAGCTCTGCATGGCCGACGGAGGTGACATGAAGGCTCACCTGATCGAGCTCTTTGGAAGGTGCGGGAGCGAAAGCGACAGACAGAGATGGATCGATGCCGGCGATATGGCGGGAGCGCCATATATGGGACATCTCGCCTCTCCGGCGAGCATATCGGAGCTTGGCAGGCGCTGGTCCCAATCACGCCGCTGGTCTGCCACGCAGCTCGAGGAGTACGGCCGATGTCCGTTCATATTCTTTGCCAAAAGGCTCCTCGCGCTTAAGAGGACTATCCTGCCGGAGCGCGAGCAGGAGGACACGGTGAGGGGAACGATAGCGCACAGGGTGCTGGAGCGTTTCTATCTCACGATGAAGGAGAGCGGAAGGCTTCCTCTGAAAGGACTCCCTGATGAGAGCCGCACCATGGACGAGGAGGCGGAGAAGGCGTTCACCGAGTGGGAGATGGGCCATACGACAGGCGACAGCCACTTCTGGGAGATAGAGAAGAGAAATATAAGGCGGACGCTCTCGGCGTGGCTCGCCTTCGAGCAGAAGAGGGATCTCTGCGTGCCGGCCTTCTTCGAGATGGAGTTTGGAAGGAAGGAGCCGTTCCTGCTGAAGGACGGGAAAGGCTCCAAACTGGCATTCACAGGAGCGATTGACAGGATAGACGTGAACCGGGAGGGCTCGTGGTTCAGGGTGCTGGACTACAAGAACTCGCGAAGCACCATGTACAGGGACAAGATCAAGGAAGAAAGCATCGGCACGAGGAGCTTTCAGATCCCGCTCTATACGATAGCCGCAGAGAAAATACTCAGAGAGAAGGGGCTCCTGAAGGCGGAGAATCCTGAGCGCCATGCAGGATACGGGCTGCTGAAGAAGCCTTCCTATATCGTGCAGAAATTCGACGATGAGGTGTGGAAGAGATATTTCGACGAGCCTGACAGCGCCGGAAAGAATCAGGAAGGCGGCAGGAACTTCATCGAAGAGACTTCGGAGATGATAGGAAGGCTCAGGAGCGGGATCTTCGCGCCTTCAGGAGAACACTGCGACTACTGCGACTTTGCCATGATCTGCCGCTTCAATGCCATGGGAGAAGAAGAAGATGAGTAACCGGGAGTGGTCTGAGGAAAAGCTGAAGGTATTCGGCTTCGACAGCAACATATGCATAAGCGCCGGCGCAGGCTCAGGGAAGACAGCCACGCTTGTGGAGCTGAACTCGCGCTTCCTGTCAGGCGATACTGCGCTCTCGAGACTGACTATAGACCAGATCCTGGCCATCACCTTCACCGAAAAGGCCGCCCATGAGATGAAGGAGCGCATCAGGGCGATGATCGACAGCCATCTGAGGCACGAGAGCGACACCCTGCAGGTGAGCCTGTGGACCGAGGCGCGCCGGGCCCTCCTGGCAGCTCATATAAGCACGTTCCACTCTTTCTGCATGAGGATCCTGAGAGAGCACCCGCTCGAAGCGTCAATAGACCCTCTCTTCGAGGTGGCAGAGGAGAAGGTCGCAGACCTGATGCTGAGGGAACAGGCACAGCATATCCTGACTGAGAAATTGCGCTCGACACAGGAGGACTTCCAGAGCCTGATCGGCGACTACGGCTTCTCGTCGCTGTCAGAGAGCCTGATATCCATTCTGAGGAAGATCCGCTCATTCGGGGATGAGCCGTCCAGGCTCCCGGCTCTGCTGGAAAAGCAGAGACTGGAGATGGGAGAGTGCCTGATCAGGGCAAAAGAGCGGCTCGGACAGGCGCTGCGCGACTTTTTTTCAATCGTGGACAATGAAAAGACAAAATCCAGGGCACAGTTCTGGCTGGAGGCTGCAAGGCTCTCGGAGAGCAGAAGTGCAATCTTCAGCGAGCTCGACCGCATAGATGAAAACAGCGATCCAAAGGATCTGGTCTCTCTCGCTTCCGTCGCCAGGATTCTGAAGAAGAGCGTGCCCAGGGCCGTATCTCATATAAAGCCGGAGCTCGATTCCCTCATCGACAGTAAAGAAGGCTCCATACCGCTGCTGCTGCGCTCGTTCTACTCCCTCCCGAGGGAGAGACTGCTGGCAGAGCTGGTCATGGAGCTCGACGACGCCTACAGCGACAAAAAGAGAAGCAGGTCCCTCGTCGATTTTGACGATCTGCTGTTCCTCACATGCAGGCTCCTCAGGGAGAACAAGGCTGTGCGGAGGAAATACAAGAAGGCCTTCAGGGTGATCCTCGTGGATGAGTTCCAGGACACGAACGAGCTTCAGCGGGAGATAGTCTACCTCATAGCGGAAAAGGAGGGCTGCGAGCAGGACCGCCCTGCCGGCGCCCCGCCTGAGAAGATAGAGCTCGAGGAGAGCAAGCTGTTCATAGTCGGCGATGTCAAGCAGTCCATATACTTCTTCAGGGGCGCCGACGTGGAGGTCTTCTCGAAGGTGCTCGATGACGTGCAGCGCAAAGGCGGAGAGGTGATAAACTTCCAGGAGAACTTCAGAACCCTCGACTCCATACTGAACGTGCTGAATCCCTTCTTTGCGGAGCTTATGAAGAAGGAGGAAGACGATTTCTTCGTGCCGTTCAGTGCCGGTGATCACCTGCTGGCCAGGAGAAAGGCTCCTGAGCCTGGAAGCCGCGTCGAGATGATAGTAAGCGGAGACGAGGGAAAGGCCTCCGCGAAGAGGCGGAGGGAGGCCGATGCAATAGCGAGGAGGATTCTCTCCCTCGTGACAGACGGGCCGGAGCTGATTGTCGAAGGTCTCGGGGACGAAGGCCATTCGACGAGGCGCCCCTGCTGGGGAGACTTTGCGATTCTGTTCCGATCGCTGACGGCGGTGAAGGCCTATGAGGAGCGGCTGAAACACTGGGCGATCCCATATTCGGTGGTGAAGGGGAAAGGCTTCTTCAGATGTCAGGAGATCCTGGATATCCATCACGTTCTCAAGTTCGTGACAGGGCTCGAGCGGGATTTCAGCCTCGCCGGGATTCTCCGCTCGCCGCTCGCAGGGTGTGCAGATGAGACACTCTTCGCCATAGCCGCCATGGGCTCTCTCTGCGGAGCATTCTTCGACAAAGCGCTCTCTGATCTGCCGGATTTGGAGATGGAGAAGGTCCTGTCCTGCAGAAAGAGGCTTCAGCGACTCGAGGCCCTGAAGGAGCGCCTCTCCACAGGAGAGCTGGTCGAGGAGATACTGTCGCTCTTCGACGCCCGCGCTGTTTATCTCTCGACATTCCAGGGCCCTCAGAAGGTGGCCAATCTGGAAAAGCTGGCGAGAATGGCCAGAGGCTTCGACAGGCGAGGAGGCCTGACCATAGAGGACTTCATCTCCCAGATCGAGAGGGACATCAAGGTGGAATCGAGGGAGGCGGAGGCGCACCTTTCCGAAGACGAGAGAAACGCCGTGCAATTGATGTCCATTCACCAGGCTAAGGGCCTCGAGTTCCCCATCGTGATCGTGCCTGATCTGGGCAGAACAACGAAGGCCGAGACCAGGGACATCCACTACTCGCCCAGGCGCGGTATTGCAGGCAGAGTACGCCGCCCCGACTCGCTGGAGCCTGAAAATCACTACCTGAGGGCACAGATAACGAGGGAGTGGGATGAGCGGGAGAGGGCCGAGTCACTCAGGCTGCTGTACGTGGCCTTCACGAGGGCAAGGGACTATCTGATTCTGTCGGGAGGCCAGATGCGCAGCGAAGGCAGGTGGCGCAGCATGCTGCTGGGCTTCGTGGGAAGAGAGACCATAGAAGCATTCACCGAATCTCCCGATCTGGAGAAGACTCTGCGGATCACAAAGAGCCAGGCAGATGACAGGCACACGTACTCATTCACGGTGAAGCTCCTGAAGCCCGAGGCCTGTAAAGTGGAGACTCCGCCCAGGCAGAGCCCTGCAGCCGATCTCTGCCCTGAAGTGAGATCGCCGGAGCATCTCAGCCTTTCATCAGGCGGCGAGCCGGCTTTCACAGAGCGCGATGAGCTGCAGCTGGCGCTCCGGCGGGCCCTTCACTTTTCCTGGCCTCCCCCGGCTTCGATCTCGCTGACGCCGACTCTTTTGCTCACATATGGCTTCTGCAGGAGAAAGTACCTGTACGACAGCGTGCTGGGCTCGAGGGAAGGATCTGCGGCGATGATGTCACCCCAGGGCGGTGATGGACCTCCCCTTTCCAGGAGAGAGGCTCAGGGGTGGGCGGCCCACAAGGTGCTCGAGGAGATCGATTTCGCCGCTGACGATCAGGCCCTCTATTCGAAGATCGAGCATATGCTCTTCCAGTTGAGTTACAGCCATCCCCTTCTCAGGAAGCACACGCTGCCGGTGATGGAGGCTCTGCTGCGGCTCACAGGCTCGAAAGAAGCGAGGGATCTCGAGCTGCGAAGCCCCGATTCGAAGCTCTGGCGCGAGCATCCGTTTGCGCTGACAATCCCGTCGAGCCCTGAGCTGTATCTTTACGGCAAGATGGATCTTATTGTCGAGGACAGCAGGGGAAAGTTCACGCTGCTCGACTACAAGTACTCCAGCTCAAAGGATAAGAGCCACCTCGACTACCGCCTCCAGATCAGCTCGTATGCCATCGCCCTTCATCGCGGGGCGGGGATAGAAGATCTGAACGCGTACATAGTCTATCTGCTGGACGGGCCCGTTCATTTCAGCAGGGTCGAAACAGGGAAGAAGCTTCGCAATTCCTTCACTGAAGAGCTGAAATCGATTGCAGCAGAGCTTTCGGAGCGCTGGAAGAAGCCTGATGAGCGGAGCTGGGAGAAGACGAAGCTCAGGAACTGCAAATCTATTCAGTGCCCTTATCTTCTTCGATGCTGGTGATGACATCGTCGGGGTCTGCGCCGCAGAGGAAATCGTCTTTCATCTCAGTGCATGAGCAGACTCTGTTCCGTCCTTCATGCTTTGCCTGATAGAGGGCCCTGTCTGCAGACCGGATGAGCGTCTCAACAGAGTTGCCGTGAAACGGATAAGTGGCGACGCCTATGCTCATCGTGGCTTTGATTTTCTGCGAGTTGTGAGTGACTTCGCTTTTCTCCACAGTCTTCCTGAGCCTCTGGGCCACAATCATTGCTCCGTTGTGAGGCGTTTCAGGCAGGATGATGCAGAACTCCTCGCCGCCGTAGCGTCCTGCAATATCAGTGACTCTGATTATCTTCCTGATGGCAGCCGCTATCTCGACGAGCATTGCGTCTCCTGCCTGGTGCCCCCAGGTGTCGTTGAGGTTCTTGAACTTGTCTATGTCTATCATCAGCAGTGACAGCGTGTGCGAGTATCGGTGGGAGCGCAGGACCTCGTCGTTGAGCCTCCCGTACAGGTAACGGCGGGTGTAGAGCTTCGTGAGGCCGTCGGTGATCGCCATCTCATAGAGATTTGACTTGTTTATCGCCACGGCTGCCTGCGAGGCCAGCATCAGCAGCGCTTTCAGATCGTCCTCCTGGTAATCCCGGCCCCTGCTCTTTCCTGCTGTCGTTATCACGCCGATACAGTCTCCGTACAGCTTGAGAGGCACAGACAGGCCGCTTTTCTCGCTGACGCAGACAGGATCATCGCTCATCTCCTTCCTGTCTGACCCGAACGCAGGGCTGCCGGTCTTGAAGGCCTTCCCTGAAAGGCTTGTCTCAGGGGCTCCCACATTGGGAAGGATGTGATGCCTGGTCGAGATTTCTCTCTCTGTCGCCACCCTGACGACAAGCTCGTGGCGCAGCCCGTCAGGAAGCATCAGCGCCCCTCTCCTCGATTCGGTGATGTCGATGGCCTGGTCGACTATGTGGGACAGAAGCCTCGAGAGATCGTCGACGAAGTTCAGAGCCGTTCCCACATCATAAAGAATCGAGAGCTGGCGCATCTGCTCGTTTATCTTTCCGTAGGCCTTCTCCAGCTCGTCGTGCTCTTTCCTGAGGTTCGTATAGAGGGACATGTTCTCTATTATGAATGAGATCTGCCGGCACACCAGCTCGAGAAGCCTGAATATCTCCTCGTTCAGCTCGGTGGATGACACAGGCGAGAAGATTATCATGATGCCCAGCACGTTCATGCACGAGACCATCGGAGCCAGCACGACTGTCTTGATCCCCTGTCCTGCCACCCTTAGCGGCGACATGGTGATTATAGCCTCCTGCCTGACAGCCCTGCCGAAAGCCCCCTCCTCGATGCACGCCGCCACCTCTGTGTGGCATATCTCGTTGTAGCCGTTCGGGAAGACCGCCTTCTGCTCGAACTCGAAGGTCTCCTCGTTGACCTTGTAGTATGCAATCGCAGTCGTGGGGATGAAGCCTCTGAGCCTCGCAATGGCGAGGTTGATTATGCGGTTTATCTCGTTCTCTGTGGCGCTTCCGGAGTAATTCTTCATAATCTCCTCGCTGACGAGGAGAACTTCCCAGATGCTCTTCATGAGCCCTTCCAGGTACTCGGTGCGCGCCTCCAGCTGCATCGGAGGCAGGCTGGGAGTTGTTCCGTCGATTGACAGCATCATTACCTCAGGAAAAGAATACGTTCTTCAGATCGTTGAACTGCAGCATTGTCTCAGTCATCACAGGCTCTATCATCTGCCCGCTGAATGGAAATATCTCTGTAACTTCCGATTCAATGAGCGGCACGCGGCAGTTCCCGGAATATCCGAGAGTGAGACCCTGAACTATGCTGTTCGCGCAGTGCACTATGGCGGCCTGGACCGGGTAATCCATCTTCGACGAAGGGCTGTGATGCCGCACTATCGCCTCCCTGACAGGGAGAGACAGCTCCCACCTCGACGCCACAAGATCACCGACCTTGCAGTGCGTGTACCCCAGGACCTCAGACTCAGCCTCGATGAGCAGTCTGCACGTATGCTCGGCGTAGTTCAGTATCTTTACAAACTTGGCGTTCATGAACTGATCTATTATCACCTTGCCTATGTCGTGAAGGAGTCCGGCCACGAAGAGCTCTTCACAGTCCGGCCTCCTGAGGTGGTTTCCTATCACTTTGGCGGCAATGCCGCATCCGAGTGAGTGCTTCCAGAAATCGACTCTGTTGAATGTCTCTTCGCCTGAGTGGGTCAGAAACAGGTCTGTCACAGATGTGGAGAGAATCAGATTCCTGACTCCCGCGAAGCCGATTGTTGCCACTGCCCTGTTGATGCTGCTTATCTTGGTGTTGAACCCGTAGAAGGAAGAGTTGACCATTGCCAGTAGTTTTGCCGAGAGGACCTGGTCGACAGAGATCACCCTGCCGACATCGCCTGCCGTGCTGGTCGGATCCTCCAGAAGGGCGCTCACCTGATAAAACGTTGCCGGAAGCGTCTTGAGATTTCTTGTGTGGTCTTCGAGCTCAACAATATCCATTTTTATGACGAGTCCTCTTGATCTGTTGTATCTTCTGCACTGTGGCGGCCCGTTTCAGTTCCTCGTTCAGCGGATCGAGATCCTCGTAAGGGAAGAGCATGTAAATCAGGTGCTCCACTGATTCGCGCTCTTCATCGGTCAGGTCGGAGAAGTCGTCTTCCTGGCTCTCGCCTGCGCCTTCAATATCCGCCCCGCTGATCCCCCAGGACTTGAAGAGATATAGATGCCTGTCTGAGATTACCGTTCCGGCCGGCAGGAGCATCTTCCCCTGAGCGGTTGTGACCGGCTTCTCCAGAACCATTCCCGGTCTTATCTTGTCTACGCTGATAGTTCCCATGCTCAATAAAACTCCGTGTCCAATGGAATTTTCACAAACAGCAGAGCCTCAGGCCTGCCGAAATCAGTCGATCCTCCCTGATTAAAATCGGAGAAACAGGACTTTTTTTAATGGAATCCACCTAAATAAACAGGAATCCATATGCTGATATCCGGAGAATTGTCACGGCGCATATTTCTGTATGGTGCAGACCGTTCTATCGAGTATATCAGAAACAGCATCAAAATTCAATAAGTTTTCAGGAGTGCCCCAGGCTGGCGAGAATAAATTAACAGAATGTTAACATTTAGTGTATAGATTGAAACAGTGTTTTAACAATTTTTATCAAAATTTTACAAACAGGTATTCACCGTCCTGGGAAAAGTCGTGATAATGCAGTTGAGGGAATGCCATGTCAAACAGAGACTCTTACTTCGATAACTCATATAAGATAGGCGATATCGTGGGCCCCCGCTCACCTCAGCGGAGCTCCTTCACGGAGAGCCCGACCGTTTCATACGACAGACAGATCTCTACTGACGATCTGACAGCATCGCAGGCTATGGGCAGGCAGGCGCCCAGCTCAGCGGCGAGACGGATCTCTGACGGCTCGCGCCGGGAAGATTACCTGATATCGCTTAGAGAGATGCTGGAAAACTGCTTCGACTCATTTGTGAACCTCGACACTAACGAGAGAATGGGAAAGCTCTTCGAATCGGTGAAGCCTTCTACAGGTGATTCTGTAGAGCTTTCAGAGCCTGAGGACGATCGCTCCTCTCATAAGGGACAGAGAGACAGCGATCTCCGGACTGAGGCAGGCGATGGCCATGCCTGTAAAGCAGCGATCGAGAGGCAGCCACTCAATGAGATCCGCTCTGATCATGACAGCAGTCTCCGTCAGGAGAGGAAGCTCGAAGACAGGGCAGATGACACCGGTTCCACAGATATGCTGGCCGAAACCGGCGATGAGGATATGCTCCCCCTGCTGCGAAGGCTTCTTTCAAACATAACCGGAGACGAAAGCGGGCAGTCCCCCCAGGGAAATGAAGTCAGATCCATCCACGACAGCTATGACAGAATCAGAAATCAGCGTGAAGTCTCAGAACGGGCGGCTGAAGAGAGAAATGAAGATACGGAAAACAATTCGGATAGGGCAGAAAGAGACTCACATCGGCCGATGGAAAGCCGCAGAGACTCGCGCCAGACAGTGGAAAGCGGCGGAGACTCTTATCAGAAGATGGAAGGACGCAGGGACTCACGCCAGCCAGCGGAAGACAGCAGGGATTCACATACGGCCGGAGAAGGGCGCAGAGACTCGCGCATGTCTGAGGAAGGCGGCAGGGATTCGCGCCAGCCAGTGGTAAGCGGCCGAGACTCACTTCGCAAAGATGAAAGCGGCGGCGCGATGCACCGGGCGCATCATCGCCATCACGATCGCGATGACATGCCGCAGAGCCGCGAGGAAAGCACTCCGATCGATGAGAGCAGAGAGCCTCAGGAAAACAGATCGCGTTATGACTGGAGAAATCTCGTAGAGAACCTCAAGCAGATGGGAGAGGCAGAAGCTCACGAGATGCACAGGGAGAGCAGGAAAGCCCACCACCACGGCCGTGACGAAGCTGATATCTACGAGAGTGCGGATCCTGATGGTGACGAGGGAGAGACGGTCCATCCCGGCGAAAGCCGCGCCGAAGAGCAAGGCGAAGGTCGGAAGGGCATGCGCGGAGTGGACCCGGCCATGCTGAAGGCGCTCGACACTTCTGCCACGGGCGATGATGGATACAGCCGGAATCTCGCAGAAGATGGCAACCGGAAAGATGATATATACTCGGATTTCATGAAGCGTTTTGACTACCTTTTCAACGATGTGGATAACGACTACCAGGAAGAGAGCGCCAGAAGGGCTTCGGCCCCGACAGGCGGCAGCGCTCAGAGAGGAAGAGATGGCAGCGCGAGACTCGATGAGGACAGCTCTCCAATAAGGATCAGCGATGATGACAGCGCGATTCGGGAAGCCGGAGAAGCGGGAGAAGGCAGGCACCGCGGTGGCGGGAAGGCAGGCGGCACTCACCACAGGGAGGCCGCAGAAGGCCATCACGGAAGGGGCGGCAGCCATCACGGAGGTCATCACGAGGGTCACGGCGGCGGGAAGGCCGAAGACGCAGTGCATGAACGCGATGGAAGTGACGGACCCCGCCAGGCGAAGGGCGGCCGGCAGGACAGACACGAACAGGTGGGCGCCCTTAATGCGGGCGGAGCGGATTACGGCGCCGGAAAGCCTCGCAGTGCGAAGCCGGATGGCAGTTCAGGAAACGCCGTGAACAGGACGCTCATTAACGAAGATGACAGGGCCGGGCGCGCCGATCTAGATGATAAGGGAGTTTATCGGCGCGGAGACGATAAAGGCAGAGGCGTGCAGGATGACGGCGATGAAGGCCGCGGGCCTCACAAGGGCCGCCATCACGGCCACGGAAGGGATCACCACGGAATTCATGACTATGAATTGAAGGACGGCGAAGGCCTGAACTTTAAAGATGCAGACGATGAAAACAGGCAGCCGGAGATCGGAGCCGGGCCTGACGAGCTGAAAGGCGACAGGGAAGGCGGGGATGTGACCCGCGACGGGCTCGATAAAGACGACGACGCGCTTATAAAGCATCATCACGACGGAGACAGAGACCACAAAGAAGACGATAAACTCGCTGATCTCTTCGGCAGATATGCCAGCAAACAGGCGCAGGAACGGGAGAGGATTGACGAAAGGCTCGAGCAGAAATACAGCAACACCCTTGATGACAGGATAGAGGCGAGACAGGCCACTTTCGACACGCACGTGGACAAGATACAGACTGAAACGCAGTCCAGGCTCGGCGAGGTGCAGACTGAAGCCCAGTCCAAAGGCGATCAGCTTCAATCTGAGATCAAGTCTGAGGTGGAGCGGGCGATTGGCGAAGGGAATGTCGATCTGGAGGGCCTCAAGTCAAAGATCCAGGGCCGGGTCGAATCGCTCGGCACTGAGATCCAGTCGAAGATCAGCGGCATCCAGGGAGAGATAGGCGAAAAGGTTTCAGGCCTCAGCGAAGATGTGGAAAATGTCCAGGACAATGTCACGTCGTCATTGAGCAGCAGAAATCTTGGCAGCACCGGCAGCACGAAAGGGAAAGGCTCTACCTCTGACAGACTGGGCTCGCTCGTTGACGGGGCTCTCTCGGTGATAGACGGGAAGTCTCTGCAGAGCGCTCTCAAGAGCTCTGCCAATCTGCTGGGCGATATCACAGGGTCGAGTGTCGACAGCGCGTTAAAGAATGGGGCCTCCGCGCTGAAAGGGCTCTCGGATGGCGGTGTTCTCGACGGCCTGGAAGGCCTGAAAAACGCTGATGCGACGCAGGCTGCAGATGCCGGCGGCAGTAAGATCGCAGACGCGCTGAAGACCGGCATTCTCGGGACAGGCGCCCAGGGAGCTGACGCCCTCAAGACAGATACTGCAGGCATTGATACCCTGAAGTCCGGCGCTCTCGGAACAGACGCCCTGAAGTCCGGCGCTCTCGGAAC
>Ga0302252_1000802_pt1 | contig 22932 bp, 17 predicted proteins | sample AAG_RA_Leu_MG_FD_193511 | JGI IMG/M metagenome (GOLD analysis project Ga0302252, IMG submission 193511) | Enriched activated sludge microbial communities from anaerobic digester in WTTP, New Holstein, Wisconsin, United States - AAG_RA_Leu | ecosystem: Engineered > Bioreactor > Anaerobic >...
ACGGCCATATTACGGGTTTCCACCACTTCTTTGCGAACGGCATTGTGCTGATAGAAGTTATTGATTTCGTTGTAGATGTTTTCCAGCCTGGACAGCGCGTATTTCAGCAATCTGCGGCTGCGCCGGATTCCAGCATAACCATGCATGATGGTTCCGATAATCTCGCGGTTATGGCTGATGATAACCCATTCATTTTCATTGAATTCGTCTCTCAGATGCCAGTCCGGAATTATTGGGAAATCAACTTCCTCCAGATTGGAAGGATGGTTTGCTGCCCGGTAGGCTACCACCAGAGCTTCCAAGAGTGAATTCGAGGCCAGCCGGTTGGCTCCATGCAAGCCGCAACAAGCCACTTCGCCGGCTACAAACAGGTTGCGGATGTCTGTGAGGCCATCTATGGTGGAAAGCACTCCACCACAGAAATAATGAGCCGCCGGCGCCACGGGGATGGGATCGATTGTAAAATCGATGCCAAAACTTAGGAGCTTGGCATTGATAAAGGGAAAGTGGCTCAGCAGTTTTGACTTGTCGACGCCTGTAGCGTCGAGGTAGCAATACTTCTCCCCGCGTTTTTTCAGTTCTGCGTCGATGGCCCGGGAAACCACGTCGCGGGGGGCAAGATTGCCCTTGGGATGATAAGCCTCCATAAAGGCCTGACCATCTGACAAGCGGAGAATTCCTCCTTCGCCTCGTACCGCCTCGCTGATTAAAAAGGTGTTTCCGTCGGGACTCCAAAAAGCAGTGGGATGAAACTGCACAAATTCCATATTGGCCAAACGCGCTCCGGCCAGCCGCGCCATAGCCATGCCATCCCCTGTGGCCACACTGGGATTGGTATTGTGCGCATAGATTTGCGAAGCGCCTCCTGTAGCCATCATGGTTTTGCTAGCCTGAAAGATATCCACCTGGTTGCTGACGGTGTCCAACACGTATGCGCCCCAGCAGGAAATTCCCGGGATGAATCCCTCGTCTTGCTTCACGTGATGCTGGGTAATAAGATCTATGGCAATGCGGTTTTCGTAGATATCGATGTTTTCATTGGCCTGGCATTGCTCTATCAGGGCTTCCATAATCTGATGCCCTGTGGAATCCGCGGCATAGGCTACCCGCCGTTTGGTATGACCGCCTTCCATGGTGAGGGAAAGGTTTTCCAGGCTGGTGTCATAGCTTTCATCGAGGCGGGTAAAATCGGTGCCCAATTCGATCAGATACTGGATCAAAGCCGGTCCTGAAGATATGATTTCGGAAATCACCTGGCGTTTTCCAAGCTCCGCTCCGGCTTGATAGGTGTCTTCAATATGTTCGGCAAAGGAGTCTTTGGCGTCTATGGCAGCGGCGATTCCACCCTGGGCATAATCAGTATTGCAATCGTAAAGACCGCTTTTGGTCACTATGGCGACGCGGCCGTGTTTACTGCTTTGCAGAGCATAGATCAGCCCTGCTATACCGCTGCCGATCACCAGGAATTGGTATTTATAAGTCATTTATCAGTTTTCCCATCACGATGGCGTCTTCATCCGGATTGCTGTAGTAGTTCTTCCGGGTTCCTATCGCCAGGAATCCATGCTTTTCGTATAGCATACGGGCTTTATGATTCGAGACCCGTACATCGAGATAAAAAGATTTCACACCTTTGGCATGCATCGTGTTCATCGATTCCACCAGCAGGTATTCACCCCAGCCGCGACCCTGGTAGCAGGGCTTTATGGCGATGTTGATGATCACCATTTCATCCGCCACCCCATGATAAAACACGTAGCCGATTATCTCATCTTTGAATAGCAGGGTAAAAGCGCCTGGGATCAGAAAGTCGGTAAAGGCCTCAGCCGGCCAGGGAGAAGGAAAGGCTTCCCGCTCAATGGCGATTAGATAAGGAAAATCATCTTCTATAGAAGGCCTGAGGTTTAACTCACGATAATCTTTCTGCACCTGGCATCCCTTACGATTATCACATCTTTTCCGGTGCGCTGATCCCCATCAGCTCGAAGCAAACCGACATCACGTTTTTCACTGTGTGAATCAGCATCAGACGGGCCTGGGATAGCTCCAGGTTTTTGGCGCTGACGATCTGATAATGAGCGTAATAACGATGCAACATGCTGGCCAGCTCTTCCAAATATGTGGCCAGGCGATGGGGCTCACGATGCTGGGCGATAAGAATGAGCAGTTCTGGCAAATCGGCCATTTTTTGGATGATGGCCAGCTCTTCCGGTTTGGTAAGCTTGGCAGTCATTTCTTTCTTGAAGTGCTTTGGGTAAACCTTGTCTTTGCGGGCTTTCTTGATGATGCTGCAGATTCTGGCATGGGCATACTGGCAGTAATAAACCGGATTTTCATTGTTCTGCTTCAAGGCCAGCTCCAGGTCAAAATTCAGATGCGCATTAGCCTTGCGGGCGATAAAGAAATAGCGGGCAGCGTCTTTGCCCACCACGCTGATCAGATCGTCCATGGTGACTATCTTGCCGGCACGCTTGCTCATCTTTACCCTTTCGCCGCTTTCAAAGAGATTTACTTGCTGCAAAAAGATAATCTCCAGCATGTTGTCGTCGTAGTTCAAAGCTCTAAATGCAGCCCTGATGCGCGGCACATAGCCATGATGGTCTGGCCCGAAAACGTCTATTAGCTGAGTAAATCCCCTTTGAATCTTGGTGAGATGATAGGCCAGATCTGGTACAAAATAGGTGATTGATCCATCGGATTTCATCAGCACGCGGTCTTTATCGTCGCCATATTTAGTGCTGCAGAACCAGATTGCATCTTCCTTTTCGTAGGTGCAGTCCGCTTCGGTGAGATAGGAAAGAACCTCCTCCACTACCCCTTCCATGCGCAATGTTTTCTCCGAAACCCAACCTTCGAAGACAACCCCAAATTTCTCCAGGGAACTGCGTTGCATCTCCAGAAGTTCTGAAAGGGCAAATTCTTTCAAATGATCCATCCGGTCTTTTTCAGTTAGCATGAAAACCCGGTTCCCCTCCAAGGCATTCAGGCGTTGAGCCAGGTGTTTCACGTATTCGCCGTGATAGGCTTCATAGGGAAAATCGCCGATCTTCTCGCCATGCAATTCTCTGAGGCGCAGTTCCAAGGATTCCGCCAGAATATCCACCTGGTTTCCAGCATCGTTTATATAGAATTCTCGAGCCGGTGCAAAGCCCACGTATTTCATGATCCGGTAAAGCGTGTCGCCAAAAGCGGCGGCACGGGCACTTACGATGTTCAGGGGGCCGGTGGGATTGGCCGAAACAAATTCCAGGAGAATCTTTTCCTGATTGCCAAATTCACTTTTCCCATATTCCTCTTCCTTGAAAATCTCCCAAAACACCTGCTGATACATCGCCGGCGACAGGTAGAAATTGATGAAACCCGGGCCTGCAATCTCAACCTTCTTGAAGGATTTGTTTTTTTTCAATTCCTTCACCAGTTTCTCTGCCATCAGCTTGGGATTCAGTTTGTTTTCTTTACTCAAAACCAACGCAGCGTTTGTGGAATAATCGCCGAATTCGGTGTTGTTTGGAATCTCGACACTGAATTCCTTGGTTCTGCTGAGACTAAGAGCGTCCAAAACCTCTGTCAACTGCTGGTGCAAGATATCCTTGATCATTTTATATCCTCGTCGGGTTTACGGCTTTTTACTTTTTCGAAGAGATCGTCAATTTTGTAGAAGTCCCGGGTTTGGGGCAGGAAGATATGCACTACCAGGTCGCCAATGTCTATCAACACCCATTGACCAAAGTCCATGCCCTCTTTGCTTAGCACTTGCAGATGGTTTTCCTTGGCCATCTCGATCAAGTGATTGGCAATAGCTTTGTTATGCACGTCTGCGCTACCCTCGCAAACCACGATCACGTCTGTATAGTCGGTTTTACTTTGGACGTCGTAAACCCTTACGTTATCTGCTTTTTTCTCGCTTAGCCAATGCAGGATGGCTTCCAGTTTGCTGTTTTCAGCCAAGTTTACCTCCGGCTCATTTTTTAATGTATTGCTCATAATCTCTGCCAACTATTATTTCAAAATCAGCGCTGTAATACTCGTTTTCAGCGCTTGTCCAGCGCTGAATTCCTGTCATTTTAATCAATCTGTCCAGGTCTTCCCGGTCGCCTTTGCGCATCACGATCACCGATTTATCGTAGATCGGTTTTGGGGTATCAGCCAGGCTAACCACTTCGATGTTCTTATCTTTCAGTGCTTCAGCAAATTCAGAAGCAAGCTGCTCATAGCCACAGCCATTGGATATGACCACTTTTATAGCTGGAAGCTTGTCTTCACCGTAGGCCGCGGGTTTCTGTGAACCTGCTCTGAACCAGAAATGATACACCAGGATGCCAGCTATGGCCAAAACGGCAATGGCTACTGGAACCCAGATCTTCCATTTTGGAGGCAAGTTATTTTCAGGGGGGATGTTTGTCAATTCCAAGTCATAACTCCTTAACAGGCATAAGCTTGGCAAATTCTGGCAGAAGCTTTTGATAGGTTGATTCAAAGGCTTCCGGAATAACCCTCTGCCGGCAGACCACGCTCATGAAATTGCTGTCCCCCTGCCAACGGGGAACGATGTGCACATGAAGATGCTCGGCAATTCCTGCCCCCGCTGCGGATCCCAGATTGATCCCGATATTCAAACCATCGCAATGATACACGCGCTTCAGGATTCCTTCGCTTTCTCTGATCAGCCAGCTCATATCAGCCCAGGTTTCGCCGGCTAAATCGCCAATACAACATTTATGCTCGTAGGGTACTATCATCAGGTGGCCGTTATTGTAGGGATAGCGATTCAGCATCACGTAGCTGTAAACTGAACGGAAAACAATCAGATTCTCGGCATCAGCCCCCAGATTTTGATAGCGGCACATAATACAATCGTCCGCCTTTTCTCCCAGGATATAATCGATGCGCCAGGGAGAATAAAGGTACTGGATGGCTTCCGAAGCGGGTTGAACAGGCTTTGGAACTGCCTTTTTCCCGGGCTTACTCATAGCTGAGCTCTTCGATCACCTGCAGACCAAAATCCAGGATTTCCCGATCGTGGATAATGGCGTTTACCAGGATATTGTGCCCTTGCAGGATTGATTCCACAGAGACGGTACTATGATCCAGATAGCAGTTCGGCCCTATAATGCAGCCTTTTTCGAGGTTGCTCTTGCCTTTTATCACGCATCCCTGGTGGATTTCCACATCCGGCTCGATCTGAACTTCATCGCCGATGTAAACTGAGGAGGGGTTGTGGATTACTACGCCGTTATTCAGCCAGTGCTTCCTGATTCTATCCACGTAGATGTCTTCCAATTCGGCAAGCTGCTCCTGGGAGTTTACTCCTGATACTTCCATCAGATCTTTCAAAACCACAGACGAAACGGTTTTCCCAGCTTTGTAAAGGATTTCGACAGCATCTGTGAGGTAGAATTCACCTTGTTGATTCTGATTTGAGGTCTGTTTTAATGCGGCAAAAAGCTCAGCGGCTTTGAAGCAATAGATACCTGTATTCCATTCTTTGATCTGTCTTTGACTCTCTGAGGCGTCCTTATACTCGATAATCCCGCAAAGTTTGCCCGTACTGTCGCGCAGGATGCGTCCATATTTCCCTGGATCATCCAAAAAGGCAGTGAGAACCGTACATGCAGCCTGGCTTTGCTGATGTTCCGCATATAGCTGGGAAAGGGTTTCCGGGCTTAATAGAGGCACATCCCCACAGAGGATCAGGATGTCCTGCTGTGGATCGTGGAAATATTTCTCGGTGATGGAAACCGCATGGCCGGTGCCAAGCTGCTCAGTCTGTTCGGCAAAGATCAATCTGTCATCCTCTTCCAGACAACCGATCACGCTTTCCTTCAGATATCCCACCACTACGCAGAGTTTCTCGGCCTGCACTTTAGTGGCGGTATCAACCACACGCTGAATCATGGGTTTATCCGCCAAGGGAAAGGTCACTTTGGCACGTTCGGATTTCATCCTCGTACCTTTTCCGGCAGCAAGGATTATCGCTGCAAGAGAATTCATTGGGTTCCTCCAGGATTTCTTAACTGATAGTATAATTCACTGTAGCTCTTATGCATAATTGGATGCAGAGCATTGGGGATCAACTCACACAACAGGCTTAGCACGAAAAGCCGGTTATGTAAGTCGGGATGGGGCAGAATCAACTCCGGCAAATCTGCCTTATCACCCAGGGTGCGGGTATCCAAAACCAGGTCGTCGGCCAGCAGGATATCGATATCGATGATCCGCGGTCCCCACTTTGTTTTTCTTACCCGACCCATTGCCTGTTCAATGTCCAGAAGCCTTTGCAGCAGTATCTGCGGCACAAGTGAGCTTTCCACTTCCAGGATTTGATTGTGAAAATCGGGCTGCTCAGTATAACCATATGCCTTTGTCTGGAGGCGGGAAGAGAGCCTGATCAACCTAATCTCCGCTTGGGCCTTCAAGGCAGAAATCGCCTGGTCCAATTGCAGAGAAGGATTTTGCAGGTTTGAGCCCAGACACAGGTAATAGCGCAACTTTGCCAACCTCAGATTGAGCCTTGTTCAGGCCTCTCATGCAGACAGGTTTGCATGGCTGAACAAGCAGAAAACAGGTGCCAGGACATCGTGATTCTCCCCTTTATCCATTAAGAACGGCAGCGGCTCAGCTCCACTTCCACCGATTGCAGATTACCCTGAATCGGAACAGAGGGCTTCTGGATACGGATGATAATCTGCTCTAAAAGGCCAAAATCGGCCAGCAAGCGATCAGCAATTGTATTGGCACAGGATTCCAAAAGCTGGAACTGATGCGATTCCATGATCTCCTTCACTTCTGCGTAAACCCTGGTGTAATCGATCGTATCCTCCAGGTGCCGGATTTTATCGTCCAGAGCACTTGCGGTGATCAGCTCCAGGCTAACGATGAAGCGCTGACCCAAAGTGCGCTCTTCGGCATGCACCCCATGATAACCATAAAACACCATTTCATTTAGCTTTATCTTCATAGTTTACCAGCAATGCGGATGTCCAGTTTACCGCCTATCTTTTTGTCCAGCCAGCGCAAGAGAAACATCGACGAGGCCATGCTGGCAAAACCGATGGCGACGGCTGCCGGTTCCACCAACCACTGAGAAGCCAGCAGGAACCCGGTAAAAAGCAGCAGCAAAGGAAGCCCAAAAATCAGCAGGGAAGCCAGGGTGCGTCCTCCCGCTGATATCTCCAGTTGAACGCTGTCTCCCACCTGCAAAGAGATGTCTGATTTCAAAGTAAAAATCGCCGGAGTGCTCTTGCGAAAGCACAATCCCTGCATCGTACAGCTTTTACACCCACCACCGCGAATTAGTTCAACGGTTATCTGGTTGCCGTTAACCGCGCTAACCAGGCCACGGTCTTCGCCACTATCTTCAGTCATTATTCCCGCTTTTCGCAATACGCTCGATGATCGCAGTAGTAGAGATGCCGTCTTTGTAGGAAAGGGTTTTTACCTGTCCTCCAGCGGCAAGTACCAAATCAGCTCCCACGATCTCGTCCAGAGCCCAATCTCCGCCTTTCACCAAAACATCAGGGCCGATCAGTTTAATCAATTCGTAAGGTGTATCCTCTTCAAAGACACAAACGAAGTCCACCATCTCCAGGGCAGCGGCTACGATGCTGCGTTCTTCCTGCGGAACTACAGGCCGGGTATCACCCTTCAATCTCTTTACCGATGCGTCGCTATTCAAACCGAGGATCAAGCAATCTCCCAAATTCGCAGCTTCTTCCAGATAGATCACATGCCCAGCATGCAGGATGTCGAAACAACCATTGGTGAAAACAATCTTGCGCCCCTGTTTGTGTAAATCCAAAGCTAATGAAGCTATTTCACTGGCGGGAACGAGCTTGGTTAATATCATCTTTCATACCTCCTGCGCAATTGCATTAGCCCGGTCAGCTGAGCTCTTGAAAGCTGGCAGATATCTCATCGTTATTGGCAGTTGCCGTTCCCTGCTTGGCTACAACCACTGCTGCAGCATGATTCGCTATCAGTGCCGAGTTTACAATGTCCTGACCTTCCAGATAGGCAACCGTCATCGCGCTGATCACGGTATCGCCCGCTCCGGAAACGTCATACACGTCCCTGGCAAAGCTGGGTAAGTGCTTTATCAACTTATCTGGCCCAAAGATAAACATCCCCTCGCTGCCGCGAGTGACAACCAAATGCCTGATCTCAAACTGCCGGCAAACAACACCTGCAAAGGCAGTAAATTCGTCATCACTCTGAAAGCTGCGACCCATGTAATCCTGTAATTCCTTGTAGTTCGGCTTCAGAATGTCCACTTTGCGGTAGTAGTCAAAATTCGCCAGTTTGGGATCAACAGTCACCACTACCTTATGCTTCTGTGCCAATTTCAGAACCTTATCTATCAAGTCGCAGTTCAGGAGTCCTTTATCATAATCCTCAATAATCAGCGCATCGCACTCCGGCAAACGTTTTTTCAGATGGGCATAAATGGCATTTTCGAGCTTGGGGCTCAGCTCAGAGCTATCTTCATAATCCAATCTAACTATCTGCTGGCTGGCTGCTCCAATTCTCACTTTCAAGGTTGTAGGCCTGTTGCTGTCGGCAAAGAGCCCTTCCGTAGCTATCTGGCGTTGTTGCAAGAGGCCTTTCAGGGTTCTGGCCTTGCTGTCGACCCCAGTGAGTCCTACCAGTTCTGTTTTCACGCCCAAAGCTGCCAGATTCACTGCCACGTTTGCAGCACCGCCTGGGCGGTATTCCGAACGGTTTATCTCCACGATCGGAACCGGCGCTTCGGGTGAAATCCGTTGCACCTTTCCCCAGAGATACTCATCCAGCATCACATCGCCCAAGACCAGTATTTTACGGTTTTTAAATCCATCCAGAATAGTTTTCAGGTTTTTTGGTTTATTCGATTTCATCGGGAACTCCCAAAGGGTAGCTGCCGTTAAAACAGGCATAACAATAGCTTTCCGGATGCGAAACACAGCTTTTCAGGCTATCCATGTCTATGTGTTTCAGGCTATCCACACCGCTGATTCTTCTTATCTCGTCCAGGCTGTGTCGATTGGCCACCAATTCCTGGGCATCGGGGGTGTCGATTCCGTAGTAGCAGGGGTGTTTCACCTGGGGACTTCCTATCCTCAGGTGAATTTCAGCCGCTCCGGCTTCCTTAATCAGCTTAACTATTTTGCCGATCGTAGTCCCGCGCACGATGCTGTCGTCGATCAGCACGATGCGTTTACCGGCAAAGAAATTGGGTAGAACGTTGAATTTCTGTCGCACGCTTTCATCACGGATCGTTTGTTCAGGTTTGATGAAGGTACGGCCAATGTAGTGATTGCGAATCAGCCCCAGAGATAAGGGCGCACCGCTTTGATTGGCATAGCCCAGACCGATAAAATTCGACGAATCCGGAACGGGAACCACGATGTCAGGCCTCAGACCTTCGTCCTGCCTGGCCAAAGCTGCTCCAATGCGTTCGCGGACCCGGTAAACGTCCTCGTGAAAGTGAAAGCTGTCTGGCCGGGAGAAATATATGTGCTCAAAGATACAGTGGCGTTCCGAGCTATTCTTCCGGTAAAGGTTGGCATCGTTTTCCAAGACTACGATCTTATCCGCACTTACCTTGATGATTCCCGCGGGGGGCACTTCCCGCCGGTCTACTACTCCTAAAGTATCCAAAGCGCAGCTTTCGGAGGCAACAACCACGGTTCCCTCAGGGGTTTTTCCCCAAACCATGGGGCGGATGCTGTGCGGATCACGAAACATATATAGCTCGTCGCGGGTGCAAAGCACGCTGGAGTAGGCACCCTGCACGTCTCTCATCAGGTTGCGGATGGCTTCGCTGATCTCGTCATTGTGCCTTAGAATTCGGTAAGCAAGGTATTTCACCAGCAGTTCGCCATCATTGTCGCTTTTAAAATACACCTTTTCCGCTTCCAGCATCCTACGCACTGAAGCGTAGTTAACGAGATCGCCATTTGATGCCAGAGCGTAGCTTGGCCCGGAAAGGGTTTCCACCAGATGCGGCTGGGTATTGAATTCCGTAGCACTGCCTTTGGTGGGATATCGCACATGCCCCACGGCAATACTGCCAGGCAAAAGAGCCAGTTTGGCTTCGCGAAACACTTCCTTCACCAGCCCCATCTTCTTGCGCAAGCGGATAACCTTTGAGTCGCTGACGGCCATTCCACAGCTTTCCTGGCCTCTGTGCTGTTCGGCAAAAAGCCCTAAAGCGGCTAAACGGGCAGCTTCTGAACTGCCAAATACTCCTATGATTCCACACATTTATTTCTTTCCTTGGCGGGTAAATGCGATTTTATTTTCTGTGCCGCCCAAGATACGTTGCAGATTGGCTCGATGCTTTATTACTATCATCAATACCACTATCGTGATCAAGGCCAAAAGGGCATAATCGGATATTCCGCGTCGGCTAATCTGCCAAAGGGCATGACCCAAAAAGGCCATGGCACCCAGGATCGAACCCAGGGACACATAGCGGCTGAGCGCTACGATAATCACAAAAACACAGATGGCCACCAACACACTCAAGGGGGCAAGCGCCAAAAAAGCTCCTCCCGCAGTGGCTACTCCCTTGCCACCTTTGAAGCCAAGATACAGCGGAAAAACATGTCCAAAGATCACAGCCAGCGCGCAGAGGCTGATAAAGGGACTGCCCGGCATTAGCCAGGTTTTGGCCAATAACACGGCCAGAAGACCTTTGCCCATGTCCAGCAGCAGCACGATTATTCCAGTGACAGTGCCAAACATCCTAAGGGCATTGGTCGCACCAATGTTGCCGCTGCCGCCTTTGCGGATGTCCATTCGAAAAAATATTCTGCCTACTATCCAGCCGATGGGAACGCTGCCCAGAAGATAGGCAAATATCAGTAATATCCAGGAGCTAAGATTGATCTGGGGCATTCTCGGGTTCCTCTTTTCCGCGTCCCTTGAAGATCAGCTTGATGCTTACTCCTTCAAATTTGAACATTTCGCGGATCTGATTGTGAATGAATCTGCGGTAGTTTTCGGTGATCAAGGCCGGAGCATTGCAGAAAAATATGAAGGTGGGAGGTTTTACCGCGGCCTGAGTAATATAGAAAATCCGGGCATGCCGGCCGGTGGGATGAGTAGGCGGACGCTTGGCAATCACGGTATCCATGAATCGGTTCAATTCCGAAGTGGGTATCCGTTTCTCGCTTTCTTCCTCGATCTTTACCACTGTCTCCATGATCCGGTGAATGCGCTGGCTGGTTTTGGCAGAAATAAAAATAACCGGCGCAAACTGGAGAAATGGCATCTGAAGATGCAGCTCTTTGATGAAATCCTTTGTAGTATTGGTTTCTTTTTCCACCAGGTCCCATTTGTTATAAACCACCATGATTTCTTTCATCTTGCGGCGGGCATAGCTGGCGATCTTGATGTCCTGAGTGCTAAGCTCTTCGTCCGATGTGAGCACCAGAACCACGATATCGCATCTGTCTACCGCTTCGATAGTGCGCATCACGCTGAAGTATTCCACACCATAGTTTACCTTGGTTTTACGTCTGAGACCGGCAGTATCCACCAGCACATAGTCCTTGCCGTGATATCGGATCGGAGTGTCGATGGAATCCCGGGTGGTGCCTGGAATATCGGTAACTATCTGTTTATTGTCTCCGATCAGCAGGTTCACGATAGAGGACTTGCCCACATTGGGCTTGCCGACCACGGCGATGCGGGTGGCTTTACCTTTTTCATCGTGGTCTATTTCCTTGGTTTCGGGGATTAGAGACAGTAGCTCATCTAAAAAGTTTCCTGTGTTTCTTCCCTGTGAGGCGGAAATCGGAAATGCTTCGCCGAAACCAAGCTGCATGAAGTCGTAAAGCTCCCATTCGTATTTTTCGTTATCCGCTTTATTAGCCACCAGCATCACCTTGTCGCGATGCGGGAAGAGGATTCTGGCGATCTCCTTGTCGATATCCGTGGTGCCGGTCATGGCATCCACCATAAAAAGGATCAGATCGCTTTCATCGATTGCCAGAAGCGCTTGGTGCTTTATCATTTTGTCCATGGTTTCGCCGCTGTCGAACACAATTCCGCCGGTGTCTACCAGCTTGAAAACCTTGCCATTCCATTCCACGTCCTCATATTTACGGTCGCGGGTGATACCTGCCTCAAAATCAACTATGGCAGTACGTTTGCGGCAAAGCCGGTTGAACAGGGTCGATTTTCCCACATTGGGGCGTCCCACGATAGAGACTATGTATTTTCGCATTTTTTTCCTTATCAATTCGATCAAACTTAAGCAAATCAAGCATTTTAAAAGGGCTTATTTTGTCAACGATAGTGTGCGAAACCGGGCTTCTTATCCATCGTTCGCCTCTTTACTGACTTCAATTGCTTCCCCTGTATACAAAAAGGGTGACTCTCAAGTGCTCTTATAAAGTCCCACCGAAAACTGCAATCGTCTCAGCGAAAATCGCATGCAGCGGAAAGTAAGCATCTCTCAGGTAAATGGATCAGCCAGCAAACCCATTATAAAGCCCGATCTCTTAGGGCACTCCATCGGTGAAGTTTCAGTGAAAGCGGTCTCAGTGCTTGAAAGGAGAATCGGAGAGATGATAGGTCCTAACGGATTGGTGTTTGTGGAACGAGATATTTTCCTTAACAGTATGTTATGCATAAACTAATGCCCCCACACTCACATTAATAACTTGACAAAAGAATGCACATAGATACACTCGCCGTAAGAATAATATAACTAAATCCTTGCAATATCTACAATGGAGGAACCCATGAAAACAGCAATGCTACTCTGCATCCTGTTTATGTTTGGCTCCGGGCTGCTAGCGCTCACTGGTTATGGTACCACCGCCCCGGTTATTAACGACACCGTCGATCCGTCCCTTTCTATTCTTAGCCCCAACGGCGGTGAAACTTGGTATATAGGTGATACCAATGATATCATCTGGACTGCGTCCGACACAAATCTTTCTCCCAATAGTGTGTATCTGTGGTATAGCCTGAATGGAGGCACTAATTACACCTCTTTGGCAGAAGCTATTGCCAATGGTGGCAGCTATCCATGGGAGCTGCCGTCCCCTCAAAGCTATAATGCCAAAGTGCGGATCAAGGTATCCGACAGCTTTGGGAATTTTACTCAAATAGCGAGTGCAAGTGCCTTCACCATTTCCTATGTTCCGCCCCAGGAACCTACCGGCGTAAGTGTAAATACTGCCAACGGCATCGATGCGGTGATCACCTGGCAGCCCGTAACCCAGACTATCTACAACACTCCCATCACTCCCGATGGCTACATCGTGCTGTATAACGAATCTCCCTACGAGCATGATGAGCATTTCTACTATTACCTGTGGGATGTTACTTCGGGCACCAGCTTTACCCATGGTGGAGTGATGCGCAGAAGGGCCGAAATGTTCTACCGGGTGGTTGCCTATAAGGACTATGATGGACGAATGGCAGGCATCCTGTCTGCTGCCAGAGCTAACCCGGAAACTAAGCTAAGCGTGGCAGATATCAAACAAGCCTTAGTCTCCGCAGATATGGGAGGTGAGAAATGAGATCAGTTGTTTTGCGTTTTGGGCTTATTGCACTGGCCATGCTGCTTAGCTTTTCTCTAATCGCCGAAACCCTCGCCCTGCAAAGCTTCGAAAGCCTTCCCGACGATACATGGAGCTACACTGCGAACCCTGTTCCCAGCAGACTTATCTATTGGGGTCCCACTACAGAAGCTATGGGCGGAGCCTCAGCCTATGATGGTAGCAGCTATTGGGCTGGCTGGGATTTGGACAATGTGGAAAGCACTGTCACCTTCAGTACCCTAACCCTGCAAGCTGGATTTACTTACAACGTAAGCTTCTATTACTTTACCAAAAACCTTGCCACCACCAATGACTATTGCCGTTATAGCGTTAAATACGACAATGGCACGAACTGGGACGGCTGGACTAATGTCGCCAACAACAGCAATGCCTGGACTGCGGTGTCGGTTGATGTGCCAAGTGGCAGCAACTACCTGCGGATGTGCTTATCCAGCAAGTTTGACGGCAGCACCAAATATGCCCATTGGGACTACATATTAGTGGAAAGAACCCCCATCCCCAATACCGCTCCAGTTGTCAGCAATGTAACTGCCAGCCAGCGCACCGATGGCAGCAAGCTGGTGGATATCTACTACGACCTCTATGATGCCAATGGCGAGCTTTGCGACATCAGCCTAAAGATCAGTGCGGATGGTGGTGCCAATTACAACATAATTCCCAGTCCTGCCAATCTTAGCGGTGATTTTGGAGATGACCTGCCAAATGGCACTAACAAACACATCGTCTGGAATATAGGAGCGGAAAGCTATGGTCTCGATAGCAGCTATCTGTACCGGGTTTATGCTGATGATGGTTCTTCACCAATCCCCGAAAACTTTCTCCTGGTAGAAGGAGGCACCTTTAATCCTCCAGATTGGGACGGGAGCCCCACAAGTTACATGGTTACTCTGACATCTTTCTACATCGACAAGTACGAGGTTACTCAAGCAAGCTACCAAGCTGTTCTTGGAACGAATCCATCCTTCTTTAACGGAAATCCCAATTATCCGGTGGAGCAGGTGTCCTGGTTCAATGCGATTGAGTACTGCAACCGGCGAAGCATGCAGGAAGGGCTGACACCTTGTTATAGTTATGGTGCTAATGGCACTAATCCGAGTGACTGGCCCACGGGATGGAGCTATGATGATGCTAATCATACCAATGTAAGTTGCAATTGGAGTGCTGACGGCTATCGCTTGCCTACCGAGATGGAGTGGATGTTTGCCGCTAGGGGTGGCATACATTCACAGGGAAATACATTTAGTGGCAGCAATGACATCAATGATGTGGCGTGGTATAGCTCAAATTCCGCTTCCAGAACGCATGAGGTGGGAGAACTATCCGCCAATGAGCTAGGCACTTATGACATGAGCGGTAATGTTTGGGAATGGGTGTGGGATATCATGGACGGTTACCCAAGTGGTAACCATACAAATCCGACTGGTCCTATTAGCGGATCGCCCCACATGGGGCGTGGAGGTAGCTGGAACTTCAGTGCCGAATACTGCACCGTGTCGTTTCGTGCTGGCATTAGTGCAACTTCTATGTATCTCCATGTAGGCTTCCGCTGTGTCAGGGTTTCCCCTTGATTTTTGGGTTTTGTCCTTTTTGCCCTTTGCAAATGTCAGGGTGAAGGGACAAATGAAAGCAGGAGTCATGTGCGCCAGAACCATCTTGCCATTTGCTCTGGTTTTTGGCGCAAAGGACTCAAAACGGTTTAATCAATCATGAGGAGAGGGGAATTTTCGTTCCCCCTCCTTGGTTTTGAACACAGATGAACATAAGAGTCCCATCGGGACGGCAGTTTAGATAGAATAAACGTAAAGATACAGCATGTAAGTCCCATCGGGACTCTCGCTGCTCTGTGGTAGCGCACGCAATGGGAAGGGAGATATCGGCTAAGCACGCAGTTCCAAGCTTTTGTAATCCCCCTGGAGTAGAATTAAGCAAGCGGATCAAACCGAGTGAAACGCGGTGGTAGCTAGAACAACGAAGCCAACAACTGCACTGGTTTCAACCGGAGAAATAACAATGCTAACGACCACCACGGTCAGAACACCATCCACCTCTCCGCTCCAGCACTGATTTCAATCGAAGCATAACAATGCTAACGACAGCAACATCAATTGAGGCCTTCGCTATGTCAGCATCTTCATTTTCAGATCTGCTCTGCCCGCGCTGATGGTCGTATTGTCTTCCAGCCAAATATTATGGATTATAAAGTCCAGATTATGGACTCGGATCAGAGTCTTGAAGTATTTATAAAGGTTTTATAGCCACTTCGGTTGCGGTTTTTTACTTGGCATTTTGGGCTGGGGCGGGGGAATGTCCAACTCCAGTCCAAAATCAGCCCCAGGCGCAATTATAATTGATACACAGACGTCCAACACAGACGTCCAGAAACGTCCAAAACAGGTTATTTCCAAGTCCAAACATAGTCCGTCATATCTCCCAACCTCATAGAGCGTTATCCCCACTTGCCCAGGTGAGACCCGCTTGCAAGATTGGGTGTTGCTTTATGGCTCTAAAATAGCTCTTAAATAGCTCTTAAATAATCACTTAGCGTATACCAATACTCTTCGTCCTTGCTCCAAAGCATTAATTAAGTATTAATCCCTCCTTAATCAAGTCTTAATTATTAACGCTTGATTAAGGGTAGATTAAGATGTGATTAACACTATCAAGCAAGTAAGTAGAGATCGGAAAATTTGGCTTTTTCTGAGATTAGTTGATTGTTATCATTGACAGCTATAATGAAGAAAAATACGCTGCGCTGGTTAGTAAAAACTACCAGCTACCCAGCCTGAAACAAGGAGAAAGTATGCGGATAAAGCTGATATTCTGGCTCATGGTTTGCGGTTTGGCCGCCGGCCTGTGTGCCGTAAACTCCGAAACCTTTGATTATAACAAAGCCTGGCAACAGATCGAAGAGGCCAGATACAAACGGCTTCCCCTCACTCTGCAGGCAAAGGTTGATTCCCTTTACGAGATAGCGGAGAAGGAGAACCGAACAGATCAGCAGATCAAAGCCCTGATCTATCAATTCGTAGCCTTGCAACAAAATCAGGAATTCTCCACCCAGAAAGCCATCGATCTGGCACGCAGAAGGCTGGAAACTGCCAGCTATCCCGCTTCAGCCATTATTCACAACCTGCTGGCCAGGATGTATTGGGGTTATTACACCGGCCATCGCTCAAAGTTTTCCCTGCGGGGCGAAACGATAGTTCACGACAAAACGGATATTGCAACCTGGGATCTGAAAACCATCGTAAAAGAAGCCATAAAGGAATACAACATCTCACTGGCCCAAGCTGATGAGCTGCAAAAATATCCGCTGCAAGACTTTACGGCAATTCTTAGCCAAAACGGAACCCCCGACCGCAAGCTCCGCCCCACCCTCTATGACCTCTTGGCGCATGAAGCGCTGGCATTTTACACAAACAGCGAAAGCAGCCTGCCCCTGCCCCAGGATGAATTCAAACTGGATAAAGCGGTTTTCTTTGCCCCTGCCAGGGATTTTGCCGGCCTGGAGCTAAGCTCACCGGATACTTTATCCATGAAATACCATGCCCTGCTGCTTTTCCGGGAATTGATCCGCTTCCACCTGCAGGATGAAGACCCCGAAGCTTTGATGGAAGTGAATTTGGAGCGCTTGCAATACCTGTATAAACACTGCAACCTGCCCCAACCGGAAACACACTATGAAAATGCCCTGAGGGCAGAAATGGAGCAGTATGCAGCCTCCCCAACCAGCGCCATGGCAGCATACCAATTAGCCTTGCTTTATAAGGAATTGGGCGATAAATACCAGCCCGGGATCAAAGATGAATATCGCTGGCATTATAAACTGGCAGGGGAGCTCTGCAGCGAGTATTTTAACAAATACCCTAAAAGCTTTGGAGGACAGTCCTGCCAGGGATTTCAGAATAAACTGAATGCCATAAGCATCAGCCTAACCAATGAGCAGCAGATTTTGCCCGATGCACCCTTCAAAGCTCTGTTGGAAGCGAAGAACGTTTCAAGGGTGACGGTGAAGATTTATAAATTCCTCTTTCAGAGACTCGAAGACCGTCAGATTGACCCGATCTACCAGAACTATAGTTATGACGAAATCAATAACCGAATACGTAGGCAATTTAGTGATCCACCCCTTTGGTCAAAGGAATATGTGTTACCGGATGACGGCGATAAACGCGCTCACTATCTGGAAATCCCCCTGGAAGGGCTTCCCCTGGGAAACTATATCCTGATCGCCGGGAACAGCCAATACAACCCTTCCAGCTTGGGTTACAGCCTGTTCAGCTGCACCGAGCTAAGCTACATAAGCGCTTACCAGGACGATCGCAAACTCACGGTTTTGAACCGCAGAACCGGAAAACCGATTCAGGGAGCGACCGTAGAGATTTTTTGCAGGTCAACCGAGGATTGGAGCTCACCTTTTTGGCTGGAATCAGCCAACCTCACCGATATTGAAGGAAAAGTAAACATAGAATATCAAAAAACCAGAAACTATGGTTATAGTTTCAAGCGAATGCGGATCACCAACGCCGCCGACACCCTGGTAGTCTTTGAGCTGAACCCGGTGATGACTGAGCCCCGTTTGCACAAAACTGATTCGGCCATTCTGTTTAGCGACCGGGCTATCTACCGACCCGGACAAAAGGTGTATCTAAAAGGTGTGCTCTTCACCACCGATAATGAAAAGCAATGCAAACTGCGGCCAAACACGCGAGTTTCATTATACATTTCCGATGTGAACCGTCAAAAGCTGAGCAGCATAACCACTACCAGCAATGAATACGGCACCTTTGACTGCGAATTCACCATCCCCAGAAACATCCTCACCGGCGAGCTGAGAATTGAGGGATCGGCCTATACCACAATCAAAGTGGAGGAATACAAACGCCCCCGCTTTGAAGTTAGCATCGCCAAGCCCAAGGCGACTTTTAAGCTGAATCAGGAAGTTACCCTGGAAGGCAAAGCCACCACCTTTGCAGGATTCCCGGTCGATAATGCCACTGTTTCCTACCGTATTTCCCGTCAGGCAAAATATCCCTTCTGGTATTGGTGGTGGGGGCCCATGCCCAAACTGGCAGCCAAGGAAATTGCCAACGGAGTTATTCAAACAGACAGCCAGGGCAAATTCACGCTGTCTTTCACGGCTTGGGCGGATGAAAATGCTATATTGAAATACAGCCCCTATTTCACCTATTCCATCAGCGCTGAGGTGACTGACTTAGGCGGTGATACCAATAGTGGCAGCCTTACGCTAAATATATCTGAGCAGGAGCTGATCCTGGATCCCGTAGTTCCAGAAACCGTGGATAAAAGCCTGGGACAGCTGGCTGTGCCACTCAATGTAACGAACTATAGCGGGGAAGCCATTCCGACTGAGGGAAAGCTTACGATCTATGCGCTGCAAAGCCCCGAAAAAATATATAGAGACCGGCTTTGGAGACAGCCTGACCGCTTTTATTTAAGCAAAGAGCAGCATGCAGAGCTGTTTCCCAGCGAGCTTTATGCCGATGAAGACATTGTTGCCAACTGGAAAAGGCTGAAGTCTGTCTGGACGGCAAGGTTCGATACTGCCCTGCAGAAGGAAATACTGATCAAGAATCTTGGTAACTGGGCTACAGGAGCTTACGTTTTGGAAATGGTGACAGAAAGCAGCGGAAAACAAGTCAAGTCGGAGAGGTTCTTCACCCTTTTCAGTTCAAGCGTCAAGGCTCTTCCCTATCCTCAGGCTATGTGGTTTGCGCCGGTAAAAACAAACTGCGAACCCGGAGACCTGGCCGAAATCCTGATCGGCAGCAGCTATCCTGATGTAAGGGTAAGCTACCAACTGGAAAAGGATTATCAAATCATAGAGGAATATACTTTCACGCTGAACAACTCTCAAAGGCTGATTCGCATCCCTGTTACTGAGGACGACAGAGGGGGTTTTTATGTGCATTTAGTCTTTGCCATGGCTGGCAGGCTTTACAATATAGATCAGGAAATCAGCGTACCTTGGAGCAACAAGCAGATTTCTTTTGAATACATGACGTTCAGAGATAAGTTGCTTCCCGGTTCACAGGAAGAATGGCGGCTGAAACTGAAGGATAGCAGTGGTGGAAAAGTAACCGCAGAACTGCTGGCCAGTATGTATGACGCTTCCCTGGATACATTTGCCCAAAATCCCTGGTCGGCGCAGTTCTTTGGCAAACCCCAACGCTGGTTTGGCTGGACTGATCCCAGGTTTGCAAGCCTTTCCCCCTGGCGGATTACTCAATATCCTTCCTATGTAGGCTACATCCCCAGCCGTAATTTTGAAGCCCTGAATTGGTTTAACTACTCCATCGGCTGGGATGGTGACGATGTAGTTTACTGTAGGGCTGTTAGCGATGAACTGGGTGCGGTCAATCCCAATGCAGTACCGGCTCCTATTGCAAAAGACAAGGTTGGCACCAGCAGACGTGAACAGCTCCAGGCCACTGAAGAGCTTGCAGAGGTGAAAGCCAGAAGCAACTTTGCCGAAACCGCCTTTTTCTATCCCAAGCTATATACCGATGAGAACGGTGAAGTAAGCTTTGCCTTCACTGTGCCGGAAGCCCTTACCCGCTGGAAGTTCCGGGCTTTTGCATTAAGCAAAGAGCTGCAATACGGCTTCACGGAAAGTACCACGGTTACCCAGAAACCTTTGATGGTGCAGCCCAACCTGCCACGTTTCCTAAGGGAAGGCGACACGATAAATATTTCAGCCAAAATAAGCTCCCTGAACGACCAGGATCAGGAAGGCAGATGCCAGATCTTCTTGTTCGATGCCCTGAGCGGAAAGCAAGTGGATGCGCTGTTTAAACTTAGCCAGCCCAGCCAGAATTTCCAGGTAAAAAAGGGGCAAAGCACTTCGGTAAGCTGGGTTCTTTCGGTTCCTTACGAAATGGGCGCAATTCGCTGTAAAATAGTAGCCAAGGCAGGGGACTATAGCGATGGCGAGGAAAGCATTTTGCCGGTTTTAAGCAATCGCATGCTGGTAACCGAAAGCCTGCCCTTGCCGGTTAGAGGCAAGCAAATGAGGGATTTCAGCTTCAGCAAACTGCTGAACAGCGGGGCATCCAAAACCATCAGACAACACCGTTTGACCTTGGAATACACTTCCAATCCTGCCTGGTATGCGGTTCAGGCTTTGCCCTATCTGATGGAATATCCGCATGAATGCAGCGAGCAACTTTTTAGCCGGCTCTATTCCAATAGCCTGGCTTCACATATCGTTAACTCCAGTCCCAGGATCAAAGAGGTTTTCGACGCCTGGTCAAGCTCGCCGGATTCCACAGCCTTGCTGTCAAATCTGGAAAAAAACCAGGAGCTGAAGGCGGTTCTCTTGCAAGAAACTCCCTGGGTTCTGGACGCCAAACGGGAAAGCCAGAACAAGAAACGGGTAGCCTTGCTCTTTGAACTTAGTAAACTGGCCGATGAATACGAAGCTTCCCTGATGAAGCTGCAGAAAGCCCAGGCCAGTAGTGGAGCCTGGGCCTGGTTTTCCGGCATGCAGGATTCCTGGTGGGTTACTCAGTATATCGTGGAAGGCTTTGGCCACTTGAACAAGCTGGGAGTGGACAAGGTTAACAAAGACAAACGTGTGGAGCAGATGCTGAAAAACGCAATCGGCTATCTGGACAGGAAGATCGTGGAAAGTTACAACGAAATAGTCCGGATGAAAGGGCTGGAAGATGACAATCTGGGCTATCTGGAAATGCACTATCTGTATGCCCGCAGCTTTTATCCGCAATATCCGATCCCGGCACAAAGCCTGGAGGCGGTTAATTATTTCCGGGGTCAGGCAGATGAGTTCTGGCCGCATAAAAGCCTTTATGGACAAGGTTTGATCGCTTTGGCCAGGCATCGTGATAATATGGAAACTGCCCCGACCGAGATTATCGCTTCCCTGCGCGAAAGGGCTTTGCAGGATGAAGAACAGGGTACTTGGTGGAAAGAGATCACAGGTGGCTGGTATTGGTATCAGGCCCCCATCGAAACCATGGCTCTGATGAGCGAAGTTTTTACCGAGATTGCTTCCGATACCCTGGTCGTGGATGGGATCCGCACCTGGCTGCTGAAAAACAAACAGACTACGAGCTGGAAAACGACCAAAGCCACCACCGAAGCCTGTTATGCCTTGCTGCTTTCCGGAACTGAGTGGCTGGACAATTCACAGCTTGCCGAAATCACTCTGGGTGGGACAAAGCTCGATCCAGCAACTCTAGAAGGGGTAACTCTGGAAGCCGGAACCGGGTATTTTAAGACAGCCTGGACGGGTAGCGAAATCAAGCCCGAGATGGGGTCAGTGACGGTTAAAAACCCCAATGACGTGCCAAGTTGGGGTGCGCTATACTGGCAGTATTTTGACGACCTGGACAAGATCACTCCGGCCGAAACGCCGTTGAAACTGAACAAGCAACTTATGCTGGAACGCAAGACCCAGCGCGGCTTGGTGCTGGAACCGATTACCGAAACAACCAAGTTGAAACCCGGAGACAAGGTGATCGTACACATCGAACTGCGCAGCGACCGCGACATGGAGTTCCTGCATCTCAAAGATATGCGCAGTGCGGGCTTTGAGCCGATAAACGTGCTTTCCGGATGCAAGTGGCAGGATGGGCTTTGCTACTATGAAGCCACCTCCGATGCGGCGACAAATTTCTTTATAGAATACTTGCGCAAAGGCACTTACGTATTTGAGTACCCGCTAAGGGTAAACAACAAAGGCAATTTCTCCAACGGCATCTCCAGCATCCAATGCCTTTATGCCCCGGAGTTTAGCGCTCACAGTGAAGGAATAAGGGTAAACGTGGAGGAGTAGGATTGGTGCAAGATAATCTTGAGTAAAAGCCGTCCACACCTTTGTCCAAGGCGATTTGCAAGTTTTGGACGGCTTGGAACTCAGCATTTTCATAATCGTTCAAATGGCGTCGAGCCCGAAAACCATAATAATGGACGATATGGAGACAGTGGACATTATATCAACAGAGAAGAAATCCGTTCAATCCGGAAAATCCTTATGACTATTCACTTCACCCTTTTCCGGAAACTTAGCAAGCTAAACCCAAACACCATGAATCCCCCGCTGAGCAGAATTATCAGTTCTTTTCTCAGTTGCGCCAGGCTGCTGCCTTTCACCACTATTTCCCTGATGACGGTCATATAGTGGGTAAGGGGATTGAAAAAGCTGATTCCTCTTATCACTTTGGGCATGTTTTGTACCGGGACAAAGAATCCCGAAAGCAGAATCATCACCACCATCATGAACCAGGAAAAGAACATTGCCTGCTGCTGCGAATTGACCCGGGTAGAAATGAAGATTCCCAGCCCCAGCGTGGTAAACAGATAAATCAGCGAGAACAGCATCAGAACCGGA
>Ga0302252_1000804_pt1 | contig 22717 bp, 16 predicted proteins | sample AAG_RA_Leu_MG_FD_193511 | JGI IMG/M metagenome (GOLD analysis project Ga0302252, IMG submission 193511) | Enriched activated sludge microbial communities from anaerobic digester in WTTP, New Holstein, Wisconsin, United States - AAG_RA_Leu | ecosystem: Engineered > Bioreactor > Anaerobic >...
CAGATCAGAAAGCACTTGTGCCCCTTCTGCAAACTGCAGGCTCAGGCGAATTCCATCTTTGCTCTCTTGCCGCTCTTTTTCAAGGAAGCTCTCAAGATCCCCGGCCACAACTTTGCGGTACAGCTCCCATCCAAAGTCCTTATGAAAAGTCACCTTAGACTCCGGCTTGACTGCTGCCTTCTCCAGCTCCCTCAGCCGCTCGATGATCCTAAGCTCATCAAGCCTCAGCTCGAAAGAATTAGAGGCCGCTGCCCTGCCATCTTTCAGGGCTATTGCCAGAAAATGATGCTGCTGCGGCGAAGAAAAGCGGATAACAATATCCTCGTAGGCCAACTGGATTCCCTCCTTCTGGAAGATATCTTCCCTTCTTTATACGGATTTCTATGCAGTGTTTGGCTCAAGCCATCAGCAGATGCAGCGCTCCCCCCACCAAGAGCGCCGCAACCAGCCGCAAGGCTACAGACTTCAGGGTCCCCGATACCCCCAGCTCCTTGAGCATGACCATGAATGTGGCCACACAGGGAAAATACATGGCCAAGACCACCGATGCTATGACCAGCTGCTTGGCGGTCATATCCAGGGGTGCAAACATGCCTATTCCCACATCCTTTCGGAGGAAGCCTATGATCAGCGCCGTGGCCGCATCGCTGGGAAGCCCCAGGATCCCGGATACCACCGGGTGCAGAGTCACCCCGATCTGGTGCATCAGCCCGGAGAGGTAGAAGAAGTTCATCAGCAGCATGCCGAATCCGATGTAAGGGACCGCCTCCTTCAGAAACTCCCTCACCCGGATGAATGTCTTCTTGAATAAGGCCCCCATATTGGGCATGCGGTAGGGCGGAATCTCCAGGAATATCTCCGGCGACTCTCCTCCAATGACCTTATGCAGCAGAAATCCTGTGGCCACGAAGGCCAGGAATAGGGAGAGATAGACGGCTAGAACATACCTCAGCCCGAAGGGTGCCAGCATGCCGAAGATCATGGCCGTCTGGGAGGCGCAGGGTATGGCCATGGTCATGAGCGTCGCCGCCAGGTATCTCTGCTTGGGCGACTCCAGAATGCGCACGGAGATCACTGCCGGCACGCTGCATCCCATGCCCAGAACGCAAGGCAGTATGGCTGCCCCGTGCAGGCCGATGCGATGCATGAAGGCATCCAGTATGATGCTCAGCCGGGGAAGATATCCTATGTCCTCCATGAACCCCAGAACCAGATAAAAGGGTATGAGGAATGGCAGGACCACTCCCAGGGGAATATAAAGGCCGGTGGTGAGAATGCCGAAGGACTTGAGCAGCTCGGGAGTGTGCCCGATCAGTATCTCCCGCAGCAGCTGCGAGCCGATATGCCCATTGACCAGATCGGTGATCTGAGCTGAGTAAGCCTCGAATATGGGATCGGTGATATAAAGGATGATCAGCTCCCCGGTCTCGATCACCAGGCTGAAGCAGAGATAGAGTATCAGCAGGGCCAGAGGTATGCCGGTGAGGGGCTTGAGAGAGATATCCTCCAGGCGGTCGAACAGAGAAGGGTGCCGGTGGACCACCTTCTGGGTCCTGGCCGCTATCTCTCCTATGCGAGCCCATCTCTGGTCCGGCGAATCGAATTGAATGGCTGGAGGCCTGCGGGCCTGCTCCAGAGACTGCACCAGGTCCCTGATGCCCTGGCCGCTCACTGCTACAGTGGAGACCACTGGCACGCCAAGCTCCCTCTCCAGGGCGGCTACATCGATCTCTATGCCCTTTTTTACAGCCACATCCCAGAGGTTGAGGGCCACCACCGTGGGCACTCCCTGCTCCAGTATCTGCAGCGTCAGATTGAGGTTTCTCTCCAGATTGGTGGCATCTATGACATTGACCACCACATCGGCGCCCTTGGCGAATATCTTGCTGCAGACCTCCTCCACCCGGCTGGACGGGTCCAGAGAATAAACGCCTGGAGCGTCCACTAATGTAGCCACCTCTCCCCCCAGCTTCATAGTCCCCTCAGTGTACTCCACCGTGGTGCCGGGATAATTGGCTGAGACGACCCCAATTCCCGTCAGACGGGAGAAAATCACGCTTTTTCCCACATTGGGGTTGCCCATGAGAAGGATCTTCAATGCCACCGTCTTTTACTCAAAAGCGTATATCAATCTTGGCATGAAAGCATGATTGCAGAAGCATGAAAAAAGGCTGCAAGATAATGGGAGGCAGCGGATCAGACCGCCACCTTTTTTCCCTGGACCAGGCTGCCGTCTTCGGCCACAGTCCAGACGATATAAGAGCCGCTCACGTCCCCATTCTCATCAAAGGCGATATCTCCTGATGTTCCCTGGAAATTGATCTCCGTGCCCTCTCTGACCAGATTCAATGCCTCTCCCAGATCTGAGACCTCAACGCCGGGTGGATTGGCGACAGAGCGTATGTTATCCGCAATGGCTCTGCCGGTGGCGTTCTTGGCCTGCTCTATTGCCAAAGCTACCACAGTCAGGGCATCATAGCTGTTGCTGGCATAGATTCCCGGCTCCTTCCCATACTCCTGCAGATATTTTTCTTGGAAGGCGTCATAAGCCGCCCCACCGGCATCCTGATCAGGAGCCAGACCTTGGAGGCCAGCGGCGATGTAATTGCCGGAGTCATCTTTTCCCACCAGGCTGGCCAGGTTATCGGCCTGAAGCCCCTCCGAGAGCAGCCAGGGTATGCTTTTCAATATACCCTTCTGGTAGGCAGCGCGGAGAATGAGGCTTCCCGTTTCAGGATAAGAGACCATCATTATGAACTCCGGATTGCTGGCTGCGATCTTCTGCACCTCGGAGTCGAAGACCGTCTGGGAGGGATCATACCTCACCTTTTCCAGCACCGCCCCGCCCTCAGCCTCAAATGCCCTGACGAAGACCTCCTCGAAGCCCACCCCATAGGGATTATTGATGACAATGGTCGAGGCGGTCTTATATCCCCGCTCCTGGGCCAGCTTGGCCATGGCTGCTCCCTGCAGGGCATCGGAAGATGCGGTCCGGAAGTATAGATCGTCATCCGGATAATTGGTAAAATCCGTGCCTGTATTGGATGAGGATATCTGCAGCACTCCGCTCTTGGTGGCGATATCTATGACGGACATGCTCTGTCCGCTTCCGGTCGCCCCCACAATGGCGGCAACCCTATCCACCTTGACCAGCTTATTGACAGCATCCACAGCAGCCACATTATTGGTCTGATCGTCTTCCACCAGCAGAACAACCTGCTTTCCCAATAGACCGCCGTTGGCGTTGATCTCTTTGGCAGCCAGCTTTATGGCATCGCTCATGGGGCCGCCGTAAGATCCCAGGTCTCCGGTCAGGGACTGCAATACCCCTATCTTGATGCTTCCATTCGTCGCTGCTGCCTCGCTGTCCTCTCCCTGCTCCAAACATCCGGATAAAAATATAGCCAGAATAAGAGCTGCAACTGTAAAATATGGTCCAGGCCTCATTATATCAACTCAAGCATCATGGCGATACAGATCAAATATATAGCTATCGCTTTTATTATAAACAGTTGAATATGAAATAGAAATTATGGGAACTTGAAAATAGAAGATTTCAGCAGAAGGATGATAACTTCGGTGTGCAATTAAAGGGGGGCGTCTCTATCTCCATCACCGGGTCCCGCTTGTCAATGGCAACCAGAGATGTTCCCAGAATGTGATAATAATCTGCATAATAGCAGCGGATCAATTCCACAGGAAGGCAATTGCTGCTCCCTATCACGGTTGGGGAGAAATTTATCCGATAATCTTTAACGATCCATCTGTACCGGTCGGAAAAGGTCAGGCAGATGGCTCCGGGTGCAAGCCAATCGCAATCGCCGAAATTGGACTGCCTTTCATAAAACTTGATCTCGTCTTCTGCTCCTGCCCCCAAAAAATACGATGGAGCAGTCCCGGCTGCCTGAGGATCATAGTATTGAGCCGGAGTAAGGCTGGATGACAGCAAGAAGCATATCCAGGACAGAAGAATAATCAGCTGCTTTTTCATCTCTTATCGCTCCATTAAGCACTTAATAAATTGTCTGTCAATCTATAAATAGATATCTATTATAATAAATCGGATATATCTAGCATGCAGGAGGAAAGCCGGCAGATAACCGGTCCCTCCCTGGGCCGGGGCGCAATGCCCGACTTTTGGGAGGGCTTATCTACCAGAAAAAGCAAATGCAATTGAAAGCAGTTTGATGCTCTGGTGAAATTATGTCCGGGAACAGCTTTGGCCGCATATTTAGAATCACCACCTGGGGAGAGTCGCACGGCAGAGCCGTGGGCGTGGTGGTGGACGGCTGCCCGTCCGGCCTGGCACTTACGGCAGAAGATATCCAGAAGGATCTGGACCGGAGAAGGCCGGGGCAGAGCCGGGCATCCACCGCCCGGCGGGAGGAGGACAGGGTGGAGATCTTATCCGGGCTTTTCCAGGAAAAGACCGCAGGCACGCCCATCTCCCTGCTGATCTGGAATAAGGATGCCGACTCCTCTGCCTATGACCTTTTACAGAACTGTCCCCGACCGGGGCATGCCGATTACAGCTATCAGATGAAATACGGAATTCGTGACCACCGGGGAGGAGGCCGGGCATCGGCCCGGGAGACGGTGGGCCGGGTGGCAGGGGGAGCTGTGGCCAGGAAGCTGCTGGGGCAGTGGGGCATAAATGTAGCTGCTTATGTCACCGAGCTGGGCGGGATCGGGGCTGAGATTCCACCCCTTGATTTGATCCAGCTTATGTCTATGGCCGAGTCGAATGCCGTCCGCTGCCCCGATCCGGTCGCAGCGGAGAGGATGCTGGAGCGGCTGGAGGCAGTCAGAAAAGAGGGCGACAGCCTGGGGGGGATGGTGGAGATAGTGGCCTATGGTGTGCCGCCTGGCCTCGGCGAGCCTGTATTCGACAAGCTGGATGGAGATCTGGCTGGGGCCCTTATGAGCATCGGGGCGGTTAAGGCGGTGGAAATTGGGGCCGGCTGGGGGTGCGCCGGCCTTAAGGGTAGCGAGATGAACGATGCTCTGCTATGGCGGGATGGTCGGGTGGTATTTGACAGCAATCGGGCGGGGGGAATTCTGGGCGGCATATCCACCGGCGAGCCTATTGTCTGCCGGATTGCAGTCAAGCCCACTCCCTCCATAAGCAGCCGGCAGAAAACTGTGGACCTGGCGCGGGAGGAGGCGGCGGAGATTGAGATCAAGGGCAGGCATGATCCGGCCATACCTCCCAGAATAGTGCCCGTGGCGGAGGCCATGGTGGCGTTGGTGCTGGCAGACCACATGCTGCGGCAGAGGGCGGCGCGGATTTGATTCTCGTAATCCTCATGGCTCGGGGATCATAATTATCAGGCCGGAAATAATTACAGAATCAAATTCAAGAGTACAGGATAGAGCTGGAAGAAGGCAGTAAGAGGGTTTGGAAGAGGAGGAGGCATAGGGCATGAATTCAAAAGAGGACGAGGAGAAGAAGAGATGACCTTAAGGCTGCGCATTGCCACATTCAATCTTATGACCCTGGACGATAGGCGCGAGCTGCGTCCAAGCCTGGAGGAGCGCATACCGATCCTGCGCCCCCAATTGGTTCGTCTTGATGCAGACATCTTATGCCTGCAGGAGGTTTACGGCCAGCATGAGCGGGGCAAAAAGATTCGCCTCTCTGCCCTGAGCCGCCTCCTGGAAAACACCCCCTACGAGGGATACAGAAGGGTCACAACAATAGATCCGGCCACAAGAGAGGTCTCGGAGCGCCACAATCTGGTCATACTCAGCCGATATGATATCTTGGAGCATGACCAGTATCTGCATGAGTATGCACCGGCGCCCTGCTACAAGAAGGTAACCGCTGTGCCCGAGGAGAGCCAGGCAACGGCCATAACCTGGCAGAGGCCCATTCTGCATGCTAGAGTTGGGCTTCCCAACGGCATGGTGGTTGATGTGATCAATCTGCATCTGAAGAGCCGCCGGCCCACCAACATCCAGGGACACAGGCTCCCGGACAAGAGCTGGAAGACGGCATCGGGCTGGGCGGAGGGTGTTTTCATCTCCAGCATGAAGCGCATCGGCCAGGCACTGGAGACCCGGATTCTCATCGGCAAGCTCTTCGAAAAAGATCCTTATTCCTTGATTGCAGTCTGCGGGGATTTCAATGAGGAGCTGGACGAGGTATCCATAGAGGCCCTCCGGGGCGATGTGGAGAACACCGGCAATATGAATCTGGCCATGCGGGTCTTGGTTCCCACAGAGAGAAATGTCCCCGAGCCGGCCCGCTACTCCTTCCTGCACAACGGCAAGGGCAAGATGCTGGACCATATCCTGGTTTCCAGATCCATGCTGGCCTACTTCCGGGGCACCGAGGTGCACAATGAGCTATTGCACGACACATCCATGGTCTTTCCGGAGAGAATCTTCTATCCCGAGTCGGACCATGCTCCGGTCATTGCCCACTTCGAGCTGCCGGAGAAAAGGATCAAGCGGCAGACTGAGGAGGGTGAAGGGGCGGGAATGCCGGTTTATGAAGACATAGCGGTGCAAGAGGCAATAAGGCAGGCCTGATAGAGCCGCTTTGGGAGAGGTGATTGGCCGGACCGGTTATATCAGATTTAATCAGGGCTCCAGTTCCGCCTGAGATGCATCCGATCGCAGAAATGCCGGAATATGCACCGTTTAAGCCATTGTCAGAATCAACAGTCGATCAACAGTGCTTTCTCCAGCCAGCCTGCATGGAGAATTCTCCAATATTTCTCGCTGGCCTCGATTGCAGCCACCTTATGTTTATTGCTTCAGATATCAATTGAGATTTGGCATATCACTGACGGGTTTCCTCTCCAGTTTTTCATATGAATCCGGGTTCGGGCGGGTCGTCGACATGGCATTGGGGCGGCAAAGAAATTGGCAAGGAATGGATCATCCTTCATTGCCCCTTCATGGGAAAATTATATGTAATATTAATGTATATTAATTAATTGGGATTCCGGGCTTAGAATTCAATCTATGTTTATGGGAGGAGTATTTGTGAACTTTAGGGAGATATCCATAGGAGAGAAGATAACCGATAGCCTATCGAAAAGAGAGAGCAAGGGCTATCTGGTCAGGGTTGAAGCCAATCGAAAGCTGACCATTGATCTGCGAGGACCGGTCGGCCAGGACTTCGATCTCTATATCAAGCACAATGAAGAGGCATCAGCCATCAATTGGGACTTCAAGCGGGTGACGACCAAGGCCGATGAGACCATCACCATCGACCCCACCAGTGCAGGCTCTTATTATATCCTGGTTTATGCTTACAGAGGCTCCGGCCAGTTCAATCTATCCACCGAGGTTCCTACACAAGATGTGGAGATAGTACCCAGCCAGCATATAAAAGGAATTCTGACTGCCAGCAAAGAAGCACTCTATTATTTCATAAAGACCAAAGAAGGGCAGAAGATCACCCTGGACTTGAACGGTCCATTAGATGCCGACTTCGATCTCTATGTTCGCTATGGCGAGCGGCCCTCCAACATCAATTACGACTTTAAAAGCTACAGCGGCAGCTCTAAAGAGAAGATCGTAATCGATAAGGCCAAAAGAGGCAGCTATTTCATAATGGTGTACTCATATCGGGGCAGCGGCGAGTTCACTTTATCGGCATTGCCTTTGGAGGAAGCGGAGACTGTAGAGCTGATCATTAGCAGCAAGGAGAATCTGAAGAAGAAGTACGGTCTGCCAAATCTAACTCAGATAGAGGCAAAGCTGGGCGATTACATAGATGCCCTTGAGGCAGCTGGAATAACTGCCAAGCTGGCCTATGTAGATGATGCCGCCTCTCTATCCCCCTACGGAGCAAGCCCGGTGGCAGCCGACAGTCCTGACCAGATCAAGGAGCTGATCGACAGCCTGGAGGGAAAGCTCAATCCCAGATACTTCCTGATCCTGGGAGGACACTCCATCATCCCCTTCTTCCGCCTGGACAATCCGGCCGGATTCGACGGAGACACCGTCGTCCACTCAGACAGCCCCTATGCCTCTCGGGACAGCGACCATCTCATTCCGGAGAGGGCCCTGGGCAGGCTTCCTGATGCCGGTGAGGGCGAACTGCCGTTTTTCCTGTCACTGCTCTCTGCAGCCGCTTCCCGGGTCAGAAGAGCGGATAGAATCTCCTTCGGCATGACTGCCAGCGTCTGGACCGATGCATCACAGGCGGTCTATGTACCCATAAAAAATGCCGGCGAGAGTCTGGAGCTCTCTCCTCCCGTGAGGCATGGAGATCTGCCCGCGGTAAGGCTGAACGGGAAAGGATACTTCTACTTCAATCTGCACGGAGGCGAGGATACCGCCAACTGGTACGGCCAGGAGGGAAGCTCCTACCCGGTGGCTTTCACTCCGGACAATATCCAGAATGCGGATGTGAGAAATGCAGTGGTCTGCTGCGAGGCTTGCTATGGGGCAAATATCGTGGACAAAGGTGTTGATGAGGCGTTATCTCTCAAGTTCCTGGCTAAAGATGCCGCCTGTTTCGTGGGCTCGACCAAGATAGCTTATGGACCAACCGAGCCGCCCAGCACAGAGGCCGACCTCTTGGTCCTGAAATTCTTTGAACGGATCAAGGAAGGCCTGAGCTTCGGAGATGCCTTCATGAAAGCCAAGCAGGACTTTGCCAGGGAGTGCATTGCTGCCAGAGCTAGGCTGGATATGACCGAGAAGAAGACCCTGATTGAATTTGTATTGTTTGCAGACCCGTCATCGAAGATGGAGGAAGCATAATGGCCCTTACGGAGAAAGAGCTGAAGAAGATGGTCAAAGGATATATGGAAGACAAATCTCCCGAGCTGGCGGAGGTGGAGCCAGTCATCAGCGAGGAGAGCTATGAGATACCGGAGGCAGTTCAGAGAAAGCTGGGTGTACGGATGCCCAAGAGCACCAAGACGGTCAAGGTTCTAACCTACAAGAAGATGGTCACTGCCGAGGACGGCGCCAAGCTGCCCATAGTGACCCGTGTAACTGTGGACGAGGACGGCAATATAATCAAGACCACAGGCAATTAGCCTGTCGCAGGCGGAGAGCAGAGCCTTAGTAAAAAAGGCAGCGGGATGCAGGCCTGAGCCGGAAACAGTCCGGAAGGGATGGCGAGGCGGGATTGAGATAGATACGGCGGCTCGGGGATATAAGCCGCCCATCCCGATTTCTCCTGCGGGAGGCCGCCCTTGACCATCGAGCCTTTTTCACGAGCTTGAGTTGGCAGAGAACGTATGATCAAGAGATTTGCTCTTAAACTGATTTTTTGCACAGGAGCTAAATCCAACAAAGTTGTCTTCAAATCAGATAATTTTGCTAGGCCAAGATCTTGTCGTCTCCTATAATGTGCCGGAGCTGCTCCAGGCCGAAGGCCAATATAACCATAGTCAAAAATCCGGTGGTACCTGATATGAAGATCATAATCAAGGAATCAAGGTCATGAGGCAGATCCAGTGATCAATATGATTGAGAAGATAGCGGGAGGCCGGGGAAGCCTGATGGGAAACGCCTACATCTAAAGAGCGGCCAGGTGGTATATTTTCCGGAGAGTCCCGCTGATCCGGTCACAGATCCATTATGAGCCCTGACGGAGAGATACGACGCGGCAGGTTTAAGCTGCCAGCCGTCCAGATTCATATATGTTACAGAACCTAAACCTCACCATTGCCGTGGAAAACTCCGCCTCCCTGGACAACGCTTCCCTCTGGGCCGAGCACGGCCTGTCCATCCTTTTAGATCTGGATCTGGAGTCGAATGGCATGAAGCTGCTCTGGGATACCGGGTCCAGCGGAGAGGTCTTGCTTCATAACTGCCAGTGCCTTCATATAGACCTGGATGCAATCGATCTGATCTGCCTCAGCCACGGCCATTATGACCACACCGGAGGGCTGATGGCCCTCTTGCAGAAGATGAAGAGAAGGATTCCAGTCCTGGCCCATCCCGATATCTTTTCCCCCAAGCTCAAATCCGGCCCGGCCCTGGGATATATCGGTCTGCCTTTCTCGAGAAGCCAGGCCGAGACGGCGGGGGCGGTCATTCTGGAATGTCGGGGGCCGGTGCCATTGGCCCCGGGCCTCTTTGCTACCGGCGAGGTTGTCCGCAATGAGAGTATGGAAAAGGTGGAGGGCTTCTGGACCTTCAGGGAGGGTCAGCACTGTCTGGACAGCATTCCCGACGATCAGGCTTTAGCTGCTGTCCTTCCCGGGCGAGGGCTGGCGGTTATAACCGGCTGCGCTCACAGTGGCATCATCAATACCATCAGGCATGCCCAGAGGATCACCGGAGTCGATGAGCTCTATGCGGTGATAGGCGGCTTTCACCTCATGGGAGCAGATCGGGAAAGGATAGATGCCACAGCCCGGGCCCTGCTGGAGCTTGATCCTGCTATGGTTCGCCCCGGCCACTGCACCGGCCAGAGGGCGGTATGCAGGCTGCAGGATCTCCTGGGAGAGAGATGCCGGCCTCTCGCAGTTGGGGACATGATCAGACTCTAAATATAGAAAGGCATAGAAAAGGTGTGAAGCATGATCGCATTCGGACCCGTTCCCTCCCGGAGGCTGGGCAGAAGCCTGGGCATAAACAACATTCCTGCCAAGATCTGCACCTATTCCTGCGCCTATTGCCAGGTGGGAAGGACTGTTCAGATGGAAATTCAGCGCCGCTCCTTTTACTCGCCCCAGGAGATCTTCGATGAGGTGAAAGAGAAGGTAGAAATCTCAATTGATCAGGCTCTTGACATCGATTACCTCACATTCGTTCCCGATGGGGAGCCCACCCTGGACATAAACCTGGGCCAGGAGATCGATATGTTGAGGTCCCTGGACCGGAAGATTGCGGTTATAACCAATGCCTCACTGATCTGGGACCGGGGTGTGCGAGAGGAGCTGGCCAGAGCGGACTGGGTTTCGGTCAAGGTGGATGCCCTGGACGAGCGGACATGGCGGCGGATGGACCGGCCCCACCGGGCTCTGCGGCATGAGGCCATATTGGAGGGAATTCGGGACTTCTCCAGGCAATTCCAGGGCCATCTGGTGAGCGAGAGCATGATTTTGGGAGGCATAAACGACGATAGCCGATCCTTGCAGGCCATAGCCGAGTTTCTGGAGGAGATCGATCCGGCGGTGGCCTATATCTCAGCCCCCATCCGTCCCCCTGCGGAGAGATGGGCTGCCCTCCCCTCGGAGGAGAGCCTCAACCGGGCCTATCAGATATTCAGCTCCCGGCTCAAGAGGGCAGAGCTTCTGGTGGAATATGAGGGCGACAGCTTCGAGTCCACCGGCAATGCGGAAAGCGACCTCCTGGCAATTGTTGCTGTGCATCCCATGAGAAAAGAGGCCATCGAAAAATTCCTGCAGCAGTCTGGAAAGGGCTGGAATGTCGTGGCTGGGCTGGTCGATCAGGGCAAGCTGGTCCGGATAGAATATCAGGGCAATGATTTCTATCTCAGGACGGCGCGTCAAATTTAAGACTATGTTTGCTCTGCCTCAGGCTTTGTGCCGCGCCTTTAGCCTATAGCGAGGAACTCCAGATCCAGCAGAATTAAACCTTGCTACGCCAGTTAAGGCGTGCATATCTCAGACATTGTTGGTCTATTTCTGCTCTTTCTGGTACGCTACCTTTAATCCTGCCTAAGACAGCATAACTCAGGATTATTGAGTGTCCATGGCGAATCTATGGCGGGATACGTCTATCAAGCTCATTTATCCTGGGGGATTAGGTTATCCTGTCCTCGTTCTTGCAGCGCAAAATGAGGCAAAAAGAATTACATCATAGATACTATACCTGGTGATTGAATGCAATCCATAACTACCTATATCAAAGAGCAGCACAGTGGTGGTGAGGGATATTGAATGCAGACGAATCCTTTCCAGTACGACGACTCATGCAAGCACTGTGGTGTATGGCCCATCTCCGAGGGGCCGCATCACAAGGAGAACTGTCCCAGATATCGATCTGAAATGGCTTATGATTCGGAGCTGAGCCGCAAGTACCCCTGCAAGTTCTGCGGGGCGCTCCCATTCATTGCCGGACCGCATCATAAGAGCGATTGTCTACGGTGTATTCAAGAATAAAGATCATAGCTCCTGCCTAATCCGATCCTTTCAGGACCTTGCTCTTCTGAGTTTGGGCCAAGAGCTATTTCTTATTTCTTCTCCCACGCCCCGTCCTCTCTCAGCCACCGGTCCATATCCGCCGAGGCGATCTTGCCCGCTCCCATGGCGCTGATGACCGTGGCCCCGCCTGTGGTGATGTCTCCTCCCGCCCAGACCCCCTCCATGGTGGTCCGGCCCCGCTCGTCCACCACCAGGGTGCCCCATCTGGTGGTCTTCAGCTCCGGGGTGTTGGAGGCGATGAGAGGATTGGGCACCGTGCCCACGGCTATGACCACCGTGTCAACATCCACGATATGCTCCGAGCCCTTCTTGGTTCGCGGACTGCGCCTTCCCGAGGCATCGGGCTCGCCAAGCTCCATCTCCACCACCTCCATGGCCTTGACCATGCCTCTATGGTCTCCCATAAACCGGGTGGGATTGGTGAGGAAGTCGAAGATCACCCCTTCCTCCATGGCATTCTCCACCTCCTCCAGGCGGGCCGGCATCTCCTCTCTGCCGCGGCGGTAGACCACATGAACCTCATCTGCTCCCAGACGCATGGCGGAGCGGGCTGCGTCCATGGCTACGTTTCCGCCACCCACAACCGCCACCCTCTTGCCCTTCTTTATGGGGGTGTCGTACTCCGGGAATTTGTAGGCCTTCATCAAATTTACCCGGGTGAGGTACTCATTGGCAGAGTATACGCCGCTGAGGTTCTCTCCGGCAACGCCCAGAAAGCGCGGCGCTCCGGCGCCAATGCCCAGGAACACGGCATCAAATCCCTCTTCAAAAAGGCCCTTGATCTGGACCTGCCGGCCCACCACGCTGTCCAGCTCCAGTTTCGCGCCCAGGGACTGGACATACTCTATCTCCGATCGGACGATATCCTTGGGCAGCCGGAACTCGGGGATGCCGTAGACCAGAACCCCACCGCCGTCGTGCAGGGCCTCGAATATGGTTACCGAGTGACCCATCCGGGCCAGATCGGCAGCACAGGTAAGCCCCGCCGGCCCCGATCCCACCACGGCAGCTTTTTTGCCGGAAGGGGGGAGAAGCTCGCATACAGGGCACTTTTTGGCAGAGAGATCCCAGTCGGCCACATAGCGCTCCAACCGGCCTATGGCCACAGGGGCTCCCTTCTTTCCCAGCACGCAGCGACTCTCACACTGCACCTCCTGGGGACAGACCCGGCCGCAGATTCCGGGCAGGCTGTTCTTCCTCTTGAGAGCCTGGACCGCTCCGGGCATATCGCCATCCCGAAGGGCCAGGATGAAGGCAGGGATCTCTACACCTACGGGACAGCCTTCCACGCACTTGGGCTTCTTGCACTGGATGCATCGGTTGGCCTCCTTTGCCGCCTGCTCCGGGCTATATCCCAGAGCCACCTCCTGGAAATTGTGTCTTCTCTTCTCGGGAGACTGCTTGGGCATCTCCACTCGGTCTAAATCGATCTTGCCAGACATCTCTAATGCACCCGTGCCTTTTCAGGCTAAAAATGATTGATAATTAATAAGACTTTGCCTCTCGCTCTCGCTAATACGCCAGAATCTCAAAATACACTCATGACTTAATGTCAGCCATGAAGATGAAAAGGCTCCTGGTTGGAGCTATTTCCAGTGAGCCTGGTGCCACGGATGACTGGTTTGCCTACCATTGCTTTTTGGATTTATAGCGATCATCTCTAGCAGCTCTTCCTCAGTCACAAGCTACTCTTTTTGCGCCCTACCAAATTCAAGCCTGAGGCTGAGGCATTGGGCATAAGTGAGATCATCAGATAAATGAGAGAGCATGGGGCTTCACCCCCCCGCTCTCATCGCCTCCCTTCCCTCTGCCAGGGCCTCCTCCAGTCTCTCCGCATTGGGCCCTCCCCCCTGGGCCAGCTCCGGCCGGCCTCCGCCGCCTCCGCCTAAAGCCTTGGCTGCAGCCTTGATGATCGCCCCGGCCTTGAGGCCCCTGGCCAGCCCGGATTTTCCCACCGCAGCCACCAGCTTTCCCGTCTCGCTGCCCAAAAGAACAGTGCAGTCCTGCTCCGCCAGCAGGGCAGCGGCTTTCAGCAGCTCGTCGATATCGGCCTTGCCCATCTTCTGGACCACTATCTTCAGGCCATCGGACTCCTCCGCCTCTGCCGCGAGGCCCCGCAGGCGGGCTCTTGCCAGCTCCTCCTTCAGCCTCTCGATCTCCTTGGCCTGCCCCTTCCACTCCTCGAAGAAGCGCTCCGCTGTCCTGGGAAGCTGCTCCGCCGGGACTCGCAGAACGCCGGAAGCCTGGGCCAGCAGGTCATCCCGCTCCTGGACCGCTCGCACTGCCGCCTCCCCGGCGGCAAACTCGATCCTCTCCACACCGTCCTGAATTCTCTCCGTGCGCAGGATCTTGATCGCCCCGATCATTCCGGTGTTGGTGACATGGGTTCCGGCGCAGGCCTCGATGTCGCTTCCGACGCGCACCACCCGGATCTGCTTTCCGGGCGGAACGCCTCCCTGGTACAGCTCGAATCCGAAGAGCTTCTCCGCCTCCTCCCGGGGGAGAAACTGAGTGTCCACTGCGGTCATCTCCATCACCCTGCGGTTGGCCTCCAGCTCAATGGCCTTCAGCTCCGCCTCGGTTATGCGCTTGTAATGGGATATGTCCAGCCGGGCCCGCTCTTCGCTCTTCTGGGCTCCCGCCTGCCAGACATGCCGGCCCAAGATCCTCTTGGCCGAGTCATGCACCAGATGGGTGGCGGTGTGGTGCCTGGCGTGGGCCAGGCGTCGGCGCATGTCCACCTTTCCCGCAACGCGGTTGCCCTTCTGGAGGCCTGCTCTGGCCAGCTTGTGCAGGACCGCGTCCCCGGACTTCTGCACATCCACCACCGGAAACTCCTGCCCCGCCCGCTCCAGGGTGCCGTGATCTGCCGGCTGGCCTCCTCCCTCCGGGTAGAGCAGAGTCCTGTCCAGCACCGCCCAGCCGTCCGCAGTGACATCCAGAACCATGGCCTCAAATGCCTGGTCGAAGGGATTCTCATAGTAGAGCAGCTCCGTCTTTCCCGGCACCACTACTTTAGCCTCATCTTCCGCCTCGGCCTTGATTCTCTTTTTGGCCACAAGGCTGTAGAAGTTGTCCGGCAGCTCTACGCTCGCCCCAATCTCCTCCGCCGAGGCCCTGGCTATCTCCGGGGGAATGCCGTGGGTGTCGTAGAGGGCAATCATCTCCGCTAGCGGCACCGGCTGCCCTAATTTCTTGAAGTGCTCGGCGCTCTTTCGGACCAGGCGCTTGCCCTTCTCCAGGGTATCGGCATACTTCTGCTCCTCCTGGGTCAGTATCTCCCTGACGGTGACAAATCTCTCCTCCCAGTCGGGATAGTCCAGGCGGGAGATCTGCATCTCCACCAGATCGGCTATAGGCAGAGAGAGGCCAAGCTCCTTCATCAGCCGCAGAGCCCGTCGTATGACCAGGCGGGCCAGGTAGCCGGATTTGACATTGGAAGGTATGATTCCATCTCCCAGCATATAGGCCAGGCAGCGGGTGTGGTCCACCACGGCGTAAACCCTCTCCATGGGCTCGATAGCCCTCTCCAGCTTCTCCGGGCTGGTCCCTATGCTTGCTGCGATCATTGCCCGCAGGTCCTTCATGCTGTACTCGTCCAGATCCACCATGCCCGCCAGACGGGCGTTCTGGGCGAAGATTTCAGCATACTCCGGGTCGCGCAGGTCGTGCTCCACCCCGGCCAGATCGGATACCTTTCCCACCAGATCGGGGAATATGGCATCATAGATGGTGGGCGATCCGGTCGAAGCCCATACAAACCTCTCCAGGCCGTAGCCGGTGTCCACGATGTAGTTGTTCATCTTCTCATAGGACTCACCCTTGATCTGGATGGCCCCGCCAGCTACAGCCTTGAGATCCATGAAAACCAGGGTGGCCAGCTCCAGGCCCCCCACCATGACCTCCACGCTGGGCCCGGCATTTCCTCCCCCCGCCCAGGGATTTTCTTTGTATGTCACTGCCAGGGGGTCCATGCCCAGGCCAGCAAGCAGCTCGTCGCATAACCGGACCGTCCGGTCCTTCCAGTAGATCTCCCTCTCCCTGGTGTTGAAGACATGATGGGCCATCATCTCGAAGGTGGTCAGATGCCTCCCGCTGCGGCCTACTGAATCCAGATCGTCCAGCCTGATGCAGGGCTGGCTGATGGTGAGGGGATTGGCGGGAGGAGGGACCTGCCCCGAAGTGACGAAGGGCTGAAAATCGGCGATGGAGGCGATGGTGAGGTAGATGTCATCCCGCCAGCGGGCCACCACCGGATATCTCCGGATCCGGGCGTGTCCCCGAGCCTGGAAGAAGCTCAGATAGTGCTCGCGCATCTCATCCAGTGTGTGCCTACGCTTGAATATGGGAGTGCCTATGAAGGTGTAGGGATCGCAGGGAGGGTCCCCGCAGGTCTTCCTCTGGGCGTCTCTGCTCCAGAAGAATTTGCCGCATTTCTCGCACTTCTTGCGCCGGAATCCCTCATCCACGAAGAAGTCCAATCTATACTCATCCTCGGAGAACATAATATATCAGCTTGTGAGGGGGAGAGATGAGACAGGATTGCTAAAAGGCTTTCCAAAGGCAAGAGAACAAAGATAGAGGCATCTGCGATATAGGGAGCCAAAAAGATGAAAATAGCGATGGATGGGCCAGACCATCCGCGCTCTCTTCTGCCCGGAACCCCCGCTAATTGACCCTCAAGACCTTGAGCAGGGATACAACCGGCACTCCGGCTATCTCTTCGACGCCCTTCTTGTCGATCAGCACGGCAATGGCATTGATCTGGGCCCCATGCTCATCCAGATACTCCACTGCCTCCTCCAGGGTCTTTCCCGAGGTCACCACATCATCTACGATGATGCACTCCCGGTCCATAACGCTGGAGAAGTTAGCGCTCAGGTTGCCCTTCGCCCTGCCGCTATCCTGGGTCAGCATCTGCTTGCTGGGGGTGTAGACGGCCAGGTCGGCTGCCAGGCTGTTGGCCACCATGCTGGCCAGAGGCAGGCCGGAGAGCGCTATGCCCACAACCACATCCACGCCGCAGTCCTTCTCATCCAGAGTATCATAAATGATATCCGAGAGGGCTTCAGAGACGTGGCTGAGCCGGAAGGCGCTCTTGCCGATCATGGACCAGTCGACAGATATATCCTTGGGGCCGGGGGATGTGCTGGCCTTCTCGGCATGGGTCAGGAGCCAGGTAACTGTCTCCTCGGAGATGTTGAGCTCTTCCGAGATCTGGCCTTCCACCAGGCCTTCCGCTTTCAGTTCTGCTGCCTTCTTCATCAAAGTCTCAATATTCTTCATTTTATATGCACCTCTTCTTCCTGGGGGCAGGAGTTCCGCAATCAGGACAGACTTCACCCTCAAACCTGCTGCCGCAGCCCCGGCACCTCTGGATATGCTTTCTTATCCGTTTTATTTTGGGCTGACCGATGGGCTCGACCTTCAGGCCGAGGTGAAGGGCTACATTTTGCAGAGCATAATCGTCTGTAGCCAGAATGCTGCGATACTCCAGGGCTTTTGCCAGCACATCCAGATCGGCCTTCGATAGAGTCCTCAGGTCTCCCGTCTCCCGGGCTGCATTCTCCGCTGCCTTTCGGAAGCTGGCCAGGGGGCTCTCCACCCGGACATCGAAGATGGCAAGCAAGGACCTGGTCCTAATATCCTTGAGCTCCCCCTCCACCGCCGGGACGGTTATAAGATCCCCCTCTGGCCTCTTGCCCCAGATGAACACCGAAGCATCGGCTACGACATACACATACACAGGCTCTTAAAAGTTATAGTACTTGGACTTTTCCCGGACCAAAACGCTATTATCATATAATGAAATCCAGGGGAAGGATGGCCAAGAAAGATAAAAAAGCCGGCAACAAGAATGATCGGCGGCTGGCTCCGGCAGGGCCGGAAAAACCGACTGAGAAGGCCGCCAAGCTGCCGCCCAAGGCTAAGCCTTCCAGTGCTGCCGAGCGCAGAAAGAATCGAATTGACGGCATAGTCAAGACCGTATATCCATCCATCCTGGGCACAGCAGCGGGCTTTGCCTGCTACCACGCTGGCGAGGCATTGGCCCCGTATCCCTGGCATTTTGTGATGCTGTCTATTATTCTGATCACATTTCTCATTCAAAAGCACACCTATAATTTCCTGAATATAGATGCAAACAGCTTCAAGACCAAGGACTGGTTTTATGTGGAGTTCATGGTAGTCGACCTCTGGCTGGTCAGCTGGACCCTTCTTCTCAATTGAGGTTATATCATGAGGATTGCCATCATCAACCGCGACCGCTGCCAGCCCCGCAAGTGCTCCAAAGAGTGCGAATACTTCTGTCCCCCCGTGCGCACCGGGGACGAGACCATAGTCTTTGTGGACGGCAAGCCGCTGATCACCGAGAACCTTTGCGTCGGCTGCGGAATATGCGTGCGCAAATGCCCCTTTAAAGCCATCAGCATCACCAACCTGCCGGAGGAGATGGAGGACCCGCTGCACAGATACGGTCCGAACGGCTTTGCCCTCTATGGCCTTCCCGTGCCTGTGAACGGGCGAGTCACCGGCCTATTGGGCCCCAACGGCATAGGCAAGAGCACTGCCGTATCCATACTCTCAGGAGCTTTGCGGCCCAACCTGGGAAGGAATGCCTCCTGGGAGGATGTCTTCCAGAGGTTCTCTGGAAGCGCCCTGGGCGACTATCTGAAGCGGGTGGCCGATAAAGGGGTCCGGACCTCTTACAAGCCCCAGTATGTAGATCGCATTCCCAAGAGCTATTCCGGCCTGGTCAGGGGACTATTGGAAAAGACTGATGAGCGTGGCGCTCTCTCTGATCTGGTAGCAAGGCTATCCCTGGACGGTCTCCTGGACCGGGAGATATCCAGCCTCTCCGGAGGGGAGCTACAAAGGGTGGCAATAGCCGCTGCTGCAGCACGCGATGCCAGCTTCTACTTCTTCGATGAGGTCAGCCCGTACCTTGATATCTACCAGCGCATCAATGTGGCCCGCATCCTGCAAGAGTTGGCCCGCGATCGGGCGGTGATGGTGGTGGAGCACGACCTAGCTCTCCTCGACCTGCTGGCGGAGAACGTCCATCTCATATACGGCATGCCTGGGGCCTACGGCGTCATCACCCGACCCAAGGGGGTGAGGGTGGGCATCAACCAGTACCTGCGGGGCAACCTTCCCGAGGAGAATGTGCGCTTCCGGGATACCTCCATCAGCTTTGAGGTTCATGCTCCCAGGCTGGAGAAGGAGATCCCCACCCTGATAGCCTATGATGCATTCGCCGTCCAGTACTCCTCCTTTTCTCTCCGGGCCGAGCCCGGCATAATACGCCGGGGCGAGGTGGTGGGCATAGTGGGGCCGAACGGCATAGGCAAGAGCACATACATCAAGGTGCTGGCCGGTGTGGAAACGCCCACATCAGGCAGCTTCGAGAGCCAGCTGAAGGTATCCTACAAGCCCCAGTACCTCAAAGCCGACTCCGATGTCACAGTGCAGGGCCTGCTCCGGGGGATAGTTCATGACTTTGACAGCAGCTACTACCAGACCGAGATCCTGCGGCCCATGGGCCTGGATATGCTCATGGACCAGGCCTTGACTGAGCTTTCCGGGGGGGAGCTGCAGAGGGTGGCCATAACCGCCTGCCTCAGCCGTCCGGCGGACATCTATCTCCTGGACGAGCCCTCGGCTCACTTGGATGTAGAGCAGAGGATGATGGCGGCCAAGGTGATGAGACGCTTTGCCGAGTCCTCGGAGAAGACGGTGCTGGTGGTGGACCACGACATCTACTTGATCGACCTCTTGGCGGAACGGCTGATGGTCTTCGAGGGCCAGCCGGGACAGCTCGGCACAGCCCACACCCCCCTGGAGATGAGGGAGGGCATGAATTCCTTCTTGAAGGCGATCAATATCACCTTCCGTCGCGATGAGGAGACCCGTCGTCCTCGAGTCAATAAGCCGGACTCACGCTTGGATCGGAGCCAAAAGGAGCATGGCGAGTACTACTATCCCATAGAGGAGAGCTGAAGAGGCTGATCTCAGCGAGCTGCCCTGGCCGATGGTCTCCCTCACTCTCCAGCAGCCTGGAATTGGCCAGGAAGAGCTTGCCCGGCTTTTAAGAGAGGACTGAGATACGGGTCATCTTCGCGGGCAATTTAAGCGAGAGCTCTTCCGGATTGCTGATCGCACCCTATTGATACCCTGAATTTTCTGGCTCAGGCATCACTTTATTTTCCAGCAAGTGCAATATCTCCCCGATGCTCGGCCTTAGTGCGCCAGGACAAAACGGGGGGAAGGTTGGCGAGAGGTCCTTTCGAGAGACGGTTCAGTTCTACATGATCGACTTTAAAACCCCCCTGGGAAAGGCCATCGACATCACAATCATCGCCCTGAATCTGATTGCAGTCTCCATCTTTGTGCTTCATACCTATGATCTCTCCTTGCGTCAGCAAGATATGCTCTGGAGGCTGGAGATCGCTGTGGTGGCGGTTTTCATCCTCGAATACATTCTCCGGCTCTATGGAGCGCCTCACCGTGGCAGTCACATAAAGGATGCCTACAGCTTAATCGATCTGGCAGCCATAATGCCTACCCTGATCCTCATGGTTATGCCGGCCTCCTCCTTCGTTTATGATATCCGGTTCATCCAGATTCTTCGGGTTTTGACCGTATTCAGGATATTCCGGTTCCTTCGTTTTGTCTCAAAAAGCCATATGCTCTTTGGAATCATAAGCCAGGGGAGGATAAACATTGCCCGGCTGGTCTTCAGCATCTTCATATTCTTCTTCGTCTATTCCGGCATATTCTACTTTGTGGAAAGTCCCTTAAATCCCAAGGTGAACAACTTCGGAGACGCCTTTTATTTCATAGTGGTGGCCGTCTCAACTGTGGGCTTCGGAGATATCGTGCCGGTCACAGGGATAGGAAGGCTGACAACTGTGGTCATGATCATCTCCTGCATCATCCTCATACCCTTTCAGGCAGCCAGGATCTTCCGGACCTGGATTTCATCAGCCAGGGAAAAGAGGGTTTTTATCTGCTCCGGCTGCGGGCTGGACCGGCATGATGCCGATGCCAGATACTGCAAAGCCTGCGGGGAGACTCTGGACGGAGCAGAAGAGGATGGTTCAGGTAAAAGAAGCTGATTGATCATTGAGCTCATCCTTTCATCCTCGATCCTCCCGGCGGCAGGAACTGCACAATCTGATCCACCGAGGCCACTGACTTCAGAAATGTCCTGTCCTCCACCTTCTCAGAAAAGAGCCGGTAGATCCTCTTGGCCAGGTCGTCGGCATTCAACTCCCCTGGCTCTATCTCCACCAGGGGATCGGCCCTGGGCTTGACCGCAGTGACCGGTCCGCCTATCAGAATGCCCTCCGATATTCCCAGAGCCAGCCCCAGGGCGGTGTTCTTGAAGTAGGTCCTCTCCCCCCGAATAACAAAGGCGCCCTTCTTTAAAAACTGGCCCGGCTCAGCGGTCTGGCTGACCTGATCTCCTTTTATCATATAGCAGTCCGCCGCGGCCAGACCCGCTTTCCAGGAAGAGGAATAGCTCACGGCAAAAATCGCCGCCTCCTGCAGACTGCTCTCAGGCACGGCCCTGCCCTCGGTCTTTATGACGGTCAGCGGCGCTCCCGGAGCATCGGTATGCAGAGCCAGGTCCCTCCGCTCCAGATATCTGGCATAGATCTCCTCGTTGCTCTCTGCGTCTCTTCCGCCCAGAACCAGAAATCCGTCCGAGGTGAAAAACCAGCGAAACCTCTCATACCACTTGGGCTTTCTCCGCCGCACCACCGCAGCAGGCCGGGCTCTCCTGGGGGCGGAGGCTCCCGCCCTGAGCTGCTCGGTTATGGCCATGGCCTCCCTTGCCCCTGCCGCCTTCCGGGAGAGTTCCTTAGCCCGCTCGTAGTATCTCTGGGCATTCTGGGCCACGGTCAGGGCGGCATCGATCTCCAGTTCCGTCTCCTCCAATAAGACCCGCATCTTTCCCCGGCCGTCTAGGCTGAGTATTGCCTTGGCCTGAGGCAGGCCGCTGCTGCTGATCTTCTCCCAGATCTGGTTATAGGAGAAGCCCTTTTCCCTGGCCCCGGCTACCACCTGCAAGATGGCCTCAACGCTGCCGTAGATCTGATAGATGCGCTCTCCCTTGGCCATCAGCTGGCTCTCCTGAGCCTCGAAGTCCGCCACAGCCGCCCTCTGCAGCTCAATTCTCTTCTCCAGTGGATCCTTCTTCGCCTCTTTGGGCTCCGCTTCAACAAAAAAGGTATCCATCGCCTCGCTCAATGTAGGATAGCGCCGAACTTCCAGGCCCTGGTAGATCTTGAGCGGCCGGGGAAGGACATCCACCGGCACGCCTGCATCCAGGACTATGTGAGGATCCAGGCTTTGATCCGAGAAGACCTCTTGCAGGGCTTGGTGCACCCTCTGGATCTCCCCATCATCCAGATCTATGGCCGGCTTGTTCTTGTCTATGCCTGCCACCAGGCAGACCTCCTCAGCATAGGTCCCGCTCATATTCAGCCCCCTCACCAGGGATCGGACCAGATCCTGGCCAGCGGCAGAGAGCCAGGCGGAAAGATCGGGGATGGATATGTGGCGGGGATCGAGCTGGCCGGGATGGTATAGGTACTTCTCCCCGGCGGCCATCTTGCTGCCCC
>Ga0302252_1000809_pt1 | contig 22533 bp, 19 predicted proteins | sample AAG_RA_Leu_MG_FD_193511 | JGI IMG/M metagenome (GOLD analysis project Ga0302252, IMG submission 193511) | Enriched activated sludge microbial communities from anaerobic digester in WTTP, New Holstein, Wisconsin, United States - AAG_RA_Leu | ecosystem: Engineered > Bioreactor > Anaerobic >...
TTCCTCTTGCCGTTAGAAGTTAGGGAAACACCTATATGAGTTTTGATGAAGTCTTTGTTGGAAAGCTCCTCATTGTTAAACAGGGTTATGGCTACGGAATCCGCAATGAGGGGGCGGAACTCTTCCATCATATCTAGTGTCGCGTCATTAATTAAATGTCGTAAAGTATAAGATGTATTAGCTCATATTCTATCCTGGAGAATAGGATATGAAGAAGTATATCGTTACGTTAACTGAAGAAGAACGCAAAACTCTCAGTGACATTGCATCAAAGGGAAAGCAGAGATCACAGAAAATTCTAAATGCATTGATTTTGCTGGGTTGCGACAAAGGCGATTACCAAACAGAACACTCGACCAATGAAGAAATGTCTCGTGTGCTTCAAATCAGCATGAGAAAGATCGATCGCGTGAAAAAGCGATTTGTCGAAGGAGGTCTCGATGCTGCACTTGATAAAAGGACAGGGAACCGCATCTATGCCAAGAAAACCGATGGGGATTTTGAAGCCCATTTGATTGCATTAAGCTGCAGCGAGCCGCCAGAAGGTTTCGCACGGTGGTCTTTAAGGCTACTGGCTGATAAAGTCGTTGAGCTCAACTATATTGACAGCATTTCCCATGAGACTGTGAGGCGAATTTTAAAAAAAACGAGATCAAGCCTTGGCAACAAAAGGGATGGGTGATTCCACCAGATCAAAACGGTAGCTTTGTCGCGAACATGGAAATGGTGTTAGACGTATATAAGCGACCTTTTGATCCGCTTCATCCAATCATATGCATGGATGAGTCTCCAAAGCAACTGATATCTGAAACAAGAAAACCAATTCCTGCCTCGCCCGGACGGTCTGCCAAATATGATTATGAATACAAACGCTGCGGTATGGCCAATATCTTTCTTGCCTGCGAGCCATTGGCGGGGAAGCGCATGATAAAGGTCACTGAAAGAAGGACTGCGTTGGACTGGGCTGGCTTTATAGAAGAGATCGCTGCTCAATATGAACAAGCAGAAAAAATAACATTAGTGATGGATAACCTCAACACCCATAAACCAGGATCATTTTATGAGAAGTTTCCGCCAGAAAAAGCAAAGGCGTTATGGGATAGGTTTGAGTTCGTGCACACTCCAAAACATGGCAGCTGGCTGAACATAGCTGAAATAGAACTAAATGTGCTTTGGGGACAATGTCTGAACAGAAGAATCGACGATATTGAAACTGTTAGGAAAGAAGCAGTGGCATGGCAAGATATCAGAAATAACAAAAATGCAAAGGTAAATTGGCAATTCGCTACTGCCGATGCCAGAGTTAAGCTTTCTCGTCTTTATCCGACGTTAAATAGTTGACGCGACACTAGGTCGTAATCCAGATGTTGGAACCTGGTGAGATACTCCTGATGTATCGCCTCTGGGTCAAGGTCCTTGAAGAGATCTGGGTGGAACCACTTTGCCATATAGGCGATGCTCAGGAAGTATCTTCCTCCAAAGAATACGTCTTTGGATAGAATATAGACATTGTCGTTTTTGATAGCAGAGACATTAACCAATTCGGGGCGGTCCAAGATCCCTTTTCTTATCTCTTCAAACTTGGTTATATTACCCTTTTCCAGAGAATAGCCGCCAATTTCAGTGATCTTCCATACGATGAACTGAGGATCTCTTTCTACCAGTGCTTCTGGATCGACTGTTGCATCCCCCTCCATATCTTCGAAGATGTTTTTTCCTCCAGCCATGACTATTAAATTATGTGGAGTTGAACTAAAACCGCCAGTTCGATAGAATGTACTCGCAGCGCCATTGCTTTCATATATTCTTGGTTTCTCTTCTTCAGGTATATCTTTAACAATATTCTGTATTTTATCCATATTTTCGTTGTACCAATTAGTGAATTCCTTAGCCTCTTCGACATTCCCTACTATGTATCCGAGCTTCGTGATATCTTCTACGCAAGTTTCGGGTTTGTAGCAGTCTAGACCTATCACATTAATTTCGGGATTAGCCGTCTTGATTGTCTCGTTGATGGTCTCATAGTCAGCCCGTCCCCCATAATAGATGACCAGATCCGGATTTAGACTAAAAACTTTTTCAAAATCTGGTGATGACGCCGATCCAACACATTGAATCTCCTGAAATTCTGGGAAGTAAGACTTCTCCCTTATGGCTGCGTCACTAACTCCAACAATCCTGTCTGAGGCTTTAATCGTCTTTAATGCTTCAGCAGCGTTTCTGTTTAGTGGGATGATCTTCTCTACAGGCATCTTAATAGTCACAATCTTGCTTGCAGAATCCAGAAGGACCAGCTTCGTTTCCTCTCCGCTTATGATCTTTTCTACCTGTTCTACGTCCAAGGGATCTATTATTCCGTCGTAATTGGCATCGCTTAGATTAGTGGCCGCATTTGCTCCCTTGATAATTCCCTCCACATATGCGATGTCCTTCTCGTCTATTGTCCCGTCCATATTTGCATTGCCGAAAATTTCCAGGGTGTAGTCAGATGCGCCCGCAGATCCAATTATCAGCGACACGCATAGCATCACTAGTGTGCAGTCTATCCTTCTCACTTTAGCCACCTCTTAACCAGCTGTAAGCCAAGCCGATCGCCATCCTGGCGTCAATACCTTACCATAGTTGAAACCGCTATGGCAGTTTGCTTTATCAAATTTAATTGTTATAACGCAATCTAATTTGTTTTAAACCGATGTCGTACATAAATCTGTTGGTTGTATCAAAAAAATATGGTCAATTGTCTCGATAAGGCATCAAGCAGACTGCCGTGCTAGGGTTTTCTCTCTGAATAGATCCTCAACCTCTCTATTGATCTCGTTTAGCTCCTCATCGGATAACGGCTCAGGAACAGCTTTTTTCCGGTTTTCGACTATGGCTTTTCCGATCTTCTTGAATGTTTCTGCAATATTCGAATCCGGTGCATACTCTATTACGGTTTTGTGGTGGATTTCAGACCTCGGAATGAGATCGTTCATGGGCATCCTTCCCACGACCTGGCTTCCCAGCCTTCCAGCAAATCCGTCGATTATAGACGGCTCGTCCACGACGCTCCTTCCGTTGTAAATTATGCCGCCCAAGAGGACCTCGCCCCTCACCGCAAAGCGCCTAATTCCCCTGCAAATGTTGTTTGCGGCGTAGATAGACATGGAGTCGCAGGTCGTGACAATGTAGACATCGTCAACCAGGCCGTTTCTCAAAGGCATTGCAAAACCGCCGCAAACCACGTCTCCCAAAACGTCGTATATCAGCACATCCAGGTCAAGGTCGTCAAAGGCGCCAAGACGGGCCAGCATCTCGGCTGCAGTGATAACCCCACGGCCGGCACAGCCAATGCCAGGTTCGGGCCCACCGGACTCGGCGCAATATACGCCGTTAAATCCGACGAAAACAATCTCTTCCAGCTTCATCCTACCAGGGCCCTTTTCACGAAATGCATCCAAAATAGTCGGAATTCTTTTTCCAATTATGTTGCGGGTCGAATCAGCCTTTGGATCGCATCCCACAACCATTACGCGTTGGCTGTTTTCCGCCAAAGCTACCGCTATGTTTGAAACCATTGTGGACTTTCCAATCCCACCTTTGCCGTATACGCAGAACTTTCTCATTGTGACATCATCTCTTGATAACTAAAATTATTTCTGGATTTGCCGTCGAACCCCATCACGGAATTGATTATGCTCTCAGTCAGATAAGCCGCTCCTCTAAATCCGGCATAAGGAGCGTAGTCGCACATGCAAACCTGATCGAATACCGGATAGACGAACCTCATGAGAGGAATCTGAAGCTCTCTGGCCAGTCCGCGCTCAAAGCTGCTCCCAAAGAGCATCATGGTATTGGAGTTTCTTACATTTTCTTCAAATGATGAGCGATCTTCCTCAAAACAAGATTTAACCTCTATCTCAAATCCCAGCTCCCTTTCCAGGAAGTCGGCCATTGGATTGCAGCGAAAATCGCCAGTAACCGATACACTAGTGCCGTACATTTCATGCAGATAGAGGTATGTCCTTTCAAATGGCTCCAAATCAAGATATTTTTCCCCGCCGTATTCCACGCCCAGATTCCCGCATAACGCCTCCGTAAACTTCATAGATCCCTCAAGGCCGTAGGGATAATCGACCTCGATATAGGGTACGCCGAATTCGTTTTTCATATATTTTGCCAATTTTGCTCCCTGACCCATCACGACGTTCAGCTCCGCAGCAGGAGCAGCACAAAATTCTTCGAGGCTGCACATCGATATCGTGCTGTTCACGCCGATACCCAGAGCTTCTATGATCCTCTTTATCTCCTTCAAATCCGCATGGACCTTGAAATCATCGGGGCAAAGGCCAATCAGGTTGACTGAACGCTTTTTTACATTGCACTCCTTCATCAACGATCCGAGCTTCAAGAGGGCATCCTCGTACCCGTTTCTCATGGACCCTTTGTAGCCTGCTGCCTCCAGCCACAACACATCCTTCTTCAGCGAGAGAGAATCGATCACCGACTGAACGTCGTCCCCGATTATGGAAGGAACGTCCCCTGATATGACCACCAGCAGCGGCGCGTCGTAAGTCTTGTCTGCAAGCCTCAGGGCCCTTTTGAGGGCCTCTTCTCCTCCAAAAACTATCTCCCTCTCATGCACGACAGTGCAGGCATGTCTGATATCAGGCTGCGAAGAAATGTTATTGAACATGCCCACCCCCCAGTTGCATCCCACAGGGACGTGGTTAAGTACCACAGCATCGGTTATTCCTGAGCAGGCCCGAAAGGCTCCAAAGAATCTCCCGCCATCCATTCTAGCAGCCTCCAGAGGAGGTTGCCCTCCATATGCCGTGCCACATGCCTATGGAGGACGAGATTCTCGGATCATCGAGCATTGGATAATAAGGAGAATTGTATTTGAGTCTGGAGACAATCAGGCGGCGATCATTTATTTGCGGTTTATTTATTTTCTGGACCAAATGTCTCCCTAGCTCAACGATAACGCTGAAGCTGGTTCTATAGAGCAAATTGCACAGCAAAGACATGTCCAATACGGGTATTTCACTGACTTTTTCATGAATGGGGGATGTTATGAACTCGCCCAATACGTAGTCCACTTCCTTAGACACCTTATGTAACTCCTCTGCAGAAGGATCGATCAATACCTGAAAACCGGGGGTCATTTCATCAAATATGCCGTACATGTTCTTCATCATCATATCTCGAGTCTCTTGAGATACCTTCAGGCGGTTGAGCACAAGAGAATCGATGCAAATATATTTAATAGGAAGCATGAGATCGTTAAGGTATACCTTCATGCGGTGGGGATTGAATATCAAATTCTGGGATAATATGGCGAAGCTGTGTCCGGAAAGAGTTCGTCGAATTTTGGCCAGATCTTTTGCAGCTCTCTTCTTTTCTACATCGATTACAGCTTCGGCCTCGCCATCCAGGCCGAGCCTTGACCCCACATCCTGCAAGAATCTCGCCGTGCCTTCGATTCCGGAGTTATGGGGCCACTTCTTTATCTGGTCTGTCCCGAATTCATCCCTCATATAGGCTGCCCACTTGTCGGTTCGGGACCTTGCTATGTTCAGCTGGGCGGCAGGAGCCTGCCTTATTCTCTCAACTGTTGTGGTGGGAAGAACCGCATTTATGCTGACTCCCATCTGGCCCAATATGCGTCCGACCTCCTGTAGTTCGAGGTTGAAGCCATAGGTGTATCTTCCATTCGATTCAAGGTTAACCGAATTCTCGATTACATCCTGCTCTTCCATCAGCTGCTCAGCGAGAGATGCCAGCATATCCACCTGGCCGCAGCCTCTGAAATCAAATTGTTGGGAAGTGTTTTTCCATGAAGTAGCCACATACTGCATTATGGAGTCGATGGAATCGTGGTCTCGATGGGCAAAACCCTCTGAGGGCACGAAAACCAGGTTGCAGGGGATATCGTCTTTGACATCCCTGATAATACTATGCACATCTTCTCCCATCAATCCCGATATACAGGTGGGGAGAACTACAATCAACTTAGGACGATATCGATTGTAGACATCGTATATGCCATGTCTAAGCTTCTCTTCTCCCCCATAGATGATGTCCTCCTCCACCAGGTTGGTGCAGGCCATAGTATAAACAGGGGAATAGAGCTTGCGCGGGCTCAGACGCTGGTGAAAGGCACATCCGCTAACTCCGTGTATCAGGGGAAGCGCCCCCTCTATCTCTGAGACAACATAGACGGAGCCGGATAATTTGCAGTCGATTCCGTGGTAGTGAGCTAATCTCGATGTGCATCCATGTATATCCAGGAAGGTCCTATCTGATAAAAGATTGTACCGTATGTCATCATAATCGCCGTTTCGCCTAGGTGCATCATTTTGCCGAGATCCGTCATCTTCAGCTTCGTTAGATATGCTTAAATCAGCCTGTTTCATCAAATCACCATGAAAGACGCCGCTTGATCGTTTGCTTCTAAAAAGGTGTGGAAAGGGGCATTTCACTGCCCTTTTCTACAGCCTGGATTCATCTGGATATGCAAATGTGCCCTGCTTGTACACATCGAAGTCCAGTCCCGGGCAGTATTTATCAATGAACTCCTGATGCATTGCCAAAGTGTCTAATTCCTCAAACAGCTCCGGGTGCAACCACTTGGCTATGTACGCCACAGCAATCGGATGATCGAAGCCGTAGGAAAGCCCTTCGTCGATGATGTAAACCCTGCCTTCCTTGACGGCAGTAACATCGGCAAGCTCGGGCCGGTTCAAAATTTCGTCTCTGGCGTCCCTCATGACCGAGAAGTTATCCGCAGGATACCCGACACCGTCTCTTAAATACTTAATTATGATCTCAGGATTCCTCTCAATCACCGATTCGGCGTCAGCCTCTAGATAGCTGGGCGAATCCTGAAATATATTCCTTCCTCCTGCTATCTCAAGGAATGTTTGAACTCCGGATCCATTGCCGCTGGTTTTATACTTCCCAGATGATGATTCCACATACACCTTGGGCTTTTCTTCATCGGATAGAGCTTCCGTTTGATCCTCAATGGTTTTAATATATTTGTTCTCAAAGTTGTCTAGATATTCTTCTGCAACATCCCTGCTGTTTAGTATATAGCCGAGCTTTGTCGTTTCCTCAGCAAAGGAAAAGGGCGTCTTGGATGTGAAATCAAGTCCCACGATCGAGATGTCGGGAAGCTCATCGTAAAGCTCCTTGGTCCATGAGGTTGCGCCCAATAGCAGGTCCGGCTGGAATTTTAATATCGCCTCTGCATTTGGGGGATAGCCGCCTATAGAAGGTAGTTCGGCTGCTTGGGGGAAGTACAATCCCTTCTCTTTGGCGTTGTTCTCAATTGCAACTACCCTGTCCAACTCGCCTAACATCCTTAATGCTTCAAAATTATATATGGATATAGAAACAATTCGTTCTACCGGCTTCTTTATGGTCACTACTCGTTTGTAGCTATCTATTATTGTCAGGTTCTCTTCGTCCCCTGCAATGATCCTTCTTATCTGATCCAAATCACTTTCATCTATTTTGCCATCGCAGTTTGCATCAGCCAGCTCTGTTGCCTCCTTGTTGCCGCTGATTATCTCTTCCACATAGGTTATGTCCATCTCGTCTACTGTATCATCCATATTAGCATTGCCGAAGATTTCCAGCGTAAAATCGGATGCAAATCCAGGCATGATTGCCAACAGCACTATCGGTGTTAGCAAAAAAAGAAATAGCAATGGCAATTTGCTCATCTAGCTCTCTCCTGGTGCTGGATAGACGAAAACGCCGTGCTCGTTTAAGTCATAATCCAACCCTTGAAATCGGGTTAAATATTCCTGGTGGATTGATTTTGGATTCAGATCCTCGAAAAGCTCCGGGTAGAACCATTTTGCCAGATACGCAACACCTATAAAATGCTGCGCCCCCCCGTACAGGTCGTTGCTGATCACATAAACCCGACCGTCCCTGACTGCAGTGACGTTGGCCAGCTCCGGCCGGCCCATGATCTGTTCCCTTAAACGGGTGAGTTCGGCCATATCATCGGATTCGTATCCGCTCTTTCCACGGGCTACAATGATTATGACATCTGGGTCGCGTTTCATCACGTCTTCCGGGTCCACTAAAGGGTAGTCCTTAAGATCACTGAAAATATTGTATCCGCCTGCAAGCACGATCTTTTCATGATACCCTGCCCCTTCGCCACATGTCATGTAAGGATCAGTCTCAGGACTGGCCTCAAAATACACCTTTGGTTTGCCATCATCCGATAGCGTTTCCACCCTTTCTTTGACAGTGTCCATTACACCGCTATAGAAATCGATGAACTCTTCAGAATCGTTTCGTCTTCCGAGAATATAGCCCATCTTTCGAATTTCGTCAATGTGATTGGATGGTCTATAGCCATCAATCCGCAGAACGGTTATGTTCGGATCTATTTCAGCGAGCTTATTTTGAATCTCATCGTAGCTGGATGAGCTGCCCACGCTCGCATAAATCCAGACGGTATCAGGATGCAGCTCCAATATCGCCTCGTAATCGGGGGATGAGACTGACCCGAGGCCTTGAGATGCGTTGAACTCCGGATAGAACACGTTATCCTCTTTCATATAAGTGCCAACGCCCACTATTTTATCCTCATCCACTTTGATTGAGCGCATAGGCTCCAGGATTGGACCCAGGAGGACAACCAACTCTCCGAGCGGCTTTTTTACTGTGACGATATTCTCCGCAGAATCTATCAGCGTAAGGGCCTTTTCCTCGCCGCTTATGATCTTCTCGATCTGATCGAGATCAAGATTATCGACTTTGCCGTCGTAGTTGGCATCGCTGAAGTTTGTGGGAGCATTTGTTCCTTTGATGATGCCATTCACGTAAGCTATATCCTCCTCATCAATGGTGTCATCCAAATTTGCATTCCCGAAGATGCTAAGCGTACTGGATGCAAATCCAGGCATGATCGATACCATCATTACCGATGCCATGAACATCGGCAAAAAAGATGCAATTTTCATTTATCATTCCTCCAATGGTGGGTAGACGAATACGCCGTGCTTATCCAGGTCATAATCCAGATGCTGGAATCTGGTCAGGTATTCCTGATGAATCGCTTTTGGATCGAGGTCTGGGTAGTCTTTAGGATAGAATATCTTGGCAAGATAAGCTATGCCTATGAAATGCTGAGAGCCCATTATTAAATTGTTATAGAAGGCATAGACCTTGTTATTCTCCACCGCGGTTATGTCGTTCCAACCAGGGCGATTTAAGACTTCATCTCTAATATTCTTTACTTTGGCCACGTCATCGCTTTCATAGCCACCAACGCCAGGCAGCGTGTATCCCCATATCTTAATAACGGTGCCCGGATCCCTAACAATGACATCTTCATCAGAGACCTTTGGGTGCTGAACGAGGGCATCAGAAAATATATTTCTGGCATTTGCCATCAATAAGTTCGGCTCAAAGCCAGCCCCTTGAGCACATGTCTCGTGATCGTCAGAACCTTCCATGTAGACTCGTACCTTATCATCTTCAGAAAGAGAGCTGCCATGAGATTTTATCGGATCCAGTACCTGATTATAGAAGTCAACGAACTCCTTTGCCTCTTTCTCCCTGTCCAGGATCATGCCTAATGATTCCATCTCGGTTATAAAATAGGGTTCTTTGTAACCATCCATGCGAATCACTGTAATATTGGGATCTGCCGATTCCAGCGTGGATTGTAGGCTGTTGCAGCTTTCATTAGCACCAGTGGCATAAAAGATTGCTGCATCAGGATTGAGCTCTAAAATGGCCTCCAGGTCTGGGGATGAAATAGTCCCTATAGATGGAAGATTGCTGATTTCCTGGAAGTAAACCGGATTTTCTTTAATATAATCATCTATGGCGACCAGCTTATCCTGAGCATTCAAGGACCTGAAGTTCTCGGCCATGCTGTGGTGGACGATGACTATTCTTTCAAGGGGTTTCCAGACCGTTATCGTCCGTCCAAGGGTGTCGTTAATCGTCCTGGGGTACTTATCGTGGATTGTCCTAATTGCCTCAAACTGATCTGCAGTTATAACTCCGTTCCTTAAAGACGCCTCTGCTCCTTTGAGCTCCTCATCAGACACCTTTTTGTCTCCATTAATATCTCCAGGAACCAGGAAATCCTTTGTAAGAGCCGGCGTCGTTAAAATGTACATGCAGATTCCCACCATCAACAATTTTAATATATTTCTGCTTATACTCATCCTATTCCTCCTGTCTCTCAATTTCAGATTTTCTGTGCTTTTTCAAAGAGCTCACTCTAGCACCCAAGTTCGTCTTCACATCCGACATAACTCCTCGATCGCGGGTGTCTAATGGCAAGAGATCCTCCATCCTAGTGTTGTGCCCTCACCACATGTCAATCGATGTCTTAATCCGTTATGTTTTACTTAAATCAATTCTACTTTACTTAAGGTTTGCGGTGATACGGCTTTTATAATATCCTGAAATTCAAATTCGGTAGGAATCACAGTCTTAAAAAATCATGAAATCAAGGCAGTATCTAAATAATAATTTTATACAAAATGTTGGGAGCTATTCGTCCCCAATATTTAACTCTCCTCCAATGGTGGATAAATGAATACGCGATCTGCCATGCCGCACATCACCTCTGAATCGATGCCTCGTCATGGAAGGAATCGCTGGGGTATTACATTTTATCAATTTTAGTTGTTATAACACAATATAACTTGTCTTAATGCATAGCAATACATAAACCTGTTGGCTAAATAAGTATGTTAATTGAATTTTTCGATGGAAATATTTATCAATATCTGCCCGATTGCTTCCATAAATGATCCACCTACTGCTTAAGACCCTAGACTTCGTCTTTCCCGTCTTGGGAATGATCTTCTTAGGTCTGTTCCTGGCGGGCTTCATGATGGAAATGGGAATCGTGACTCACATATCCCGCTTTGCAAGACCCTTAGTAGAGGTGGCCCATTTGCCCGAGGCCAATGCATCTGCCTTTATCGTATCACTGGGCTCCACTGTTGCTGCAAATGGAGTTGTTGCCGGGTTTAGGAAAGAGGGAGCCTTAACGGACAGCGAGGTTATACTATGTGCAGTTATGAACGGCATACCTTTTTACCTGAGAGAGATATTCACTTACCAGATACCTATAGTCATTCCGGCCTTAGGCCTGCTGGTAGGCGGGCTCTATGGTATGGTTTTTTTGGTTACAGTTTTGGTCAAGCTCTTCCTGGTAATCCTTCTGGGACGCATTTTTTTGGAAGAGAGATCCTATGGGAGCTTCGAGATCCCCGCCATCAAGTCCGGCAACCTGGGATCTGCATCCATCAAGGCTTTGCGGGGACAAACGCGCATTTTTTCAAAGATAGCTCTGGCTTATTTCTGCATGACGCTTCTGGTTTTCTATTTAACTGACGAGGGATTCTTCCAGGCCTTTGACGTTATTCCTCTGGCAGCCCTCTTCGGACTTCCTGCAGAGATCATTGTGCCACTAACCAGCTATGTGGCCAGCCCTGTGCTGGGAATATCCCTGCTCGGCCCCATGATACATAGCGGCAGCATATCCGCAGTCCAGGCCATGATCGTCCTCATGCTGGGATCGATGTTCATGCTCCCCATCTTTGCACTGCGAACCACGGTCCCAAACTACACAGCGATTTTCGGGATGCGTTTGGGCCTTTATGTAGTGGTATTCTCCACAGGAATAAGCATCCTTGTGCGGCTTTTTTTCCTGTTGGTTTTGCTGATGATGGACTGACATTTACCAAAAGATTTATTAATCAAATTTACTAGTCTTAACTCAAATTTTGTTGATTTGAGGTGATGGTCATGAGACTCAGAAGACATCTATTGAGGGAAGCTCTAAGCATATCGATCACCTTGATTTTGCTTATGGCTGCAGCAACTGTTTTATGCGCAAGCTGTGCTGCACAGGCTGCGTCGGAGAACATAACTATTGTCGATTCGGCAGGGAGAGAGGTGGTGATTCCGCATCCTGTTAACAAAGTTGTCTTGCTCACAGCCGACAATTGCGAACTGGCGGTTGTACTGGGTGCTCTCGATAAGGTGGTGGGAGTGGAAAAAAGCGCACCCGGTTACGCAGAAATAGGAGAGATGTTCGGGAAAGCAGCAAATGCCGGGGGCAGCCAGGAGCCAGACTTTGAGAAGATTGCAGATTTGAATCCCGATGTGGTCTTGGGGTATAAATCCTCACTTGAGAATGGAGTGGCAGATGAGCTGAAAGGCATGGGAATCCCCTTTGTCGTCTGCGAGTGCAACAGAATTCAAACTTTTGAGAAAGATGTTGAGCTTATGGGCAGGATTCTCGGCAAGGAAGATAATGCAAAAGAGTTTCTTGCATTTCACAATTCCACAATGGATTTGATTGCAGAAAGGACCAGCAGCATAAGTTCCGATCAAATGACTTCTCTGTATCTTACCGGTGGCGGGACAACATTTGGCAAAGATGGCGGCATGGAACCATATTTGAGCGTTATTGGAGCAAAAAGCATTGGCTCAGAGCTTCCTGGAGAATCATCAGTTACAGTGGATCCTGAATGGGTTTTGGATCAAGATCCTCAGGTGATCGTTCATTGGATTACGAGCTCAAAAATAAAACCAACTCCTGAACCCCTCATTGAAGTGAAGGAGTCTTACTCAAACGACCCCGTTTTGAACATGACGACGGCCGTAAAGGATGGAAGAGTGCACGTCATTGGGTGGTGTTTGTTTAAGGGACTGCGGTTCTCCATAGGTCTTCTATACTGGGCCAAATGGTGTCATCCGGAGTTGTTCCAGGATATTGATCCTGAAGAGTATAACCGCGAATATGTGAAAAAATTCTTGGGTATTGATCTTGAAAATGTGTGGGCTCAGTGAGCTATTACAAAATCATACGGTTCCTGGAGATCGCAATGGGGACCATATAATCTCCGATGATGAGCTGGCCATTGCGAAAGAGGACCGGAAAAGCGGCACGATCAGCTCTGATGAGCTTATGTGATCGATCTTTGTTCCACTTTTTGCAGACGACTAACCGAAAGATTATTAAATCAATTTGACTTGCTTTAATTCAAAATAATGTGATGTGGGAAAGAGCACATCTCATGGATGTACCGGCTTCAAAATTTCAAACGATAACCGAGATAAAAATGGCGATGTCAATATGAAGAAGATCAAGATCGCATATATCAGCACAACAGGGCTTGACGTATTCCCATTAATAACAGCGCTCGAGGAGTTGGAGACAGAAAAAGGTGATGTGGCAGAGGTCATTCTCCGATCCAAAGATGATCTGGCCGATCCAAAGACCATGGACGATTTCATGAGCTTCGCAGTCGGGTCGGATCTGGCAATACTGAGCCTTCACGGCGGCAAGGCGATCCTTGGCAGTTTCGATGAGATAGCCGGTAGACTAAGAGATGCAAATGTTCCGATGTACGCCCAGGATACGTCCAAGCTGGACCCTGAGCTCATGAGCATCTCAACGGTAGGTAGAGATGTGCATACCTCGATATTCCGCTATCTTGCCTATGGGGGAAAAGATAACTCCAAGAACCTGCTCCTTTACTGCCTGAATCAATTCCTCGGCACAAGCTACGAGGTCGGCGAGCCGAAGAGGCCTCCCTGGGAGGGGATATACCACCCGGACTTTGGCTACATTGCCACGCTTGATGAATACTTCCGGAAGAACTACAAAGAAGGCAGGCCCACAATTGGTCTGTGGTTTTACAACGGCTTCTGGCAGGCCGACAACCTGAGGTTTGTCGATAGCCTGATCAGGGAGATCGAGAGAAGAGATGCCAACGTCATCCCGGTCTTTCTCTACAGCCTGAAGGATGTGGAGCTCGGGACCAAGGGCGCCGAATGGGTGATTGATAACTATTTCATGAAAGACGGGCAGCCGGTGATAGACGCCCTGATCTCCACCCTCATGTTCTCCCTTACCATGAAGCCCAGGGATGAGGAGAAGCTTTTTGACAAACCATTCTTCGAAAAGCTGGGCGTTCCAGTGATTAAGGCCATACTGACCTACAACACCGAGGAGGAGTGGAGGGAGTCATTTCAGGGTTTGAATCCGATGGATGTGAGCATGAGCATTGCCATGCCCGAATTCGACGGAATGCTGATAGCGGTGCCCGTAGCCGCCAAAAAGACAACTGAGACTGACGCGCTTACCGGAGCCAAGCTAACCAGATTTGAGCCGATCGATGAGAGGGTGCGAAAGGTCGTCAGTCTCACCTTGAACTGGGCAAAGCTGAGGCATATCCCGAATCAGGAGAAAAGGGTAGCCATAATCTTCCACAACTATCCTCCCAGAAACGACCGGATTGGCACTGCCTTCGGCCTTGATTCGCCTGTATCCGTGTACAACATCCTGCGTGACCTTGAAGGGGAAGGATACAGGCTGGAGAGCCTGCCTGAGAGCGGCCAGGTTCTGATCGAGAGCATGATTGCCAGGGTCACCAACGACAGACGCTGGTCGAGCCCCGAGATGATGGCTGAGAAGGCGATAGACCTTGTCTCCGAAGAGCAGTACAGAAAATGGTTTGAAGAGCTTCCCGGGGCTATACAGGAGAAGATGGTAAAGTCCTGGGGAAAGCCTCCAGGCGAATTATTCGCCTACCAAGGAGAGCTCATAATCCCCGGAATCAGCAACGGCAATATCTTCATTGGACTTCAGCCGCCACGTGGTTTCCTGGAAAACCCTGAAGCCATTTACCACAGCCCGGACCTTCCCATACCGCACCACTATTATGCCTATTACCGCTGGATCCGAGACGTCTTCCGGGCTGACCTGGTCATGCACATCGGAAAACATGGCTCCCTGGAATGGCTTCCCGGAAAGTCGGCAGGGCTTTCAGAATCATGCTTCCCAGACATCGCCATATCCGATCTGCCTAACATCTATCCATACATCATAAACAACCCCGGGGAGGGAACCCAGGCCAAGAGGAGGAGCTACTGCTGCATCATCGACCACCTGATTCCGGTGATGCACAATGCCGACATTTATGATGAGATGGCAGAGCTTGAGGTGATGCTTCATGATTATACTCATGCAGCATCCGAAGATCCGGCAAAACTGCCGACTCAGAGAAAGATGATCTGGGAGAAGGTTTGCGAGGCGAAGCTTGATCACGACCTGGAGACCGATGAGGAGACTGCTTTTAGCGATTTTGACAGTTTCCTGGAGAGACTGCACGGATATCTTCATGAGATAGCAGACACTCAGATCAGAGACGGTCTGCACATCTTTGGCGAACCTCCCGAAGGCTCAAGGCTGGAAGAATTTCTGGTGGCCTTGACCAGGTTGAAGAACGGAAAGGTGCCGTCTTTGAGAGAAGCTCTGGTTCATCTTCAGGGATTTGACTACGACCATCTGCTGGAGTGCCGGGGAAAGCTTTTGGACGGGGAAAGAAGCGGAGGCCATATCATCGAGGAGGTTCACGAGCTCTCGCTTAAGATCATGAAGCGGTTTCACGAGGCGGGATTCTCCGTCGACGATATCCCGTCAGTCCTATTAGAGATTGTGGGCCGCACAGACCCTGATGTTGAGGCGGTGTTAAGGTATATCGGCATGACCCTTGTGCCCAATATCGCCTCCACGACAAACGAGCTGACCAATACGCTGGTCGCCTGCAGAGGCGGATTTGTGCCGCCGGGACCTTCGGGGGCTCCTACCAGAGGAATGGCCGACATCCTTCCCACGGGCAGGAACTTCTACTCGGTCGATCCACTGGCGATACCATCACAGGCAGCCTGGAAGGTAGGCATTGCCCAGGCAGAGGCTTTGCTTGATAGATATCTGAAAGAGGAAGGCAAGTATCCCGAGAACGTTGGAATCATAGTTTGGGGCACTCCCATCATGCGCACCAAGGGAGATGATGTGGCCGAGATCCTCTATCTCATGGGCGTTCGGCCCGTATGGGAGCCGCGCAGCGGAAGAGTAACCGGCCTGGAACTCATACCCCTGCAGGACCTGAACCGACCCCGCATAGATGTCACCCTCAGAATAAGCGGCTTCTTCCGGGACGCTTTTCCGAACATCGTGACCCTCCTCGACGAGGCAGTGGAGATGGTGGCCAGCTTGAGGGAGCCGCCTGAATCCAACTATTTGGCCAGGCATGTGGCAGAAGAGATCGCCGAGAAGGTCGGCCAGGGAATCGACTTTGAGAAGGCAAAGGAGGAGGCCTGCTACAGGATTTTTGGCTGCCGCCCCGGCGCTTACGGTGCAGGAGTGTGCGATGCCATCGACTCCAAGAACTGGAAGGACGAGCACGATCTGGCAGAGATTTACATCACCTGGGGGGGCTACGCCTACGGAAAGAAGAACTACGGCATAACTGTGCCCGAGCAGTTCAGGAGGAGGCTTGGCCAGCTGGATCTGACTGTGAAGAACGAGGACTCCAGAGAGTGGGACATGCTTGATGGCGACGATTTCTACTCCTTCCATGGGGGCATGATCGCTGCAGTCAAATCAATCAAGGGGGAGCTGCCAAAGTCGTATTGCGGTGACAGCTCAGACCCGGAGCGGGTGAAGATTAGGAATACTGTCGAAGAGACCAAGCACATCTTCCGGGCCAGGATTCTCAATCCCAAATGGATCGAGAGCATGCAGCGGCATGGCTACAAGGGCGCTGGTGACATGTCAAGGATGGTGGACATTGCTTTTGGCTGGGATGCCACAGCGGAGGTTCTGGAGGACTGGATGTACGAGGAGCTTGCCAACAGGTACGCCCTGGACGAAAAGATGCAGGAGTGGCTGAAAGATGTCAATCCTCACGCTCTACTGAACATCTCCGAGCGTCTCCTGGAGGCAATAGACCGGAATATGTGGGATGCAACAGACGAGATGAAACAGAAACTGAGAGAGGTGTATCTGGAGATAGAGGGGATGATCGAGGATGACAGCGCATAGGATCGATGAGGGCATCTATCACCCAAAAGATCTGGAGGATAGGGAAATTAGCAGAGCAGCACCATCTCCACCCGGCCGAATTGTCTCCCTGACGCCCATAGCATCAGAGCTTATCTGCATCTTCGGCTGCATCGACAGGATCGTGGGACGGGATGATCATTCCACATTTCCTCCTGCGCTTGGTGAGAAACCGGCGGTTGGGAGCGGCGTTTACAGGACGATCAGCGCAAAGCGGGTGCTGGATCTGGACCCCGATATCGTGGTCACAGGCAGGCGCGTCCCGCAGGAGGAGTTTGAAAAGATAGGGTCTGCAGGTGTTCCTGTGGTCGTCATTGGGACTGGCTGCGAGCTGGAGGCTCTTATAACTAATATCCTGACCTTGGGCAAGAGAATGGCTGCTGAGAAAAAGGCGGGAGAGCTTGTAGATTTTTTGGAGAGATATGCGAACCTTATCAGGGATAGGACTGGGGACCTGAATATCGAGGGCAAGCCCCGTGTTTATAACGAGTGCGCCTTTAGAAGATATATCACCAAAACCTGTACCACTGCGGACGAGGTCATCTCTATCGCCGGGGGGACAAATATCGCCCCCGACGAGGATCTGGGCAGGCTGGAGGTGAGCGGAGAATGGGTGATAAGGAGTAATCCGGACGTGATTCTCTCTCAGGTTTCTTCTACGTCTCCGGCAACTGAGGAGACGTTGCTCGCTAAGAGGGATGAGGTTCTGGAACGGCCGGAGCTGAAAGGAACCAACGCCGTCAGAAACGGACGGGTCTACATAAGCCATCTCTCTATCAGAAGAGGGCCTCGAATGGTTGGATATCTGCTTTATTTGGCAAAATGGTTCCATCCTGAGCTGTTCGAGGATATCGATCCGGCAGCGGTGGAAAAAGATATGCTGCAGAAGTTTTACGGGCTCGATCTCGAAGGGGTATGGGCCTATCCCGAGGTATGAAACTTCGCATTAAAGGAGCTGCAAACATGAATGGCAAACTTTTGGGAGGCGCTCTCCTGGCCCTCATCCTTTTTTGCCTCTTGGGGGCCTGTGTGGGCGCGGGCGAGGGGACAGATGATATCATTACCATAGTGGACGGAACCGGAAAATCAGCAAACATATCGCTTCCCGTGGAGAGAATAGTCTCAATCACATCACGTGCATCTGAGATCATCTCTGTGCTTGGCTCTGAAGATAGGATAGTTGGGCGCGACTCGTATTCCTTCTTTCCTTCATCTCTGAAAGATGTTCCTGTAGTTGCTGAGAGCTCCTACAGTCCAAATATAGAGCTTATCCATAAGATCGATCCCGACCTGGTGATTGCGGACAGTATGCTCTCTGAAGACGATCGAAAGAAGATAGAGGCTGCGGGCATACCGGTAATCGTAGAGACTGCCTTGGACTCCACCACCATAGAGGCATTTGTGAGCCATCTTGGGATTTTGCTTGATAAAGAAGAACAGGCACAAGAGCTCATAAACTTCATCAAAAAATATCAGGATATCATAAAAGAGCGTACTGAAGATCTGAAGTCCGAGGATAAGCCTGCAGTATATATTGAGATCGGATATCCATATAGCACCATGGCTTCAGCAACGACATTCCACAATCTCACAATCGCTGCCGGTGGTATAAACATCGCTGCCGACCAGCCTATCAAATATCCAATTATGGACCCTGAATGGATCGTCGAGAGAGATCCTGATATAATTTTCAGCTATGCTACTAACACCGCTGAAGAGAACTTGACTGACAAGATGAAGGAAATTCATGACGAAATTCTCTCCAGGCCCGAATTGAGCGATGTCAAGGCGGTCAAGGAGGGCCGGGTTTATGTCCTGGGAAATCCCGTAGCATGGGGCATTCGCTCAATAGTCGGAGAGCTTTGGCTCGCTAAATGGCTCCATCCGGATCTCTTCGAGGATATCGATCCAGAGACAGTGGATAGAGAGCTTCTCGATGAATTTTTCGGTGAAGATCTAACGGAGAAGTGCGTCTATCCATGATATTCAAGATAACTTTAGTGGAGTTGAAATAGGTGACTGGCAAAGTTTTAACTGGCCTTTTCATAGCCCTTATGCTTTTGAGCTTCCTGGGGGCATGTGAGGACGCAAAGGCAGAGATGATAACCATCGTCGACGGCAGGGGGCAGTCTGTCGATGTACCGACTCCTGTGGAACGGATAGCCTCGATCAGCTCTCGTGCCTCAGAGATCATATGTGCCCTTGGCGCCTGCGATAAGATCGTTGGGCGCGACTCATACTCGTTCTTTCCACCAGCTCTTGCGGATGTGCAGGTGGTGGCAGAAAGCTCCTATACGCCAAACATAGAGCTCATCCATAAACTAGATCCTGATCTGGTAATAGCCGACAGCATGCTGTCCAACGACGATCGGAAGAAGATAGAGTCTGCGGGCATACCCGTGATTGTAGAGACCACCTGGGATTCAAAAACGGTGGCCACTCCTGTGAGACATATTGGGATTTTGCTGGATAAAGCTGATCGGGCAGAGGAGATCATCGGCTTTATAGAAAGGTATCAGGGCATCATCGAGGAACGCACTGCTGGTCTCGAGGAGGAGGATAAGCCTGCGGTCTTCTTCGAGTGGTCCAGGCCTTACTATAGCATGGGCAATGGAACGCTCTTCCACAACCTCACAGTTGCTGCAGGTGGGATAAACATAGTTGCCGATGAGCCAGTCAAGTATCCCACAATGGATCCAGAATGGCTCGTCGAGAAGGACCCTGATATAATCATTCGTTACGACTATTCCACTGAAAAAGGAAATTTGACCGATAACATGGAGAAGACGAGAGATGAGATCCTCTCCCGGCCCGAACTTGGCGATGTGAAGGCGATCGTAGATGGCCGGGTCTATATCCTCGGCAATCCTGTGGCAAGCGGCATACGCTCGGTAGTCGGAGATCTTTACCTTGCCAAATGGTTCCATCCCGACCTCTTCAAAGATATCGATCCCGAGGCAGTGCATAGAGAGCTTCTCCAAAAGTTCTTCGGCCTGGAGCCGGACGGCGTGTACGTCTATCCATGAAGGGCGTTTAGTTGAGAAAAACGCTGGTGCATGGCTCTTTATTTCCTGGGCAATGAAGAAGAGGCTGTAGCGGCCAATGAGAGGGCATGGGAGATCCTGAACCAGAGCTGCGAGAAGGACCCGGAGAATGCCAGCATAGACACCCGAAATGGGTCCAAGTCAAACTGCGGCGAACCTCGCAAATTATTGCGAGGGCTTCGCCAATGTTATGGATGTCAGCTTCTCCGGCCTGAAGACCGGATTTCCCTCGCGCCATATATATGGATGAAAAAAGGAAAAAGGATGCTGTTGACCACGAACATGAGAGTTACAAAGTACGTGATACTATCCCCTGAATGCACTGACGTCCTACCTTGTGACGTATCCACGATGATCTACGAATCAAAGCATGGCATAGAGGTAAAAGAGACTTGCTTTGGAGCCATCATCGAAGGCGAGGAGGACGCTATCGAGTCGCTGATCAAGGAGATCAGGGCCCTTGACCCAGCAGGGATTTTTATTAAGGACCGAGGATTCCTTCTGGGAGATCCCAGGCGCTGCCGAGGGGATGCCTCCGGATCTCCGTGCAAATTGCTCTGGATAACATCTGGCAGACGGAGCGGAAGCGTCAGGCCAGGCAGCTACATGATCGAGGCCGAGTCGAAGATGCTGCCCTTGATCTCCAGAGCTTTGGAGTCTATTGCCAAAGGCGAGATTTTATAAAATGAAAAAAAATGTTGCTACTAGCGCATTGTTGCTGCCTCTTCATCCCGAAGCCCGGTCCCTTCGCATATCTCGCTCTTCGGATCGGTCCATTTCTCGCTAAAACCAAGAGCAAATGCCTGGTATACGAACTCCAGGAACACATGCTTATCAAGTGACTTGTGCAAAGAGGAGAGCACCTGCATGTAATCGTGAATTCGGTGGCTTTTTCCCGAAACGGCCGCAGAAATCTGTGCGCCGTAAAGGGCCATGACCTCTGGCATACAGCTTTTGGGAAGAGTGCCCCATACGAACTTGTCCCGCAGATGGACGAGAGCCGCCACGGCTGCTACCGTGAGAGGATCCTTGATTATATTCGAGAAGCTCTTCTCGAAGAGGTCGGCGTTGTCCCTGGACAGAAACTCTCCAATTCCCTGGCACATCTCCCTGCTGTCAATTCCCAGCCTCTCCAGATGGGCCAGTGAGGAGCACTGGCCCGCAGCCGTCAGGCCGTTTTGTAGGGCGAGCGTTTCTAAGACGGCGTCGTGCATGGTGCGACCGATGAGCTCGCCCACCTTCGAGTGCTTGCCGGCAAACGATATTGCTTTTCCCCCAAGTTTTGATGCCACTGCAATCTGGTCTGTTCCAGTGCCCGTAGCAAGACCCTCTGAATATTTGGATCCAACCACTAGCTCCTGAAGGGCAGCAGTCTTGGCCTCAGTGGCGGTGATGACTGCGGTGACCATGGCGCCCGGTGTCAGCTCCCGGTTGAGGAAGATCATGGCGTTTATTGTTCCCGGTCTTCTTTCGCATTCCAGATCTATTTGTCCTTTTGCGCTATCATCCTGCGGCTCGTAATAGGTGGCCGGATCCCCTGCCCTGCCTGCATTTCCCTCCACGCCACCGGTACATACTGTCACGACCTCAAGATCGCAAAACCTCTCGATGCAGATGGCGGCGTTGTTCATATTGGCTGCAGTTCCAAGCGTGGCACACCTTTGGAAAGGCAGGTTGTGGCGGTCGGCCACTTCTCTCTTGTAATCCTCCGGACTGTCAACCGCCAGCCGGTACATCCTGGCGTTCATGTGCCCTCCTGCCGGCTCACAGGACTGGTGGTTGTAAAGATACATGAGGTCGTCATGCATCCCGCCAGCGGAACTGCGACAGGTGGACAGGACCCGGTGAGGAGTCATGAGCCTGGCATAGACTATCTTCTCCTCTCGATATAGCTCAATTCCATCATAGAACTGTGCAAGCTTCATTTTTTTGGCCTCCTTTGTGAACCATTACTGGATTTTCCAGCATTTGATAAATCCAAAAGCACGTCGTAGTCTATGTTCTCCAGGAACCTCTTCTCTCTGGAGTCCTTCGTTCCGAGCCTTGCGATATTGATGGCATCTCCAGTCGGCGGAGAAGAGAGACGGATGACCTTTTCCTGAAATCGGGAGTAGCTGCATAAAAGGCTCTCTCCAATGGCCTGGAGCCCGGCGCAGTCTCCCCATTGATTGGCGACGGCCAGATGCATCTGCTCGCTCAGCCTCGCCTCCCATATGAATCTGGATTTAGCATCGTCCCAGAGGGCAGGCACACAGAGCACGTCGGCGCCAAGCTTTGCCAGCGAGTCTGCAGCCTCCGGAAACAGGAGGTCATGGCCTATGAGCATTCCTATCCTGGCAAAGGGGAGATCATATGCTGCAAAACCGCCGTCGCCGGGGGAGGCCCAGTTCCTATCGCGCCAAGAGAGGTGGACCGCCCTGTACTTGCCCACAATTCCATCGGGACCGATCAGGACGGAGCTGTTGTAGAATCCCAATTCATCCCTCTCAGCCATGCCCAGAACGATGAAGAGATCTCTTTCACCTGCCTTTTGGGAAAATAGATCGGTGACTTTGCCTGGTATCTCCTCCGAGCAGATCTCTGCCACCTCTG
>Ga0302252_1000811_pt1 | contig 22473 bp, 22 predicted proteins | sample AAG_RA_Leu_MG_FD_193511 | JGI IMG/M metagenome (GOLD analysis project Ga0302252, IMG submission 193511) | Enriched activated sludge microbial communities from anaerobic digester in WTTP, New Holstein, Wisconsin, United States - AAG_RA_Leu | ecosystem: Engineered > Bioreactor > Anaerobic >...
CACTTTGCGCCTTTGCGTGCAATTATTTCCTCGCAATGAACACACATTAATATCACATCCAATTTAACGAGATCGACCTTGATGCCCTCAAAAACGGACACACTGTAATTTACGACGTCAAAGGCATACTGCAAGGCAATATCGACGGAAAACTGTAAAATAAACCGCATACTATTTATTCCAAAAGGCATTTGATTTTTATAAGAAAAAAAATTAATTGCCATTTATGTTGAAAAAATGCTTACGCTAACAATTAATATTCTCATATAAAATATTTTTCCTATGAAAGTCTTAATTCTTGCCGGAGGAGTGGGCTCACGTTTATCCGAAGAGACAACCACCAAACCGAAACCGATGGTGGAAATCGGAGGGAAACCCATCATTTGGCATATTATGAAGATATATTCGCATTACGGATTCAACGAATTTATTATTTTGTGCGGATATAAAGGTTACATGATAAAGGAATATTTCGCCAATTATTACCGACACATGGCAGATATGACCATCGATTTGGCTAATAACGTAACACAGTATCATTCCAACCATGCTGAACCTTGGAAAGTCACGTTGCTGGATACCGGTGAAAATACCATGACAGGAGGCAGAATAAAACGAGCCGCCCCTTATATCGGAAATGAAACTTTTATGCTGACCTATGGTGACGGAGTAGCCGATATCGATATTTTAAAATTATTGGCATTCCACAAAAGCCATAAAAAAAGCATTACGATGACATCAGTGCAGCCCGAAGGCAGATTCGGAGCCCTGAATATCGATGCGGACAATCAGCAAGTGCTCGAATTTCGCGAAAAACCAAAAGGAGACGGTGCATGGATAAACGGCGGTTTTTTTGTATGTGAGCCACATGTGCTGGATTACATCGAGGGAGACGATACCATATTCGAAAAAGAACCGCTGGAAAATCTTGCAGAGGATGGTGAATTATACACTTACAAACATCAGGGATTTTGGAAACCCATGGATACGCTCAGGGACAAAAATCAACTGGAATGGACGACATGGCCGATCTCAAGGATATCAACATAATAGGAGACATAGTTAAAGTTGAGGATCTCCCCGATCACGGGAGCATAGTAGTAAAGCCAAATGATACATCACTAGTCAACGAGATGTTCAGGACTTTGAGAAACAATCTTCTCTTTATGCTGAGCGAGAAAGAACAAAATGTGATACTCGTTACCTCTACAGTTGCCAATGAAGGAAAAACTTTCATAGCTGTCAACCTTGCCAGAAGTCTTTCACTTATGGATAAAAAGAGTATTTTAATAGGAGCAGATATGCGCAAACCAAAACTGGCAAAAGTCGCAGGGGTCCCAAAAAGAGAAATTGGCTTAAGTTCCTATCTTGCAGGCCAAATACAGGATTACAACGAAATTATAGAACAAGTGGATAATAACTTTTATCTACTGCAAAGTGGCCCAATTCCTCCAAATCCTAACGAACTACTCTCTAAAAGGCGCGTTGGAGAACTGTTCAATGAACTCAAAAAAGAATTTGACTATATTGTTCTTGATACGGCTCCCGTAGGAGTAGTTTCCGACACCTTCATGCTGGCCAAATATGCCGACGCGTGTATCTATGTAGTTAGAGAAAACTATTCCGAAAAGGACACAATCAGCTTCATCAACAACATTGTACACGATAAACGGTTGCGTAATGTGGCAGTTGTACTCAACATGGCAGTCAACCCTAAAACTCAGGGACACTACAAATATGGCTACAAATACTCCTACCGCTATCGATATGGCTATGCACAGGGTTATGGAGACAAGAACTAATCCAAAGAAATACTAACGCGGAGTACATATTAACCCATGTACTTAATATTAACCCTATTAACCCGAGACCCCGGTGTTTGTTAGCTATCCGTTACCGGGGTCTTTTTTTTAACCGATTCACGATCCTTTTAACATAAAAACCAATGCTTTTGAAGAAATTCCCTTATAGCATCAAGTCGGCACTACTATACCCAGCCATAGCGCTGCTTAGCCTCTTCTCTCTATTGAGCAGCTGTGCAGTACTCACCGAGTCGCAGCTCAAATCGGTCAACAAACTGGCAGTAGTCTCCGACACAATTGCTATCTCACCCTCAATCCTCTTCAAAGAGCTTTCCAACGTCCGCCTCGAACGTGGCCTCTACTATGCCGCATCACTTACATCCGCCGAAGTTCGTTTCAAAGAGATCAATGCACTTGCCCAAGGAAACCTCAACGACAAGAAACTGGCCGAAAGGACAGATATCTATGTCGATGTGCTGAACAGCTATCTGAGGGCACTGCGCAGCCTTAGCAATGAAACCCGGTGGAAATCGATCGGCACAGAGATGCGCGGTCTTGGCAACAAGCTCGACTCCGCCATCTTCAAGTTCAACAAACTTGAGGTGACGGAGGAGGAGCTCCCTGAGGGCGTCGCTAAACTGTCAGGCAAGTACGCAGGATTTCTTAGTGAAAACTACATGAAAAACCGGCAGGCCAAAGCAGTACGACAATTTGTAAAAGAGGGAGATACCCTGGTAGCCCTCTGCAGCGACGCCCTCATAGCCCTCCTCCTCCGAGCCGAAGTCAACGAGCTGATAAACAACGAATCCGATGGACTTCGCAATAATTACTACGCTTACCTACGACAGATGGAAAATTCAGGAGAGACACCCCAAATAGACCAGGACCGCCACTATGTGGAGCTGGTAGAAAATCTCGAACATTCCAAAACCATTCGCAACAGGTGCGTAAGCGGCCTGCGAAGCCTCAAAAGAGCACACCACAAATTAGCTGCAGAGCTGGACAAACGAAAGCCGGCAGAGATTTGGTTTGAAGAGCTTGCCGAACTTAATGCCATCTCATCACAGTTAAACGATTTAATCAAGGAGTTGAAAAAAGATGAGCGAAAATAACAGTTCCACTAAAATTGAGACCTGCAATCAGACCCTTAAAGAGATACAAGAAGCTCTAAGCAAAATAGACGAACAGCGTCTCGACCCAGAACTCTCAAAAAAAGAAAGAGAAGTACTTGAACTTTCCGCCATTGCCCTACGCAACGCCGAAAGGCTAACAATTGCACGTCTGCAGACAAAGAGCTTTAAAGAGATGGAGCAAATAACTGCAGAACTCAACCGCCTCTCCAAACAAATCCGCTCACGTGTCACAAAAATGAACAAACTCCCCCACACCCTTGACAAAATTGAAACCCTCATCAAATCCATATTCAAAATAATCACAGAGGTAGGGAGATGGTAAAGAATAATAAAATGAATTTAAAATAATTAGAGAATGAATAATAAGGTATTGGTTACAGGGGCGGATGGTTTTATCGGCTCGCATGTGGTGCGGCTGTTTGTCAACAAGTACTCTGATTACAGGATCATCAACCTTGATAAGTTCACCTATGCTGGTAACTTCAACAATTTGAGAGATATTGAAGGTAAACCCAATTGCAGTTTTATAAAGTGTGATATCTGTGATGCAGCACTGTTGAAGATAATCTTTTCTGAAGAGAAAATAGATGGAGCAACCATTTCGTAAGGGCATATCAAGATATCTACGGCTTGCTCATCGTGATCTCCAACTGTTCCAACAACTACGGGCCCTATCAGTTCACTGAGAAGTTGATCCCCCTGTTTATCCACAATATTTGTAACAACAAACCTATTCCAGTTTATGATAAGGGTGAGAATGTGCGTGCCATTGACAGGGTCTATCACCAGGAACGCAATGGTGAAACCTATAATATCGGCGGTTTAAACGAGTGGAAGAATATCTACCTCATAAAGGTACTCATTGCTACTGTCGACTGTCTGCTAGGCAGAGCACCCGGCACATCGGGGAAGTTGATTACCTATGTTACTGACCGTGCAGGTCACGACCTCCGTTATACCATCGATGCGACGAAGATAGTGCGTTGATACTGAAAAAAGATTGCACCCAAACCGATTTTTCCACGGTTTTTTATTTCAATCTGGCTACCGGTATCCTCTTTTTCTGCTCTTTTTTTACTGCACCTTTCGTTCTGCAAACTGATTGCAGCTATCAGATAATTGCTTGCAATTTTTTTGCAGCTCCTAAACTCAGGCCAATAAACCCTATGAATATGGGCTCGATTGTGAACGATTTGTAGATTTTATCAAATAAGGTATATTAAAAACGGTAATAATGAAAGTTTTAATACTCGCCGGAGGATTGGGATCACGCTTATCCGAAGAGACCACCACCAAACCAAAACCGATGGTGGAGATCGGAGGAAAACCCATCATTTGGCATATCATGAAGATATATTCGCATTACGGATTCAACGAATTTATTATTTTATGCGGATATAAAGGTTACATGATAAAAGAATATTTTGCCAATTATTACCGGCACATGGCAGATATGACCATCGATTTGGCGAATAACGTAACCCGATATCATTCCAATCACGCCGAGCCATGGAAAGTTACGTTGCTGGATACCGGTGAAAATACCATGACAGGGGGCAGAATAAAACGAGCCGGCCCTTATATCGGAAATGAAACTTTTATGCTGACCTATGGTGACGGCGTAGCCGATATCGATATTATAAAATTATTGGCATTCCACAAAAGCCATCAAAAAAGCATCACGATGACATCGGTGCAGCCCGAAGGCAGGTTCGGAGCCCTGAATATTGATACGGACAATCAGCAAGTGCTCGAATTTCGCGAAAAGCCAAAAGGAGACGGTGCCTGGATAAACGGCGGTTTTTTCGTATGTGAACCAAACGTGCTGGATTACATCGAGGGGGACAATACCATATTCGAAAAAGAACCTCTGGAAAATCTGGCAGAAGATGGAGAATTATACACTTACAAACATCAAGGATTTTGGAAACCCATGGACACCTTACGAGATAAAAATCAACTAGAGGATATGATTAAGAAAGGAACAGCACCTTGGATAAAATGGTAACATGGTAGAGATGAACAAGAATTTGTTTGATGGAATCTATAGCGGTAAAAAAGTACTAATTACAGGACATACCGGATTTAAAGGATCCTGGTTGAGTCTCCTATTGCATAAATTAGGGGCCAATGTATATGGATATGCTTTAGAGCCACCTACTACTCCTTCCTTGTTTGAAGAAGCGAAAATTGGAGAATTGATTACATCATATATTGGTGATGTGCGTGATTTGGACCAGTTATCCCATGTATTTGACCAGGTAAAACCGGAAATTGTGATCCATATGGCAGCACAGCCATTGGTAAGAGATTCCTATAAAATCCCTGTAGAAACGTATGCTATCAACGTGATGGGTACCGTTAACGTGTTGGAAGCCTGTCGACAGACCATGAGTGTAAAAGTGATTGTAAACGTAACCACAGACAAGTGTTACGAAAACAAAGAATGGTACTGGGGTTATCGGGAAAATGAACCTATGGGTGGATATGACCCTTACTCCAATAGCAAAGGTTGTTCTGAGTTGGTAACCTCATCCTACAGAAACTCATTTTTCAATCCGAAAGATTACGATAAACACGGAGTAGCAATAGCGTCTGCGAGAGCCGGAAATGTAATAGGTGGAGGTGATTGGGCAGGAGATCGCTTAATCCCGGATTTTATCCGTGCAATTTCACAAAACCGGAAAGTTGTTATCCGCAGTCCTTACGCCATCCGTCCCTGGCAACATGTTCTTGAACCGTTAAACGGATATCTGACTCTTGCTGCAAAATTATTTTCAGAGGGTCCTAAATACGATGGAGGATGGAATTTTGGGCCAGACGATAAAGATGCAAAAAACGTTGAATGGATTACCCGTACCTTATGCACTTTATGGGGCAATGGTGCATCGTATACTGTGGATACAAATCCTCAACCTCATGAAGCCAATTATTTAAAACTCGACTGCTCAAAAGCAAAAGCTGAGTTAGGTTGGGAACCGAGGTGGAATATTCATAAAACACTTGAAAGTATCGTAGAATGGAATAAGGTATATCTGAGAGGAGAGAATGTCAGAAAAATCACCGAAAATCAAATAGAAGAATATTATTCATAAATCAGAAACTACATTTACTATATAATTATGGCGGATCACAAACAACTACGGAAAGAAATCTTAGAGAAAACCAAAGAATTTTATCAGGCTCGATTTGGAGAAAATAATTATTCGCCGGGAAAATCGAGGGTAAACTACGCAGGACGAGTGTTTGATGAACAGGAGCTGATGAATGCAGTTGATGCATCTCTCGATTTCTGGTTAACAGAAGGACGATATTCAGAACAGTTTTCCGAAAAAATTGCAGATTACCTGGGTGTTGACAATGTTTTACTGACCGTATCGGGATCATCTGCCAACTTATTGGCATTTGCGTCACTTACTTCTGAGAAACTGGGAGATAAACGACTCAAGCCGGGCGATGAAGTGATTTCAGTAGCTGCAGGATTTCCCGCAACCGTAACACCAATTATACAGTATGGTTTGGTTCCCGTGTTTGTGGATGTGGATCAGGAGACCTATAATATCAATATTGAGCAAGCCAAAAAGGCTATTACAGACAAAACCAGATGTATCTTTATAGCGCATACATTGGGAAATCCTTTCGACCTGGATGCAATTATGGAGATAGCGGAAGAACATAATCTTTGGGTGATTGAAGATAATTGTGATGCTTTTGGCAGTAAATATAAAGGTAAATATACCGGTACTTTCGGGCATCTTTCAACTATTTCCTTTTACCCGGCACATCACATCACCACCGGCGAAGGAGGTGCGGTAATCACCAATGATGCACAATTGGCCCGTATTGTCAGATCTTTCAGGGATTGGGGACGCGACTGCTACTGCATGGGAGGTGAAAATAACACCTGTGGAAAACGGTTTTCGCAGCAGTTTGGTAATCTGCCTTTTGGTTATGATCATAAATATGTATATTCAGAAATCGGATACAATCTGAAAATGACCGATATTCAGGCTGCCATTGGATCAGCCCAAATGAATAAACTTGAAATTTTTGGAGAGAAACGCAAAGAAAATTTCAGGAAACATTACCGTATATTTTCAAAATATCCACAGTTTTTCAGTTTGCCAAAGGCAACCGAAGGAGCCGATCCTTCCTGGTTTGCCTTTATTGTAACTGTAAAAGAAAGTGCACCTTTTAAACGTGACGAAATAACAAACTATTTAAATAGTAAACTCATAGAAACAAGGAACTTGTTTGCCGGTAATATGACCAAACAGCCGGCATTTGTCGATAAGAAATGGCGTATTGCCGCTAATCTGGATGTGACAGATCGTATTATGAACAACACATTCTTTCTTGGAACTTATCCCGGATTGACCGATGAGATGTTTTCGTATATCGAAAAAACGGTTGATGAATTTGTTACTTCATTTTAAGCGAGCCCGACAATGATCGTAAAAAAATACAAAGCTACAGTTGAAAAAATTGAAAATGTAATTGAAGGAGTATATACCGTTACTTTCTCAAGTAATGGCAGAAAATTTCAATACTCTCCCGGACAATTTTTGCATATAGCTATTGATAGTGAATATGATGGGATTGGGCAATGGCCTGATTCCCGTTGTTTTAGTATGCAAACTTCACCCGGTGAAGATAATATAAAAATCACGTATGCCATAAAAGGTGATTTTACCAAACGAATGAAAGAGGTTCTTAAACAAGGTGTGAAAGTGTGGTTAAAGTTACCTTATGGCGATCTGTTTACGCGACCTCATGATAAAAATCATACGGTTTTCATTTCCGGTGGTACAGGTATAACCCCATTCTTGTCTCTTTTTACAGATTCTTCTTTTGTTGATTATCAAAATCCTGTATTATATGCAGGATACCGGAATAAAAATTTCAATATTTACGAAAAAGAATTGGCAAAAGCATCTATTATCAATTCTATGTTTAAAATAAACAATATATATGAAGACGAAGCGGGAATGCTGAATATTGAAAAGATCTACAAAGAAAATGGGAATACACCAAGTTATTTTATTTCAGGCCCGCCTGTGATGATCAAACTTTTTAAACAACAATTATTGGCTTTTGGTATCTCGGAAAGCAATATATATACAGATGAATGGGAATAAATTATAGAAAGTCTTTTTCATGGAAATAAAAACAACAGAATTTGAGGGTTTACTGGTTTTACAAAATAGGCCTTTAACTGATGATAGAGGTTTGTTCCTTAAATTGTTCAATTACGACTTCTTTAGAAATTCAAAACTTGATGCAGATTTCAAGGAATTTTATTATTCCACTTCCAATAAAAATGTAATAAGAGGGATGCATTTTCAAGTTCCGCCCTATCATCATGCAAAATTAGTATATGTAAGTCATGGAAGAATTTTAGATGTAGTGATTGATTTAAGAAGAAGTTCCGCAACATATAAAAAACATTTTGCAATTGAGTTAAATGATATAAATGGAAAATATTTATATATTCCTGTAGGTTTTGCACATGGTTTTCTTTCATTGGAAAATGAGACTATAGTAAATTATGCACAGACATCGTGTTATTCCAAAGAACATGATAGTGGCATTTTATTTAACTCTTTCGAATTTGAATGGGAAATAGATAATCCAATCATCTCTGATAGAGATTTATCTTTCGTAGAATTGAATAATTTTGAATCACCATTTTGATGAATATATTAATTACCGGAGCAACAGGTTTTATCGGCAAAAATCTTATAAAATCTTTAGAGAAAGTGTATAATATTTTTTTGCTAACAAGAGAAACAACAGATTTAACTTGTGTAGGAAAATATAATCATTTTTGTTTTAAGGATAATATCGATGAATTGTCTGTTTATATCAAAGAAAATGAAATTAGTGGTGTTGTACATTTAGCCTCTCTATATGTTGCACAGCATAAAACAGAACAAATTAAAGATTTAATTCTATCAAATATTTATTTGGGAACTGCTTTGATTGAGGCTTCTGTTCAGGCAGGTGTCGATTGGTTTATTAATACCGGTACGATATGGCAGAATTATATTTACGACGATGAACAATATTGCCCCGTTAATCTGTATGCAGCTTCAAAGCAAGCATTTGTGGATATGGCCAAGTTTTACACAGAAACATATCCTATCAAATTTGTAACATTAAAAATATGTGATACATATGGCCCCAATGATACAAGGCGCAAAATATTAACTTTATTCAAAGAAATCTCCATAACAGGAGAATCTTTGGATATGTCAGAAGGTGATCAAATAATGGATATTTTATATATTGATGATGTTATAGAGGGTTTTAAAAAATTAATTGAGTTGATTAAACAACCAAATTCTAATACATTAAAAGACGAATATGTTCTTACTTCCTCGAGGAAATTTAAACTAAAAGAATTGGCTGAAATATTCACTAAAACAACAGGACGTAAACTTAATATTAATTGGGGTAAAAGAGAATACAGAAAAAGAGAAGTTATGATTCCATGGGAAAAAGGAGAAAGACTACCTCAATGGAATGAAAACACAACTTTAGAAGAAGGTATTAAGAAACTATTTTAATAAGAAGTATGAATTTATCTATCGGTATACCAACTTATAATAGGGAATTACAGCTAAAAAATCAATTAACTAAACTGTTTGAACAAGATCTTAGTGAAGTTGAAGAGATTTTAATCATAGATAATTTTTCAGATTACAATATTGAAGAACTTTTAACCCAGTTTAATAGTGACAAGATCCATCTTATACGAAATCCATTTAATACAAGGATGGCATACAATCTTGCCTCACCATTTTTGTATTGTAAAAGTGAATGGTTATGGTCATTATCTGATGATGATGAAATTGAAGAAGGCGCTCTAGAAAAAATCAAGAATGAAATTGAGAATGCCTCTACAAATGTGGGTATGATCAAATTTGCAAGAACAAATTCCCCTCAAAAGAATTTTACAGCAAGTAATCTGGAAAGTTTTATAGATTATTATAATAATGAAAATATTATAAGAAGTGGTGATTTAATTTTTATATCAACCAATGTTTATAACTTAAATAGACTTCATAAATATTTGGGATATGCATTTGAATATGCCTACACTTATGTACCACAAATTATTCCAATAATTAAGGCATTAGAAGTAAATGAAATTTCAATTAAATTTTCTGATAGGAGTATTGTAAAATATCTGCCGCCAAGAGAAGGTGTTTACTCTTATGCTACAGTCGGTAAAGGTCTTTCTATCTTTTCTCATATTCCAATTAATTTGTCTAAAAAATACCATCGTAAATTTTTGAATTTAGTGATGTCTATTAAATATCCTTCTATGATTAGTTGGTCTCTAAAATTTGAGAGTGTTAATGAGATAAAAATTATTTATAATAATATTTATAGATATTACATACCTTTAAGAGGTAAATTGATAGTTAAAATGTTTATTTTTATGATGTCTAATCGAGTAACTAAAAATATACTTTTATATACATATAAGAGGCTAAAGTACAGGAGATTAACAATACATTAATAACAAATACGATAAATTAAGAGTAATTACCTTGATATATTTTTCAAAAATTCTTAAGAGAATTAATAGCGGTAGTGATCGTTCAATTGTAGTTAAGAGGAACATTGTAGGATCATTCATTGTTAAGGGGTTAAGTTTGTTAACTACGTTGACACTTGTACCTTTAACATTAAATATACTTGATAATGAGAAGTATGGCATATGGATCACAATATATTCTATTGTGAACTGGTTTAATATAATGGATATTGGATTAGGTAATGGATTTAGGAACAAATTTGCTGAAGCGGTAGCATTGAATAATATCTCTAAGGCTAAAAAATATGTATCGACACTATATGCATCAACATTCTTAATTTCTTTTGGATGTTTGCTAATATATTCAATAATTCATTTCTTTTTAAATTGGAACAAAATATTAAATATTCCCTACAATTTCGACGAAAATATATCCGGAATAGTTTTTATGATTTTTGGTCTCTTTTCATTCCAATTTGTTTTCAAAAATATAACTACTATATTACTTTCATTACAAAAAACTGCATTGAGTAATGCTATTGTTTTCATTAGTCAGGCAGTCTCACTTATACTGATCTTATTTTTAGGAAAAATGGGATTTGCAAATTTGAAAACTATCTCGATGACATTTATGTTATCGCCAATATTAGTGAATGGGATTGCTTCTTTTTTCTTGTTTCGGACACAATTAAATAAATATCTACCTGATAAAATTGAAATAGACAGACATAGTATTTCGAATATGATGAATCTGGGAATCAAATTCTTCTTCATTCAGATTACTACTATAGTGATGTTTTCAGCCGGCAATATAATTATCACACAACTTTATGGGCCAGCAGAAGTTACACCATACAATATAACGAATCAACTTTTCTATGCAGGGATGAGTATTTTTTCAATAATTACAGCCCCTTTTTGGTCTGCATATACTGAGGCAATAACTAAAAAAGATTTCACTTGGATTAAAAACTCCATTAGTAAACTCAATAAAATATGGATGCTTTTTGTCATAGCAATAATAATTGTTCTTTTATTTTCCCCGGTTATCTTTAGACTTTGGGTTGGGAAAACTGTTCAAATACCATTCAGCCTTTCAATATCTTTTGCTTTATATGTTGCAATATTATCATGGACAAGCATTTATGCTCAATTTTTGAATGGAACAGGGAAAATTCGGATTCAATTGTATGTAGCAATTATACAATTTATTACAAATATACCTCTTGCAATTTTTCTTGCTAAAATTTTAGGTTTGGGTACAGTTGGCATTATTATGGCGACAAATATTAATCTTTTATTAGCGGCTGTAATATTACCATTGCAAACCAAGAAAATTTCCAATCAAAAAGCTTATGGTATTTGGAATAAATAAAACTAATGACATAATATGTTTTGGTTTCTAATTACAATAAGATTTCATTGCAGTCAAATAAAATCTAAAATTGTTCTTTCGGTAGAGGCGTTTAGATCGCTCTAATAATTTGATCTATTAATTGTTATTTACTATGATATCAGGTGTTTGCAAGTTTATACTTTGACATATGTTGTACATGAATTGCATTTTGATAGCTATTAATAAGACAAAACATCTAATAAGTAACTATATGACAACCATCTAACAACAGCGATATATGTGCCTATAACAAAATAATTAATTTAGCAGTCTTATCAAAAACTGTCCTAAAAAGGGGTAGCTCACACAAATGGGGAAGGCTACAATATGAATCTGAGTTTCTGTATAAATAAGTGATAAATTAGTATTATAATTCAAACATAATTAAAAAATGAGAATACTATATATTGGTAGTATATATGCTCCACAAACTAAAGATGAAATTATTTCCAATATTAAAAGGAACAAACCTTTATTAACCGCTACTGATCTTTTTCAAAGAAACATATTAAAGGGTTTTGTTCAAAACAATCTTCAAATTGATATTTTAACTGTTCCCCCTGTCCCTAGTTACCCATTTAATTATAGAAAACCTTACATTAATACCTTCAATTTCAAGGTCGAGAATAATATTAATGCAGTAAATATCGGACATTGTACAATTCCGATAATAAAATCAATATCTATTTTCTTTAAATTAGTGAATTGCATTTTTAACATGGTTAGTAAATCTAATACTGATTCTATAGTAATAGTAATTTATTCACCTAATCCAGTTTTTTTGCTTGCTGCAAATCTAATTAAGGCATTATATTTCAGGAAAAAGATATTTAGTACACTTATTATTGGAGATGTCCTTGTTTTACAAAAAACATTTTCTTTTGTCAAAAAGATTCAGTTGATATTTGACAATTTAGTATCTAAACTATTATATGGATATACAGATTATTTTATTCTTTTATCCAAGCATTTGAAGGATAAGTACCCTAAAGCAAATCATAAAAAAACAGTAATTGTTGAAGGTATATACAGTCCAAGTGATCTGCCTGAAAAAGTTGAAGATAAATTCGACTTACCAGTAGTTCTCTATACTGGTTCTTTACAGGAATTTACTGGCATCAATATTCTTGTTGATGCCTTTATGAAAATAAAAAATCCTAATTTGAGACTAATTATTTGTGGTTCAGGTTTCTATTCATCTTATATTGAAAAGATGGCTTCAATAGATGATAGAATCTGTTATAAAGGTAATATTGACAGAGAGGATGTTCTTTTATTGCAAAAAAAAGCAAGACTTCTGGTTAATCCTCGGCAACCAAATTATGAACTTACTAAGTATTCTTTTCCATCAAAGACTATGGAATATCTTGCTTCAGGAACGCCTGTACTAATGTACAAATTACCAGGAATTCCTGAAGAGTATTTTCAGTTTTGTTATACATTAACAGATTTGTCAGTAGATGAATTAGCAAGCAAAATAGATGAAATAGTAAGTCAAACAGATTTCGAATTACAAAAGAAAGGTGAAGAAGCAAAACGATTTATACTTGAAAATAAAACAGCACGAATACAAGTGAAAAAAATTATTGATTTATTCAGTGATCCACTCAAAAGAAACTAATAGGTTTGACCAATTCATTAATTAATTTGTCTTTAACATAGTTTCAATATCATCATCTCAATTATTACTTGATTATCTTATTTACTGGCATTTTCAACTTGATTTCTTCATTTAAAATTTATGTCAATATTTTTATCAATAATTGTAACTATTATATGTGTGATTTCTTTTTTTCTTAAAAAAGAGAAATTGTTACTATGGATATTTGTCTTTACGTTAATTAACGGCATGTTTGAATTAAACATTGGCTCATCTGTTAAAGTATATCATTTTATAACTTTGTTGTATCTACCACGTATAATCAAATTTTATATTTATGACCCATTAATAAAAAGAAAATTTAAACCTCTAATAATTGAGTTTATTATAATGATGTTAATGGGCATATTATTTGGTTTTATTTTTAAGTTTGATGATCCCTTTAAACAGTATCGAACTGTTACACAACTTCCTGAATGGAGAACACTAATATCAGGGAGTAGACTTTTTTTAGAGCTTTTTTCCATTCTTGTTGTAACTTATTGGTTGAAATCAAAGATATTTTCAATAAATTATATTTTTAAAGTTATTGGTATTTCTACTATAATTACCGTTTTGCTAGCGTTCATCATATATTATACTGGTGGTACTGCATACAGAACACTATTCCCATATTGGGATTATGTTGCAGACAGATTACAATATATGCATGATTTTCGTGGGCTGGTTGGAGAGCCTAAAACCTTCGCTAGAACTTGTGCGTTTCTGTTAATTTCTATGTTACTATCTGAAGAATATGTTAGTAAATCAATTCGTTTATTTGCAATATTATTATCATTGGTAGGCATAATATTTAGTCTATCAGCATCTGGATTTATTGTAGCAGCTGTTGGCTTAGCTTTATTTTTTATTACAAAAAGGAAAATGTCGAATTTATTTTTATTAATTTTAGTTTCACTAAGTTTATTTCTAACTTTTAAATATAGCAACCAATTCAATGATAGGACATTGAGTAAAATTCAATATGTGCTCGCGAGTAATAATTTAGATAGAAAAGACGAAGGAAAGGTTCGTCCTAATGAACCTGATTTATTTACCCGATTCGAAATATTTGATAGAGCTGCATTGAATTTTCTATATTTCAATCCACAATATTTATTGTTTGGGGTCGGTCCGAATACTGTTAGTATTCCTGCTTCTCAATATCTGACTTATCGAATGCAAAATAGTGAAGTACATGGATATGGTATAAATACTGCTCCAGCAACTCTTTTTGTTAACATTCTATCAAGAAGTGGACTATGTGGATTATTTTTATATCTAATTTTTCTAATAGGTATATTTAAAGGTTTAATAAATAAAAATGACAAGACTGCTTTTGTAATCCTTACTGTCATGGTTTTTATCACTAATACAACTATAATTCTTCTATTTTATGGTATATTCTTATACTTATCCATTAATTATACAAAACTTAGGAATCAAAAGAATTACTGTAGTACTTCCCAAAAATTAGGCCACTTGTTAAGTTGAAAAAAATGACTAAATTAGTGGCAATTATGAAAGCAACAAGGAGAAAATTTTCAGCTGGCTTTAAAGCCAAAGTCGCCATTGAGGCGCTCAAAGAGCGGGAATCACTTGCCGAGCTATCCAAACGTTTTGAAGTACATCCCAACATGATCAGCAAATGGAAACAGGAATTTATTGAACACTCATCAGAAGTATTCGAAAAGAAAAAAGAAGTTGAGGACGGGGTCGATTTGGAGAAGCTCTATACCAAGATTGGAGAGTTGGAAATGGAGAACGACTTTTTAAAAAAAAACTTAAAGAAAGTCGGTCTATGAAAGCATGCAGGAATCTGGTGAACAAGGAGGATGCCTTGAGCATTCGCAAACAATGTGAGATTTTGTCTGTCAATCGAAGCAGCTTATATTATGCACCGGTTGGGGAATCGGAAGAAAACCTGGAGATCATGCGCAAGATAGACGAGCATTATTTGGATTATCCCACCGAAGGCGTCATTCGTGTCCGGGATTTTTTGTTTGCATTAGGTTTTGTGGTCAATCACAAAAGGGTTCGCAGACTGCTTCGTCTGATGGGTTTGATGGCGATATATCCAAAAAGGAATCTGAGTAAATTGGGATTAAGTAAATATATTCGACCATACCTGTTAAAGGGATTGAAGATAGAACGTTTCAATCAGGTATGGGCTATCGATATCACCTATATTCCCATGAAGAAAGGGTTTCTGTACTTAACGGCTATTATTGATCTGTACAGTCGTTATATAGTCGGTTGGGGGATATCCAATACGCTTGAAGCAGAGGCATCGCCGGCAGTCATGAAGCAGGCTGTGAAGGATTACGGCAAGCCGGAGATAATCAATTCCGATCAAGGAAGCCAATTTACCTGTGAAGAGTGGATAAACTATTTGGAGAGCGAGAAAATCGAAATCGGCATGGATGGTAAAGGAAGAGCGATCGACAACGCTTTTATCGAGCGGTTTTGGAGATCATTGAAGTATAATTATGTATATTTGCATCCTGCCGGCGACGGTTTGGAACTGTATAAGGGTTTAAAGGAATATATGTACTACTACAATTACGAATTGCATCATCAAGGAATTGAAAGGAAGACCACCCCGGCGGAGTTATACCAGCTGGCAGCATAAAGATGAAAAAAATGAACTTACAGGCAAAAGAAGTAACGAGAAGAAAAGGTATTAATAACCAGAATAACTCTGCGAGTTATTTCCGGTTATATAACACCTCATCATCATTATCATCAGAAATTATGATAGAAATTCAATTAAGAAATGACCAAAAGTGGTCCTAAAAATGGGTAGTACTATATACTAATCTAAAACAGAACTATAGACATTAATGAAAACAATACTATTTATTACAAACCATCCGGCTCCTTATATGAACCGTTGGTTCGAATTATTAGATAAAGAGAATAAAGTATTTGTATTATATTACTATTATTCTGCCATATATAAAAGATGGAAAAATTTTGAACCATATAAAGGTGATTATTTAAACGATATGAGTATATTTTCATTAATCAGAACTTTATTAAAAAGTGATTTTACAATATTATGTGGTATTGACAAACCTAAATACTGGCTTAGTTTGTTTACTCTTATATTAAAAAAGATATTAAAAAAGAAGAATTTTGCATTGTATAGTGATTATCCTGTATCAAATAATCGCAAAACACATGTATTTAAGAAAGTGTTACTAAATAGATTTATTCCTTTTCTGTTTTGTGCAACAGAAAGTACAGTTGAATATTATATAAAAACATATAATATTTTAGACCATAAAATAAGAGTATTCCCATATGCTCATAATTTCGAATTAGGTAATTCGAAGGATATAAATAGCTTAAGAATGAAATGTTTAGAAAATGGTGATAAAATTAGAGTATTCATTGCAAACAGTTTTTACAAAAGGAAAGGTTATTCTATTTTATATGATGCATTAAAGAAGTTGAAGACAAATAATATGATTGATGAGTTTGAATTTAAATTTGCAGGAGTTGGTGATGATTATAATTATTACAAAGAGCTTTTTTTAGAATTAAATTCGAATACTTTTTTTTTAGGGTGGGTTGAAGACAATATTTACAATCATTTAATGAAACAAACAGATATTTTTGTTCATGCATCATTGTTTGAACCATTTGGGATACCTCCATTAGATGCATTGGAATGTGGAAAGTTACTTATTGTTTCTAATGGCGTTAAATCTGTAGACTTAATTGTTGAAAGTGGTATAAATGGATTTATATATTCAGGAGATAATAGTGAAGAACTTTATAATATCTTCGTTCAAATATTAAAAGACAAATCTCAAATTTATAGGATTGGAAATGTCGGTCGACAATCTGTTAGAACTCACTATCCTGAAGATAAGATCAAACATTCTTTAAATTCCTGCTTTGATAACTAACCCTCAAAATATGACATTTATTAGACTTTTATTTATTTAAAAAATACCTATTTCGCATAAATGTTAGCAGAATTCAAAACTGCAGTGATTTCGGGAATCGCACTGCAGTCTTGTTCCCAAATATACTGCACTGTCTGTTCCCATATTCACTGTAGTCTATTTCCCCAAATTTACTGCGCTTCTGTTTCCTGTTTACACATAAAAACACAAGAATTATTCGATCATCTTTTATTAATTAATTAGAGTATACAAATGAAGAAAAGTGTTTTTTGGTTAAAAAACTTTCTTTTTCGGAATAAGGCTTTTAGAGCTTATCGGAGTGCAATAGATTATGAAAATTATCCTATCGAAAAGAAAGTTTCTTTAAGTTTACAATCTCGTATAGAATTAGTTCAATCTGCATATCTTTATTCTCCATTTTACAAATCATTTTATGATAGAGTAGGATTTAATCCCAGTATGTTTGTTACAGAAAGTGATTGGGATAAGGTGCCTGTTTTAGAAAAAGATATGATTAGGAAGTACACCAGTGATTTCTTTTCTAAAGTTGCTGTCAAGGGTCGGATGAAAGAGGCTACTACAGGAGGATCTACTGGAAAACCTTTAAAAGTGTATAAGGATAAAACAGTGCCAATTGAAATAGTTGGTTGGAGATCGTTAAATTGGTGGGGTGTGCATCCAGGAGATAATAATGGTGTGGTTAATAGGAGTGTCCCCAAGACATTATTACAGAAAATTAGAAACTTTATTATTTGGTGGCCGACTAAAAGAATATTCCTGGATGCAACAAGTGTTACAAATGAGAATATTGAGCATTTTGTAAATCTTATCTCAAAAAGAAAAATAAAATATCTTGTTGGTTATTGCGGTTCGCTAGAAAAAATTGCGGATTATATTAATAAGAATAATGTAAAAGTAGGTGGTCTGAAGCTTATCTGGTCAACCACTTCACCATTAGCAAAACCGGTCCGTATAAAAATGGAAAAGGCTTTTAACTGTAAAATAATGGATCAATATGGTTCAGTTGAGGTTTTCCACATAGCTGTACAAAAACCGGATGAAGAGTATTTGACTGTAAATGCTGATTTTGTTCATTTAGATATTGTTGATTCAGGTAATCGCATTATTAATGAAACCGGCGAAATGGGAGATATTCTTGTAACAGACTTGTATTCTAATTGTTTTCCAATAATCAAATACAGATTGGGAGATAGAAGTAGAATGATTAAAACAATCGAAACTTCCAAAGATGGTTTTCCAAAAATTGATTTTGTTAAAGGTCGCATTTCTGATTTTATAATTCTTGATAAAGATACTTATTTAGACGGCGCTTATCTGACGACGATTTGTGATGGTTACGAAGATGTTATTAACTCATATCAAATATATCAAGATCGAGAATACAAAGTATTTTTAAGAATCGTATTAATAGACGGAATAGATATACACAATGAAAGATTAAATACAGTAATTAACAATTTCCGTCAACTAATAGACGGAAAAGTAGAGTTTGCTGTTGAATTTGTTTCCGAAATACCAGATGACAGAGGGAAAAGACGTTTTATCATTAGTGATATAAGGAATGCGGAAAAAATTAATGATCATTCACATTCATTTTAAATGAGAATTTTTATTTCAACTGGATTGTTTTATCCTTCAAAATTAGGTGGTCCAGCTAATACTCTATTTTGGTTAGCAAAGGGTTTAGTATCCAAAGGTGTGAAAGTGTCGGTGGTAACTTCAAGTAATTTCATTGAAAAAGGATTAGTAGAATTTAATAAGTGGACAACTTTAGATAAAATACGTATTAGATATTGTAATACTAAATCAAAAATATCTCTAAGTGTTATTTGGTATTCCTTAAAGGAAATAAGAAAATGCGATCTTGTATTGTTGAGCTCGATATTTTATGTTCCTTCATTTTTTATCGCACTTATATCCTTACTAACTTCAAAAAAGTTAATATGGTCTCCCAGAGGTGAGTTATTTGATAGTGCAATAAAAGGGAGTAAAGCGAAAATATTTTTTATCAAAACAGTTCGTTTTCTTTTTGCTAATAAAGTTATTTTTCATGCAACCTCTGATGATGAACGTTTTAGAATCAACAATTATTTAGGCAATAATATAAAGATTGTTACTATTCCAAATTACATGGAGTTACCTAAGAAACAAGATCGAATAGAAGACAGAGGAAAATATTTTTTATATGTGGGTAGAATTGCCCCAATTAAGGCATTGGATAAATTATTATTGGGCTTAGCTCAATCTAATGCTTTTATGTCGTCCGATTATAAATTGTTATTGGCTGGGGGCGTAGAAAAGCAATTTCAGGATTATTATGCTGAACTTGAGCATATTATTCAAGATAATAGATTGCTGAAAGATAAAGTATTGTTTCTTGGTAATGTAGAAGGCGACGATAAGTTTAATTTGTATGCTAATGCCTATTTTTCTTTATTAGTTTCTCATTCTGAGAATTTTGGTAATGTAGTAATTGAAGCTTTATCTCAAGGAACGCCGGTAATTACCTCTAAAGGAACCCCTTGGGAACAATTGGTTGACAAGAATGCCGGATTTTGGATTAATAATGATGAGCAAAATATTGCTAACTGTGTAGATGAGGTGATTAAAATGGGAGATGAAGATTATCAACAAATGAGGAATAATGCATATAATCTTGCCATGGAATTTGATGTACATAGAAATATTGATAAATGGATAAATGTTATAAAATAAATCATGTCACAATTTACAAATAAAACACTCCTAATCACCGGCGGCACCGGTTCGTTTGGCAATGCCGTGTTGCGGCGGTTTCTTGATACCGATATCAAAGAAATCCGCATATTCAGTCGCGACGAGAAGAAACAGGACGATATGCGGCATCAATACCAGAACCCGAAAATCAAGTTCTATATCGGCGACGTGCGAGACAAACGTTCGGTGGACGACGTGATGATCGGGGTGGATTATATTTTTCATGCTGCTGCCCTGAAGCAGGTGCCATCGTGCGAATTTTTCCCCATTCAGGCGGTGAGAACCAACATCATGGGTACGCAAAATGTGCTGGATTCGGCAGCGGAACATGATGTAAAACGGGTGGTAGTGCTGAGTACCGACAAAGCAGCGTATCCGATCAATGCAATGGGTATGAGCAAGGCGCTGATGGAAAAAACGGCGGTGGCTAAAGCACGTGCCTTGGGCGACAAGGAGCCGGTGATCTGCTGTACGCGCTACGGTAACGTCATGGCGAGTCGTGGGTCGGTGATTCCACTGTGGATCGACCAGATCAAAAGCGGAAAACCGATCACCATTACCGATCCCAACATGACGCGCTTTATGATGACGCTCGACGATGCGGTGGATCTGGTGTTGTATGCTTTTGAAAACGGTGTGAACGGCGATTTGTTTGTGCAAAAAGCACCGGCAGCTACACTGCTGGTGTTGGCTACAGCATTGAAAGAGCTGTATCGTGCCGACAACGAAATCAAGATTATCGGCACGCGGCATGGCGAAAAACTGTACGAAACGCTGGTAACCCGTGAGGAAATGTTTCGTGCGCAAGACAGGGGTAACTATTACCGTATCCCCATAGATGACCGCGATTTGAATTACGATAAATATTTTGTGGAAGGCGTGGAGGATATAACGAAAGTAGAAGAATATCATTCGCACAATACCCATCGACTAAATGTGGAAGAGATGAAACAGCTGTTGATGAAGTTGCCTGAAGTCAAAAGCGACATTGAGGCATTGGAACAACAAATTCACAGCCTATGAATATCCTAATTACCGGTGCAAAGGGATTTATCGGCAAAAACTTGATAGCGCAGCTCAACAACATCAAAGAGGGAAAAGCCAAAGAGGAAAGGATTCCTGCAGATCTGATCGTTTTTGCTTACGATGTCGATTCCAATTTGGAATCGTTGAACGAATATTGTCGGGAAGCCGATTTCGTTTTTCACCTGGCAGGAGTGAATCGTCCGAAAGTGCAGTCGGAATTCATGGAAGGGAACTTCGGATTTACTTCAGTACTGCTGGATACGTTGCGAAAATACGGCAATACGTGCCCTGTCATGCTCGCATCGTCCATTCAGGCCGAGTTGGATAATCCGTATGGTGTTTCAAAAAAGTCGGGTGAAGAGCTGCTGTTTCGCTATGCCGAAGAAACCGGAGCAAGGGTTTATGTGTACCGTTTCCCGAACGTTTTTGGCAAATGGTGCCGACCGAATTACAATAGTGCAGTGGCTACCTTCTGCCACAACATTGCTCAAGACTTACCGATACAGGTAAACGATCCCAACGTGATGATGACACTGGTTTATATCGATGATGTGGTGGACGAATTGATTTCGGCATTGGCAGGCAATCCCATGAGAGAAGGGAAGTATTGCAAAGTACCAATAGAATATAAGATTTCGCTGGGCGAAATAGTCGAATTGATTTATTCGTTTCGTGAAAGTCGCCGAAATTTGCAGGTGCCCGACATGGGAGATGCTTTTACCAAAAAATTGTATGCCACCTATTTGAGTTATCTGCCCGAAAACAATTTTTCTTATCCGTTGAAAATGAATGTCGATCAACGGGGTTCGTTTACGGAATTCCTGAAATCGCCCGATCGAGGACAAGTTTCGGTGAATATTTCCAAGCCGGGTATTACCAAAGGAAACCACTGGCATCATACCAAGAATGAGAAGTTTCTGGTGGTGAGTGGTAAAGGGGTGATTCGTTTCCGAAAGATTGATGAGAAAGAGATTCATGAATATTATGTTTCGGGCGATAAATTGGAAGTGGTGGATATTCCGGTGGGTTATACGCATAATATCGAGAATCTGGGCGGTACCGACATGGTGACCATTATGTGGGCAAACGAGCCTTTCGACCCCGACAAGCCGGATACGTATTATTTGGAAGTGGGAGTTTGAAAGAAACAAAGAAAAAGAAACAAGGAAAAAGAAACAAGGAAAAAGAAACAAGGAAAAAGAAACAAGGAAAAAGAAACAAGGAAAAAGAAACAAGGAAAAAGAAACAAGGAAAAAG